>Ga0255039_10000442_pt1 | contig 13536 bp, 23 predicted proteins | sample BC1_12_1_MG_FD_181713 | JGI IMG/M metagenome (GOLD analysis project Ga0255039, IMG submission 181713) | Seawater microbial communities from Strait of Georgia, British Columbia, Canada - BC1_12_1 | ecosystem: Environmental > Aquatic > Marine > Strait | place: Canada: British Columbia | collected... | reverse complement strand
GTGATAATATCAGTAACCTCACCTGAAGCATCTACAAATCCTGTTACAGAATCACTCCATGTTACAGTATCGGTACTATCCATATCAAATGCAACTTCCATATCAACCTCATCTTCCCATGTTACAGTTCCGTCAAGTACATCTGAGAAATACATTGTAGTGATTGAAATATCATCTTCCCATGTTACAATATCTGTAACTTCTTGATTAAATGCTACCACCATCAAAACCTCATCTTCCCATGTTACAGTATCAGTAGGTGCGACCTGTGATACATCGAATGTCATCTCAACTGAATCACTCCATGTTACAGTATCAGTTACATCTTGAGAAACATCAAATGTCATAGTAGAGTTATCATTCCATGTTATAGTATCAGTAGGTATTATCTGTGATATACTGAAAGTTGAATCTACGAAATCACTCCATGTTATATCATCAGTTGTAGTTTGATTTGTCAATACAGGTGATGTACCATCAACTGAATCACTCCATGTTACAGTATCAGTAGCGTTTTGTAATATGGATATTACCATAGTAGAGTTGTCACTCCATGTTATGTCATCAGTAGGTACTCTTTGTTTATTCGGATTTGCATCCAATGTAAATGCCCAAATGGATCTTGAATCTGCATCTCTATCTCTATCCCCTGCACCGTCTTTGATACTTCCATCTACATCAATCGTGTGAGTGCTGTTATCTAAACTCTCAAAAGTTCCTATACCGTTAATTACAAAATCTGTTTGATCCCAATTATGTGATAATTCATATTTCTGTGTTGTTTGGTCATCAGGTGAATCTACATTATCAATCTGCAATCTGAATAAAGCATCTTTGTCAGATTCTTTTGTGAACCCACCAAAGATGTACCAGTTCTTAGTTGCGTTGTTTTGAATATCAAGTGTCATTACTTCTGTGGTATAGGGTGTAACAGATTCTAAGATGGTTATCGGGGTTTCGTAGTAGGTTGCATTATGGGATTCAAATCTATCCAAGTTTAATGCAAAGATTCCGTTGAATAGTCTTTGATTACTTCCTACTGAAAGTGCATCTGTCCTTGATTCAACTGTAAAGTCATGGGCTTGTGTATTGTTTAATGTGAATACTCTACTGAATGATTGAACAAATGTACCAGTTGGATCTTCTCCTTCTTGTGAAAGGTATGGTGTTAGTGATGTATTATTTTCAAAGTTTAGTCTTGTTTCAAACTGGTCAATAATATCATCAACTTCCAATAATGCAGTTCCCAAAATTAACCAATCATCATCAACTTCAGTTACAGATGGTGTAAATGATAATGTTGCAGATGAATTAGTTCCCCATCCTACATCATCTAACGGTTCATCAGTTGTATTAGAATCATAAAACCAATCTTCATCTTCTACCAAATCTTCTGATATTTCTAATACAAACATTGTTACATCATCGTAGGTCATTTCAGTACCACTAGAAATATAATTAATTGCAATATCTTCCCCTGCTTGTTCTACTCCTACTGGATTCCAAATTACCCAATGCCAAAACTTGTGCATTTTATCCCCATTATCACAACCTGTACTTGTATGCTGAGGTTCTACTATTGATTGTGAACCGTCAAAGATTGTACCTACAGTTGCATTTCCATGTTGCATATTGATTTCATAAGTTACTGTGTTATCTGCACCTGCCCATGTTGAAGTTGCAATAATTAGATACTTGTGTCCATCTATAAAATCAAAGTCAACTCCATCTTCTACAACTACTGGTTGAGCAGAGGTTGTAGTTGAAGCACATACTATGTTTTCTTCATAATAGTGAGTGTACTCTAAAGCATCTGCATTACCAAAAGTTAAACCTGTAGCGAATAAACCAATTAAAATAAAAAGTGATAAAAATTTAGAAGCCTTCATTTATTTCAATACTCCCAAATGTAAAATGGATATAAGTTGAAACATCATGAGCTCCTTGTGTTTGTAGCCAATCAACTATTGCGGTTCTTTGTAATGCCAAAGCATTATCTTTGGCTAAATTATAATCTTCTTGTATCAATGTTGGCATATCACCTGTAACTCTAACTAGAGGATAAATCTGATAAATCCCATCACCTTGAATTGGATTAGTACCCAAAGGTGCAAATGATGTAACGTGAACTTCAGCACTATACCCATGAGGATTATTCTGAGCTCCTTGACCTGTTTTCTCAAATGTGTTTAATCCCATGTCATCAAAAATATCATCTATCTGACCTGCAACTTCTTGTTGATATAATCCTCTAATGGTATTTGGATTCCCTGCTAATTCAAACTGTACAATAATTTTGTATTTTTCATCTGAAATATCTACTGCGGATATTGATTGCGGAGAAATCATTAAAGGTATTACAAGAGTTAATAGTAAAATTGGAAGAATGTAATCTAGTTTCATTCTAAATAAATTAAAAATGTGGGTTTAGATAAGCCTATCTAATTTACATTGTTGATGTTGTAAGTTACGGTCAATGTATCTGAAGCATTGAATAATTGAACTGTGTTTGGTAACAATGCAGTTGCGACCATGTTTCCTGTACTACTAGCATCGAAAACTCCTACTTCTCCATAAACTTCACCTGTACATGATGCACCTGTAAAGACTACTTGGAATGTTGAAAGTCTTTCTCCTGTGGTAGCGGTATTCATGTCAACGGTTGCATCTTGTACTCTTGCACAAGTACCACTTTCTGCACCGAGAGCTGTATCAGAATCTACTGGTGCTATTAGACCTGTACCAATACCGATGTAATTGAAAGTTCCTTCAGCTACACATTCTGTAGTTCCAAAAATTAAATCTGAAATACATTCTAGACCTTCATTTGGTACAAGGTTGTCCATAGATTGCTGAGATAGGATCTCCCCTTTCCAATTCTCATGTGTTACTTCAAAGTAACCGCCAAACTCATTCACATCAGAAATTTCTGATTGTGCAACAATGTTAGAATCAAAATTTGGTGCTATTGAAACTACCAATAGAACTGCCAAAATACTTGATAATCCAACTAAAGGTTTTGTTGAGTTCAACACACTTCATGAAAAGCAGGTCTATTTAAGATTTGTTTATGGGCTTTTGCTTCCCATATATTCAGTATAATTCCAACTGTAATGTACTGATCCATCTTTTAGATTGATTGATTTTGACATGAAATTCTTTGGATCATCATTTAGAATTTCAGTAATGAATTTTGGTTCATCATTCAAATCAGAATTGAACATAATTATCAATCCACTCATCACAATTATCAATCCGATTAGTCCTATGGTAACTGATTTCTTTGATTTCTTTTTTTCCTTTCTATCCTTCATCTTCTACCACTCCTTGATCTCTTAATGAATTATTGATCTCAGTATCACATTTCCTACACAAAATACCCTCACCTTTACAGGTTCTAGTACAACCAAAGATACTACATTGATTGGACATTTACACTCTCCTTCTTATGAAACATTTTACAGAAATCCTCATACTCTTTATTTCCGCCCACATGATCTTCAAATAATTCTACTGCGGATTTAGGTGCTTTACTTTTTGGCTTTACTTTGATAATTATTTTAGGAATTGTTTTTGATTTCTTCTCTATTGCTTTTCTACAATTAGAACATAATCCTGTTTCTTTTGTTTTATCTGAAGGATTCTTCATCACTCTAAGACAATCTTGGTTCTTACATCTCATTACGGTTTATTCCTGCTATCTACTTCTTTAACAAATCTCATTAGATGTTTTTTGTAAAACCTACTAACTGAGTAGGCTATTGGTACTGCTATGGCAGTTGAGATCATTACTGTGATAATTTGATATGGAATTATAATCTCAGTAATCATTTGTAACCCATCAATATTTTTTGAAGTAATATCTCCCATTTCAGGAAAATTAATTGTGATTGTTAAAGTTAGTGCAATAACTGTCCATAATATCAAATTAAGTTGAAGCATCTTTAACTCAGATTTCTCAACTACTATCTCGATTTTACTACTCAAGATACTTCTCCATCAATTTTTCTACTGCCAAATCCCTTTCTAAATCTACAAATCCACGTTCTTTGCCAACTACATAGGAAATCAACAAATCAGTATCAGCATCAGTTAATGTAGGATTTACACTAACAAACTTTGCCATATCTAAAACAGTTAATGGGATTTTCTTTACTTTATTAATTTCAGTTGGTTCTACTACAACTACTGGTTCAAATCTATTCTCATAAACTGGTTCAGGTACTTCTTCAACTTCTTTAATTATCTCCTTTGGTGCTTCTATAATCACTTCTTCCAATTCATCAAATATCTCTACAGGGAAATTATCATCAATATCATCTAACATGCTAGTTGGGATATTATCAGAGTTGAAATTGCTAGTCCAATCAACCATTGTAACTGCACCTGTAACTATCACTACAAAGAATATTGCTAATGCTACCATGCCACCTTTCTTTCTCTTAGTTAGTTCAGGTGAAACCTTTGATTCGTCACTAACACTCTCTTTCATTTTTCACATCTCCTATTGTAATGTACATAATATCTTCAAGGTGATCCTGAATTTGCTTTCCTTTGTATGTCATTTCTATCATGAGTATTCTCCATCATCTAACTTACTCATGATCTCTATCATTAAAAGGACTTTCTGATACTTGTACATAGATGCCCTCTCTAAAGCATACTCTATGATAGCTTCTGTACCAACCTTCTTGTTATCAATACCTTTCAGGGCTTTTCTAACTTCCTGTCTTGTATGGATTCTTCTCTCAAGCAGTTTGGACATTGGTTTGTTTCTCCATCAATTTATAAAAAATTCTAGAATCACCTTCATTATAATCTATTAGTTCTAGTATTGGTTTGTCGGGATCATGAATTTTCATGTGACAATCAAAATGTACATAACAACAAACTTGAGGGAAATATGAAATATGGTGTTTGAGTAATGCAAATTCTACCTCTCTTGGTTTCTTACAAACATAACAAACATGTCTACCACCTCTGACCTTGATCTTTCTTTGTATCAGTTCCTTTAGTGATGGTTTGTAGATTACTCTTTGTTTGTCAATTATTGGATTGAATACTGATTTTACAATACCTGCAACTCTCTTTCTGAGGTTTGCTTCTCTAGACTTTCTACTCATCGTTAATCTCCTTCCTTTCTGCTTCTGTGAAAATTATCTCACCGCTAAAACATAATCCTAGAAACTTTCTGATATTCATTCTGTAACACCCTGCTTTTTCAATTCTGCTTTAGATTGGATTCTTGATTTCTGATCCTTGATTACACATTCAACAAAGTCTTTGAAGTAATCCTTTGTACCTCTCTCCCATGCTTTGATATTTGGTATCTGCCCATCTAATACACATAGTTGTAACATCTCTTTTGCGTGTAATCTATCCACTTTGATTCTTCTATCGAAATCGTAATTTTCTATCCTAGATGAGATTTCATAAATGTAAACGTCATCTTTTGGTTGTCCTGTTCTAACAATTCTTCCTACAATTTGCTCTTTCTTTGCGTATGTCCAAGTGACACCATTGAAGATTATACAATTACAAACTTTCTGCAACCCATCTATGCCTTCTGCTATTGGAGTTGATGCTATTAGAACTTCAATATCTCCATTTTGGAAAGGATTAGTATAGACACCTTTTTGATCAGTTTTCTTAATCAAGCCTTCTTTTTCATCACCTGTAAAGAAATCTACTTTGTAATGTTTTCCTGTTTTTGGGTTGATTGCTTTTTCAAATGCTTTTTTAATTGGATCTTTTACTCCTGATACAAATTCTGTATAGATTATTGCCTTGCCATGTTTGTCAACTGCTTTGATCATTTCTGGGATTCTATTTGGAGTACATAGAACTTCCCAATCAGAATAATTGTATTTTCTTAGTTCAGTTGCAGATAATGTACTTGGAATGTAAGTTTGTGTTGTTATTGGAATCTTCTTTACATTGATTTTATAATCAATCTTGAATCTCAATGAGTATTCTAAATATTCCATGTAAAGTCTTGATGCGTTTCTAATTTTGTTTGCTGTCTTTAGATGTGGGAATTTCTTGTTTGCTATCATTTCTAATAATTTTACACCTTCAGTTAGGTTGTTAATGACAGGAGTTGCAGTTAGGAAAATTACTTTGAGTTTTGGTTTTCTAATTCTTAATCTTTCTAGAAGGATTTCTATATTCTCTCTAGTATTTGATTGAGTTTCTTCTTCTCTTTGCTTTGCGTTCTGAGCTTCATCAATAATCACCATATCAACTCTAGTCTTACAAATCTCATCCAGTAAATCATCTGCCGATGCTTCTCTACCGAATTTTTGGAAATTAATCATGTGGTATCTGTATTTGTTTCCTGTTTTCTTATCTGGGAATATTGCATCGCCTTTGACATTACTAATTGATATATCTGACAAAGGATAATCATGAGTTATCATATCTCCCCATTGATCTTTAATTGTGTTTGGACAAACTACTAGGGTGTTAAATGATTCTGTAACTCTACTACTCATAATTGCCATATCGGTTTTACCTGTACCTGTAGATGAGAAGTTACCATAACCATTCTTTGCTTTGACCATCCATGAACCGTACAACTGCATTGGGTTAGCTTCAAATCCTCTATAATCAGATTCTTTGATTTCAGTTTGCATCATTTTGATTAATGAATATTCACCTAAGAATTTTGAAATGATATGTTTTGCCATTGGTGATTTTACTGTCTTTCTAAGTTTGAGAATCTTTTCTTTCTCAGAAAATCCATTCTTTAGAACTTCCATCCATAAATCATTAATGATGATTCTTACATGCAACTTGTAGGCTTCTGAATCTTTGTCCATTGGAATTAGTTCATCAGTTTCAGATAGAATTTTGTTTACTCCTAACTCTCTTTCATGGTCATCTAACAGTTTATCAAATGATAAATCATCTATGGTATCGGTTACATCAGTTGAATACTGCATTGACTTTACTGAAGATACACTAGGTACAGATTTTGGGAAGTGTCCTACTTGCATATCGAATCTTCCTACTGACAATGCTTCAAAGAGTTCCTTTCTACCTTCTGGGGTTTGTCTAAGATTGATAAATTCTGAAAAGAATCTTTGATGGAAAGGATCAGTTGCCTTCCATACTCCCCAATCATCAAACAACACTAGGAAGAATCCATCAGGCTTTCTCTCATAGAACTTCCAGTTAGTTCTGAGTTGGGTTAATGCCTGTTCTAATCTTTCATAGGTAGGTGTTTTCTTTTTTGGTTTGTAACTCTTAACTGCACTCCATGAGAAACCATCTTTGTAAAACTTCTTTGGATCTTTTGGAATATTTTTAGCATATTTATCCTTCTTGGCTTTCTGTAATTTCGTTAGGTTGTAAATTTTCAACTCTGCAAGTATTCTGATACATTCAGGTAATGAAACATACTGTGGTTTTGCTTTTCTGATTTTCTCCTTCTTCTTTGCTTTTCTAATATCTTCTGCCATGAATAAATCATCTAATACTGGTAGTCCTTCGATTATATTCTCAACTTCAGATTTCTTTTCTTCTTGATTGCCTAAATGTGCTTCATGTATCTTTACTGCGGATTTTGATATGTTATAATTTAGTTTACAAGTATGACAATAGATCAATGTTTCATCATTTTCTTCAATAGCACTAAATCTCATTGGATATTGTGAATCCTTCATGTACTGCATTTGATTATCTCTTAATCCAAACACTTCTTGATGCTCTTTCTTGTTATGCCAATCAGCAATCATTCTAGTGATTACTTCCCCTGAAGTATTATCAAATTCATATTTGAAGCTACTCAAGTCACCTACATTCTTTCCGTCAAAATATCTCATATCTTCAAGAATTGATCTTGATACCATAATGTATCTCTCAGATGTTTCAACATCAATCTCATTATCTTCAGTATATGGACAGTAAACCTCTTTGAGTTCTTGAATATCATAGGTGTTTGTATTTGCTAGTGAACCTACAATATTCTCAGCATGAACTGTATGTTTGAAATGATTGTAAATTGTTACTAGGAATCTAATATAATTACATGCCTTTGTATCAATACTATTGGTTTGTCTAGTTACATTTGCTTTGATATAATCTACTAAATCATTATCATTCAAATCTAATCCATAATGATCTTTATTGTTATACTGCTTTCTAGTTTCTAATACATTAACTGCTTCAGTTGTCAAACCTTCCCTGATATTATCATCGCTAATATTCAATAATCTTGGTTTATCATTTGAACATCTTTTTTGCTCACAGATTTCCAATCCTATTGTATTGGTAAATGCTTCGATTCCAACTGTTACACATTCATTTTCAAAATTAATTATATCGGTATCTCTAAATCTTCTAAGTACCAACATATCTCTAATTGTTTGTCTTTTAATTGGCTTCTCCCAACTAAGTTTATCATCTCTTGACATTGAGTTATATTTTCTCATTGTGGCTTCCCCACCATGAAGATTACCAAAACAATTAAAGCAATATCCCTTATCATCCTGAATTGCTAGAACATCGAAAATTTGATCACATGCAATACAAGTCTTGTTTTTAATATATTCATCAAACTTTACATCATCAGAAAATAAATCTTTGTGGTATCTTTTTGGTGTACCAATACCAGTACCACCTTTGATGTTCTTCTTCTTCTGCTTTTCTTTTCTGTTTCTTCTACTAGACATTTTTTCTCATTCTCCATTGTTCTTCTTCTGCTTCTGTGAAAGTTTTCAAATCACCATTATCATCTTCTAAATATCTCCATTCTTTATGCCATTCAATACCTAAACATGCTGAACAAATTTTCTTTAATTCACCATCTTCAAATTCGGTTAACTTTGCATCTGTGTATTTTCTTTTACACTCAACACAGTTATTCATGTTTATCATCCTCAATATCTTTTGCAATTTGTTTTTTAGTTTCTGTCCAGTTATCCTTTCTTTCTAGGAAAGTTGGACATTGTACTAAATCTCTAACATCAACAAAGTGAGTAGTATTACCAACTCTAAATTGTAAACATCTTCCATCTCTTTTGACTTTCACTTCATCAATTCTGAAAGTTTTCTCAAAGGCTTCTCTACAAACTTGACAATAGCATCTTACACCCAATTCAATTTTTAATACACATTCATCATGCTTTCCATCTTTGCATTTTTCACATACTTTAATCATAGATTGGGTTGTTTCCATCACTTATTCTGTACAGAAATAGTAGATAAAGGTTTGCTCATTTGTGGTATTACACCTCTCAGGTACAATGATTGATTGATTCAGGCGGTGCAGGTAAGAGGTTTGAAAGGCTAAATACTAGACATTCTTACAGAATACAATGATGGAAAAGCAAATTGTAGACAAACAATTATCTCAAACAGAAATTCATTCTCTTGAACAATTAAGAGATCACTTTGCTGAACAAGTGAAATATGTTGATGAGGTACTAAAAAATAAATTCTTTCCTATGGAAGCAGAAACAGAAATCGGCTACATCTTTCATGATAACACCGAATATGGCGGTTATCAGAATGATGTTGTAGTTAGATCATTTAACAACCTGAAAGAATTACATGATAGAACTAGAGATTAAACTCTCTTTTCTTTTTTATTTTCTCTAACCTGAATTAATTTCTCTACTAAAACCAATACTTCTAAGAATGGGTATCGCTTCATTTTATTCTTGAACTTCCATAGATGATAAACTGTTACTATTGTATAATAATACCTAACTATCTTCTTCATCATAACTTCCTTTGTAAACCACTTAGTTTCTGTCTTTCACTACAAACTTTACTTCCTTTATGCTTCTTCAAATAACCTTCTCGTATCTCTACTCCGCAATCCTCACATGTTACTCTAACTATCATTTTCCTTATCCCTTAGTTCTAATAACCTCTTACAAAAATCATCAGGTGAACAATGATCAATAATTGTTTCACTTGTGCTATCATCACAATTTGATAAAACTAATGAATAGGCATAATCATGATTTGGTAATATATCATACCTGTAATTTTCTTCTACATGCAACATTGAAACTAGAATAAAGATTCCATTCATTCTATCTCTATCCATTTTCTTATACTTTTTTGCCATCTCTCATAACTCATTTCCTTCAATCATCTTTGCTAGTTCTAGCAAATCTTCCTGTAATGTCAAAGGTAAATCTTTATCTTTTATTGCATCCATTGTACCATTCATTATTTTAAGATGGATTTCATTGATTATCTTGAAAATCTGTAAATCTTCATTATCTAACTTTTTTGGAATATCTGCAACATGACATAAGGCGTTCCATTTTCTAGTAAACTCTACAAATGTTAGATCCTTCTCCATTCCAATTAACATACCATGTATGTGAGCAATTACAATATCCCTCTCCCATCGTTCACTACTTCTATCAATCATCTTCTTTTATCCTTCTCTAATGATTTGTAATAATCCTGCATAATCTCATCACGATTCAAACAACCATTATCTCTAATCATCTCTCTTAATTCCTGTTCAGAAATTTCTGTGAATATCATCTTGATTGGCATCTCTTTGTAATTAGTTAAGACGTAGCATGATTCGGTACTTCTAATATCATAATCTATCATCTGTGAACCTTCATAGACTACAATTAATCCATAGATTGCTAACACTATCATAATGTATAACATAGGTTCTTGAAAGATTGATCTTTCATCATTTTTTATATGCAAGATAGAATAATCTCCATTGATTTACTGTGTCTAACCATTTAGTGAAACCTTTCAATCTAAAACACATCCTGCATCTGTTAACATTCTTCTTAACTTTCTAACTTCTTCATTCCCACTTGAAATACCATCCATTACTTTTGTTAGATGTTTGTAAGCATCTACTAGGTGCATATTATTCATATCAGATATTGCTGAACTGATTTCTCTTTCTGCAACTCTTGTATCACCATAATATTCAGTTATCTTTTGAAACTGCTCTTTCAATTTGTCTACATCAATCTGAATCATTTTGTCTACCATTAGATAACACCGTACTCCATAGCCACCATAATTCCTATAACTCCAATAGATAAAACAACTGCGAATTTTATCAAAGACATTGATGCTGTACTGGTTTTCTTAATCAATGGTTCTTTGTGTAAATGTCCTTCCCTGTGATGATGAATATTTCTTGACTTTCTCTTTAATGATTTAAGATCACCAAGATTAGGAAGGATTAGTTTAACTACAATCGTTATGATAATCAGTACCCATAATGCTTGAAGAAGCAAATTCGTATCAGAAATAAAATCTAGCGGTGTCATTGTTTTCACTCAACCTTTGGGGATTTGCCACCTTTGTAAGGGAACTTGAGTTTTTTGCCCGATGTATCATCAACCAATAATGTCAATGGTTGTTTACTATCTGCTACAATTATCTTTGAATTGTCAGCATAGGCTTTCTCGATTGTTTCAAGAGTTTTGAAATCAATAGCAGTATCTTTGAAATTTGCTTGTAAGGATTCACCTTCAACTTTGTACTTGTTGGCGTTTGCATCTGCAACTAATGTAATTGCCTTTGCTTCCCCCTCTGCAACCTTCTCCTGAGATTCTTTCTTTGCTTCTGCTTCAAGAATTACTCTTTTCTTTTCACCTTCTGCTTTAAGAATTTCAGATTGTTTGATACCTTCTGCTTCTGTGATTCTTCTTTGTTTCAAATCTTTCTCAGCATCTTTTTCGTTTTCTGCTTTGATAATGAGATTCATTTTGTCTTGAACATCATCTGGGGGAATGATCTCTTTCAGTTCAACTCTAAGAATCATAATACCCCATGTTTTAGTTTGTGATGTTAGTTCTTCCATGATGAGTTTGTTTAGGTCATCACGTTTTGAATTTACATCTTTGAAGTAATTCTTTCCTATCACATCTCTCAATGTTGATTTTGCGAGTTGTACAATTTGTTCCTGTACATTGTGTACGTTATAGAGTGCTTTTTTCATATCTTCTTCTTTCTTACCTACTTGGTAGTACACTTGTGCATCTACCTGACAATTAAGATTCTCTTTGGTAATTACATCCTGTCGTCTAACATCTGCTAGCTGTTCTGTAATATTCACAGTAACAAGTCTTTGAACAATCGGGATTACATAATTCAATCCCTGTGTTTTGTATCCTGTGTATTTACCAAATGTTTCTTTAGCACCTACATGAGTTGGTCTAATTGTTACTAATCCTTTCAGAAAGAATACTGCTACAATTACTGTAACAATGATGTACGGAATGTACTCTAGTACCAATCTAACTAACCCTAATGGTTAACTTGCTTCGTTTTTCCATCAAGGGTAAATGCCCAACTATGATATAAAAATCCTCTCTCATAGTATGCTAAATGCACATACTATCATTACTGACAGAAATAATTTATAGTAAAGGGATATTGTAATTTGTTGAAAATTAATTTTGATGAATTATGCACATGTCCTCAAATCTTTGGATTTTCAGGAGTTAAGGAATGGTGGGATTTTCTTCAGGAACTAACAGGGAAATATAATAGATCAACTCTAGACGGTACACCTGAAGAAGTTTTTGTTTATGGAGAAGTTTTGAAAATTGTAAAGAATGATTTCTTTTCTGGGATTTGTCCTAAATGTAAAAAGAAAAATTAGATTCCATAATTAGCACCTAATTGACATTTCCTACAATTAGGCATTTTTGATTTATGCAACAATGTTTTACCATCTTTACCAAAATGATTCTTTTCTGTTTGATTAGAATATCTAGACAATTACAGTTTTGCTTTACCACTTGCTACTATTATCATTACTATTACAATGGCTATGATTCCCATTATAATGAATATCAATGTTGAATCAGATAACCCATCTACTAATGATGGTTCTTGTAATCCTGATCTATCTGTAGAAGTTTCAGTTGGAATTACAGGTTGATTGTTAGATGGCGTAGTTGGAGTTGTTACAGGAGAAGTTACAGGCGGAGTAAACAAATCTGTGATAGTATCAAATGGACTTGATGTATCTAAAGTTGAAGGATCAGGGCAACCATCAAACTCTATTGTACCTCTCCTTGTTGGACAATTATCTAAGGCATCTAAAACACCATCACCGTCATTATCATTAGTTGTTTGTACAACTGGTACATCTGGGCATATTCCGTTGATTGGTTCTAATCCCTGTGGACAAACAACATCGTCATTATTTCCAAACAAATCATCAAAGATAGTATTTGCAACTGGTATCTCACATCCTGTAGAATCTACATCTGTATTTGCAGATGTTGTTTGACAAAGATCACTTGCATTTGGTACTCCATCATTATCACTATCTAAAGTTGTAGGATCAACCAATATAATTTCACATCCTTGTGTATCTACTGTAGCACCTGAAGGAGTGTTAGGACAGAAATCATCATTATTATTTACACCATCATTATCATTATCAAGTATACCTTCTTTTTCTGCAATCTGTTCTACTGAACATCCTCTTAATGTTGTATTGATAGTTATAGCAGTACCTACTGTATCAGGACAATCATCATAACCACCTACAGGATTTTCATTAGAACAGATTGC
>Ga0255039_10000441_pt1 | contig 13544 bp, 10 predicted proteins | sample BC1_12_1_MG_FD_181713 | JGI IMG/M metagenome (GOLD analysis project Ga0255039, IMG submission 181713) | Seawater microbial communities from Strait of Georgia, British Columbia, Canada - BC1_12_1 | ecosystem: Environmental > Aquatic > Marine > Strait | place: Canada: British Columbia | collected... | reverse complement strand
GCATCGCCTGCTGTTCCGCTAGATATTCAAGACAATGCTGCAGCGGCAAAAAAACCGTTGATTACCACTGCGGTAATTAAAGATGATCGTAAAGATTTACTCGTTAGTGATAAATCGGCACTTATTGTTTCAAATGATGAAGCCGTTTCAGCAATGTTATTTGAAATATGTCGTGAAAATCAAATGAAGTGTTTACATGCAAATACGTGCATGATTGGTGAAAAATTGACTGAGACTTACTTGCCAGATGCCGTTTTTATTGATATCGGTATGGCAAGTGCTAAGGAATTTGATTTGCTTGGTCATATCAAGCGTAATTCTAAATTACGATTTACGCCGGTGCATATTTTTGATACAAATGGTAACGATGGCGAGTCCATAGAATATTTGCAAAACTTTATTTTATATAAAGCATCTTTGTTTATACATCGAGAAATTGGGGCAGCGCCAGAGAGTAAGCGAAAAATTATTGCGGCACAAGACAATTGTGATACAATCTTAAAAGGGAAACGTGCTTTGATTGTAGATGACATAAAGATCAATAGGAAAATGTTATCTAAGGTACTTGAACGTCATGATATGGAAATTGTTATGGCTGTAAATGGACAAGAAGCACTTCATATCTTAAAAGAAGATAAAAAGATTGATCTCGTATTAATGGATATCATGATGCCAATTATGGATGGTTACGAAACGATGCGCTGTATTCGCGAAGATGATCATTATAAAGATATTTCAATGATGGCGCTCACCGCAAAGGCAATGGCAGAGGATCGTGAAAGGTGTATAAGCGCCGGCGCAGACGATTACATGCCTAAACCTATACAAACCGATGAGTTAATAAACACGCTACAAGTATGGCTATATAAAGCACAATAGTAACTATGCGGTGTGTTAAGTTGCCACTATGTTTACGAGGCGTTTTTTTACTACGATTACTTTTCGGATAGTTTTGCCTTCTATTTTGGCTGCGACTTTTTCATCAGCTTTTGCGATGGCTTCGATTTCTTTTTCGTCTAATTCAGCATCGATCAATATTTTTGTTACCATTTTTCCAGTCACTTGAATTGCATATTCAATTTTTGACTGTGCGATTTTAGATTCCTCAAAGGTTGGCCATGGTTCGTATGTTAATGTAGTACTGCCACCGAGCTTTTCCCATAGCTCTTCACCGAAATGAGGTGCAAATGGTGCCAGTAAAATCACGAAATGTTTCATCGCGTCAAGATTAATGTTTTCAACTTTACTAAAGGTATTGGTAAAGATCATCATTTGAGAAATCGCGGTATTAAAAGATAGGTTTTCAATATCTTCGCTCACCTTTTTTATTGTTTGATGTAATAGGCGGTCGTTTTCTTCGTTGAGCGGGTGATTGCCAATATTTGATTTAACATCACCTGTTTCTGTGTCAATGATCATGCGCCATGCTTTATGTAAAAACCGGTTAACGCCTTCAACGCCTGACGTATTCCATGGTTTGGTGGCGTCCAGTGGGCCCATAAACATTTCATATAAGCGTAGTGAATCTGCGCCAAAATCAGAAATAATTTCATCTGGATTAACGACATTGCCACGACTTTTACTCATTTTTTGGTTATCTTCGCCAAGAATCATGCCTTGGTTTACGAGCTTTTGGAATGGTTCTTCGATGTTAAGCCAGCCACAATCTTTGAGTACTTTAAACCAAAAACGTGAATACAATAAATGAAGTACTGCATGTTCAGCGCCGCCGATATATAAATCGACAGGGAGCCAGTAATTCACTTTGTCTTTGTCCCAAGGTGCGGTATCGTTGTTGGCATCTATATATCTGATGTAGTACCAGCAACTACCAGCCCATTGTGGCATCGTATTGGTTTCCCGTTTTGCAGGTTTGCCGTTATAGGTGGTATTCACCCACGTTTGATTATTGGCAAGTGGTGCATCACCATTCCCGCTTGGTTTAAAATCTTCCATTTGCGGTAGTGTAATGGGGAGTTGGTCTTCTGGTACAGGTACAACTGATCCATCTTCTAGATATAAGACTGGGAAAGGTTCGCCCCAATACCGTTGGCGGGCGAAAAGCCAGTCACGCAATTTATAGTTAACTGCTTCAGTGCCAATTTGTTTTTCTTCTAGCCATCTGATAATATTATTTTTAAATGTATTGGTGTCTAAACCATTAAATGCGCCAGAGTTAATCGCGGTGCCATGTCCAGCAAAGCAACCCTCAACTTCTTTCCCTTTTGGCGGCTGCACCACTTGAATAATCGGCAAGTCAAAAGTGGACGCAAATGCATGATCACGGTCATCGTGTGCTGGTACAGCCATGATGGCGCCTGTACCGTAACTGATTAATACGTAGTCGCTAATCCATATCGGTATTTCACTGTTGTTAACAGGATTGATAGCATACGCACCTGTGAAAACACCTGTTTTGGTATCATCTACAGTACTGGTGCGCTCTAATTCACTTTTGGCTATGGTCGCATCTTGATATTTCTGTACCGCTTCTTTTTGGGTGTTTGTAACAATCTTTTCAAGTAATGCATGTTCAGGTGCCATTACCATATAGGTTGCCCCAAATAATGTATCAGGACGTGTGGTGAATACACGTAATGTATCACCATGGTCTTTGATCACAAAGTCTACTTCGCATCCTGTACTTTTACCAATCCAGTCACTCTGTAACTTTTTGATACCAGGTGCCCAGTCTAAATCTTCGAGGCCTTCTAGTAATCGTTCTGCATAATCGGTTATGCGTAAAGTCCACTGTTTCATTTGACGGCGGATTACAGGGTGGTCACCACGCTCACTTAGTCCATTGGTCACTTCTTCGTTTGCCAATACAGTGCCTAATGCGGGGCACCAGTTTACAGCTTGTTCACTTTGATATGCTAAACGTTTATTATCTTTGTATGCCTTGATCTCGGTTTCGGATAATCCATCAGGGATCGGTAATTCGGAGATTGGTTTTGCTTGTTGGGCATCGTGATCGAAGAAGCTGCCGTGAAGTTTTAAGAAGATCCATTGCGTCCATTTGTAATACTTTTCATCTGTCGTACTAATTTCACGATCCCAGTCATAACTAAACCCGAGCGCTTGAATTTGACGACGGATATTGTCGATGTTTTTTTGGGTCGTGATGGCAGGGTGGGTTCCCGTTTTTACGGCGTATTGTTCTGCAGGCAAGCCAAAAGCATCCCAGCCCATTGGGTGTAAAACGTTAAACCCCTTCATTCTTTTATAGCGTGAAACAATATCACTGGCGGTGTAACCTTCAGGGTGTCCTACGTGAAGACCATCGCCAGAAGGGTATGGGAACATATCAAGCACGTAATATTTAGGCTTGTCTGTAGTGTCGGGTGTGGCAAACGTTTTATTTGAGAGCCAATAGTTACACCACTTGGCTTCAACTTGTTTGTGATTGTAACGGCCTGAGTCAAATTCGGTCATAATGGCTTATTCCTTGGTATATTTAGCTTGTGTGCTGTTTTTTTGTAACAATCTTTGTATATCTACAGCGCGCCTTTTTATAAATTTAAGCTTATTAATGTAGCGGTTTTCCCCAAAAAACGCAACAAAAACCCATAATAACATATAGCCCAGCATGAGGTTGGTATGGCGCTAGCGAATCTTATCAATATACGTCTCCCTTACTAACTTTTTTACACAGGGTGCACCGAACGCAAAGATTGGGTCTTCGTGAAATCGTTGAGCGCCCAGAGTGAAAATCCCATGAATGTGTGAGTTTTTAGATATTGGATAGTTTTAGACATTAAGATAAAGGGGATTCTGGGAAAGTGCATTTCCATTGTTTGCACTTTCAGTGCAAAGGTCATATATCTCGACTTAATTTATAAAAATCATAACCTATATCACCCCTATATTACAAAATATCTAAAAGCTCACAATCCCATAGCGGCTGTTAACTTATGACGAAAAGGGGGGTTATGTAGGGGTGATAACTATATAGACATTTTTCAAACCTGATTTTTTAGTCCCTTATTATCATCGTTATCAACCTATTGCACTGATATTTTTATGGGCACTAAAGCGGTGGTAATTTTTGCGTCGATATGCTAGTTACCAATGTTAATGGCATTGTGAGTTAATAATCGTCTATAAGAGACATGAATTTATTTTATAAGGATATGACAATGGTTTGTGCATTCGAACAACGTACTTCAGAAAGAACTGCAGTGAAATGGCCCGTGAGTATTTGGAATCCTAAGGCGGCGCGCTTTTACAATGGTCGTAGTGTTGATGTTTCAGCAGATGGGGCACTAATTGCATTGCCAATGCATTTACCAGTGTGTGAAGGACAAGAGCTGGAAATTAATTTTCCACGTATGGAGTCGTTGGCAAAAGATAAAGGTAGTTTTGCACGCATTAAAAATGCAACGGTTGTTCGTATTGACCGTGGTGATACGCTTGTTTCTGCCACCGTTAAAGTTGGGGTAGTATTTACTACACCAGCACAACAAGCACAAATGGTTGATGCTGTATTCCCTACGCTATAACATAATGGGCGTGCATCATTCATTTGTAAAATGTTCGCAATTATCACACCTAGTCTGTGTTGCGAATATTGATTATCTTTGTGTTGTATAAAGTGATATCTATATTTCTCATCTTTCGTCATCAAAAACGATATCTTTGGCTTGATATGACATGTTTTATAGGACATTTGTTAACAGTCCTTTTTTGTGAATTGTGGTAACCAATAAAGGTTAAGTCGATCATGATTAGAGACGATTGTTCATTCTGTAAGTGGTCTTATTTTAGATAATGACTGTGAATATAATAGGTTAAGCTAGCGAGAGGTTAGCGTAAACAATAGGAGTGTACTCATGGGAAACCAAAAAGAACAAATAAATCCAGCGTTGATAGCCGCATTTGTTAAATCGACAAAAAATGTACTTAGTACGATGGTAGGCATTGAGTCAACTATTGGCAAACCGATAATCAAAGTCGCTGAAAGTCCTAGCTATGATGTGTCAGGAATCGTTGGGTTTACTGGCGAAATTACTGGTTCAGTCGTAGTTAGTTTTAAAGAAGATTGCGCATTGGGCATCGTTTCGGCATTTACCATGGAAGAATACGAAGTGCATACTGAAGATTTTGCAGACGCCGTTGGAGAATTATGCAATATGATCGCTGGTAATGCGAAAAAAGATTTTGGTATTGAAGCTGGTATTGGTATACCAAATGTTGTTGTAGGTAAAAATCATGTTATTTCTCGATTAAAAGAAGTGCCGTGTGTCGTAATACCTTGTGAGTGTGCAAATGGTGAGTTTGCAGTAGAAGTAAATATTAAGCAGCTAACCCCTGCACCTGTGGGAGTGTAATGATTATGAAAATACTATTAGTAGATGATTCTAAGACAATGCGTAACATTTGGAAAAAAGTTGTAAGTACTTTTGAGCCTGATGCAGAAATTTTTGAAGCGGCCGATGGGCTTGAGGGTTTAGCAGTCTTTAGCGAGCAGCAAAAAATTGATTTAGCGCTTGTTGATTGGAACATGCCAAACATGAATGGGCTAGAGATGGTGACCAAAGTACGTGAAAGCAATAAAGAAACGATTTTGATCATGTGTACTACTGAGGCAGAAAAGCCAAGAATTATAGAAGCGATTAAAGCTGGCATTAATAACTATGTAATCAAACCGTTTACACCAGATGCGCTCAAAGAGAAAATTCAGGAAACGATGGCTAAGGTGAAATAATAAAATATTAATTTATTAGATGATCATATTGATGCATGATCGAATAACCTATTAATATGGAGTTTTGAAATGCCCCTTATTACAAATAAAATCTTTTGGGTTGATGTTGACAAAGAAAAAACACGCGCATTACTATCGGTGCATGGCGAGATGCCAGAAGAAGCCGTCGCTTATGAAGATCTTTTTGCAGACATCAAAGCGCTTGGGATTATACTAAAAGCAGATGGTGTAGAAAGCATCAAAGCGTTTGCCGAGAGTTTAAGTAAAGGTGTTCAACCTGGCAAGGTGCAGATCGCAAAAAGCATCGATCCTGTTGATGATCGAAAAGGGCGTCTCGAAAAATGTTATCAAGAACCAGAAGTGCCCATGAGAGAGGCTTCTGCAGAAGCAGATCAAGTTGAGGTGCTCGAAGGGGTAGATACACAAAGTCACTATGAACGTTCAGATATTATAACAGTGACCAAAGGGGATATTTTATTTAATATATTACCACCAGAAGATGGTACTGATGGCGAAGACGTTTATGGTGAGGCCATTGCACGTAAGCTTGGTGCTGAAGCATTGTTCGATTTAGGGACCAATGTTGCGCAAGATGGCGACCAAATAGTCGCTACCGATAGTGGCCAACTTATTTATGAAAATAATAAAATTCGCATTAGTTCGGTATTAAAGATATTAGGTGACATTGATTTTGGTGTCGGTAATGTTGACTTCGTAAAAGATGTATCTGTGGCCCATAATATCCTTGATCTTTTTAAGGTGAAATGTGGTGGTAGCTTAGAGGTGGGTGGTTTAATTGAAGCGGCAGAAATTGAAACAGGTGAAGACCTTATAGTGATCGGTGGCATTACTGGAAAAGAAAAAGGGGTATTTGACGTAGGGCGTGATATACGCAGTAAATATATAACCAATGCCACTGTTAAGGCAAAAAATGATATTACTGTAGTAGTCGAAGTGGTGAATAGCGCAATTTCTTGTGGTGGCCGTCTCGCAGTGGGTAACGGAAAAATAGTAGGTGGTCATGCATATGCGATGGGTGGTATTACAGTCAAGGATCTTGGTTCTGAAGGTGAAGTATTGACCCGTGTTGAAGTGGCCATTGATGATTCGCTTAAGTGTAAATATGATGAATATATGCCCAAAATTAATTTGAATCTTCAAAAAATAAAAAAAATAAAACAGGTGGTTGAACCATTGTTGGCTAATCAGAAGCAGTTAAATGCTGATCAAAAAGGTAAGGCAACTGAGTTACTATTTCAAACGTATGAACTTGATGATGAAGTAAATGAAATGGTGACAGAGTTACGGGAGTTGTATAATACTATCAAGGAGCGGGGTGTTGAAGAGATTGTAGTCACAGGCACGCTTCATCGAAAAGTAGAATTATGTTTTCCACGTGTAGAAACCAATAATGTAAAAACGATTAAAGGGCCCGTAAAGATTTATCCTAAAAAGGTAGGTCAAAATCAAAGGGTGGTTGCCGAACATATGAATACAGGAGATACAACAGACCTAGGTGCCGCTGCAGGTGTAGATGAATTTTGGGGAAAGCTAGAAAAGCTCATCGCAGAGGATGATGCCTAATCCAAAATCCACTCGCAAATTCATGCGAGTGGGGTTTAATAAATCTGTTGAACCCATTTGAATCAATTTGAATATTTATGCAAGTAATGCTTTAACATCATCAGAGGTGATACGTGATGATTTTTTGTCAAGCTTAACGCTTAACCAGCTCATGGTGCCTGGGGTATATGGTAATTCACCATTGCCAAGAATCGTGATGATATCTTCTTCGCGACGTGCGCGTTCTTTTTGTTTAATCACTGAATTCACTCTGCGGGTTGCAGTTTGATTTGCCATACGTTTATCTAATCGATCGCGTCTTTGACCCATTTTAAGTCTCCATAAATTGGCAATTATGCCATAAAATTCTTTAAGCCCATTTGAATATACCAATACTTGATCAGTTTATTCGAATTGGTCATTATACAGTGCGATCTGTGGAAGTCAATATAAAAGCAATATATCGGTAAGGCAACATTGAAAACAGCATTTAAGCGGTTTAAGGGCGTTATTACTTGATTATATTCTGGTAATACGGTTAAATAACGCACTTGCATATGAGAAAAGAATATAAATAGTTGTATAGCTTTTGGGTATAAAAATGGGTAGGACACATTCTCGCAGGTCAATAAAATATGTTTGCTTGCTTTTGGCAGCCTGGTCGATCGTAGGGCAAGTTTTAGCCGCATCATCGTTAACGACACAAATTAATACCTTGATATTTGATAAGCGGTATAAAAAAGCTGCTTTTTCAGTTAGTGTATTTGACCTCACTGCTTCTAAGTCAATCTATAGTTTTCGTCCTGAGCGGTTACTCATTCCAGCGAGTAACATGAAACTCGTTACAACGGCATCAGCGCTTGATCGTTTTGGTGGTGATTATCAGTTTGTAACCAAAGTCGGTTTACGTGGCAACGATCTCGTTATCGTAGGGTGTGGCAATCCTATTTTGGGTGATGCGGTCTTTTTGGGAAAATCAGGGAAGAAAATTGATTCATTTTTTGACTCAATCGCAATAGCATTACAACAACATAATATAACAGAAATCAAGGGCGATATTATTTTAGAGACATCGTTATTTGATGATGTTCGTTTTCATCCATCATGGAATATGAAAGATGCTGATAAATGGTATACTGCCCAAGTGAGTGCGTTGAATTATAATGATAATTGTTTGGATATTACCTTTAAACCATCAAGGATAAATCAACGTGTCGGTTATGCGTTATCACCTGATACTTCTTATATGCAATTGGTTAATAAATGTGTCACTGTTGGTAAGGGGCATAATGTAATAGGTGTATCGCGCAAATATGATTCTAATAATGCAACGTTGTTTGGTAAATGTCGCAATACACAAACGGTATATGTTACTGTAGATCGTCCGGCATCGTTTTTTGGTTATGCATTGGCAGAGTTTTTAGGCAAAAAAGGCATCTCGATTAAAGGGCAATTAATCGAAGGCGCGTTCACGCGAGAAAAATTAAAAGATCTAAAAGTGATCGTTGCTGACCATACGACCATAGGGAGTGTTATTGCCGAGTGCAATCAAAGAAGTTTAAATTTGGCAGCTGAATGTTTGTTTAAGTTGGTTGGTAGTGGCGCTGGTGATCAAGGAAGTTGGCAAAGTGGGCAACAACATGTTAAGCAATTTCTTACCACCATTGGTTGCGCTACAGATGGTATTGTGTTAGACGATGGGTCAGGCTTAAGTCGAAAAAATTTATTGTCTACAGAGGTGATTGTCACTGTATTAAAGCATATGTATCGTTCGCAAAATCGTGAATTGTTTATGCATTCACTAGCGACAGGCCAAGTAGGCACTTTAAAGAAAAGTAGACGATTCAAGGAAGAAAAATTTCGCGGCAAGGTGTTTGCAAAAACAGGCTTCATTAGCGGTGTATGGTCTTTAGGGGGGTACTGTCAAAACAGTGCCGGAAGATGGCACGCATTCTCAATGCTCGCCAACAAAGGCGTCTCAGCGAGAAACACCATGGACGAAATCGTAAAAGTGATTATGAAGAATTAAGGCCGGACCCCTTTAATTATTCTCAGGAATAATTATTGTTTGCGACGTTTTGCGGCTAATGCGAGTATGCCTGTACCGAATAATGCGATGGAGATTGGCTCAGGGATCTGTGTACCAGTAACATTGATATTATCGATTTTACTGTATGCCCCTTGACTGCCGTCCATAAAAAATGCGACCCATACGCTCTCGGTATTGGTTGGTAACATATATTCTTCACTATGCCATGCGCCATTATCGTTGGCGGTCAAAATGTTTGTAAAATGATCATGTCGCCAATCTACACTTTCAAAATGACCACCGAATATTGATACAAAATCAGCGTTGTTGCTGTCAGCAAAGGCGCTGGTTAATTCTCCATTACCATCATTGATAGAGTAAAGCACTTTAAGATCATCATCAGAATCAAGTTCATGTGTGCGCCAGTCATAAGTAAGTTTGACATCGGTTAATCCTATGGTGCTGATATTGAATAATAGTGCAGCATCATCTGTGATGCGCATATAATTATCATCTATGTTCACATCAGTGTAACGAATGACAAGGTCGTCTGCCAAGTCATTCCCAGATTCAAAACGAGCGCCATACCAAGTTTCATCAGCAGTTGCGGTGTCGTTTAAAAAAAAGTTTGAACTATCGTTGCTATATGAATTCCACGTTTCACTAAAGATTAAACTTGCTTGCGTACTTATATGACTACATAAAAGTACAATAGATATTAATAGTAAGGATAAACAATTGGATTTCAAACGTTTCTCAATCTGCTTAAAAAAATTATTCCCAGAAAAATGGTGTAGTGTCCTCTGCATTTCTTCGGCCTCTCTCAAAGATGAATGTTGTATATGGTCAAACACTATTAAAACGTACATCGTCTCAAAATAGTTAAATCACATGTAAAATGTAAGATATGTATTGAACAAGTCAAATATCCTTAAGTTTTTGTGGTTATAATTCTAAATGTTTAGTGCAGCATGATTCGTATAAACTATTGTGTTGGAAGGGCTTATGTCCCTTCAGTCTCTGTTTTGAATTCATCTTCAATTTTATAGCCGTGAATTGTATATGCATTCATTGGCAACGGGGCAAGTGGGTGCTTTAAAGAAGAACCGCCGCTTTAGAGAAAAAAATATAACGGCAAGGTGTTTGCAAAAACAGGCTTTATTAGCGGTGTATGGTCGTTAGGGGGGTACTGTCAAAACAGTGCCGGAAAATAGCACGCATTCTCAATGCTCGCCAATAAAGGCGTCTCCGCAAGAAACACAATGGACGACGTTGTGAAGGCTATCATGCAGTAGATGGTTGCTTTTAAATAATAAATCCAATTCAAGCTGGCGTGATTTTACTATTGTATTACGTGAACTAATTTATTCGCGCAAAGCGCATAAAAAAGCAAATGCTTTTATAGGGTTAATCAAAGTCCAGCGCGTTAGTTAAATAAATTTTTAAAGCCTCTATAAAAGAATTTGTGGGTGCACATGATGTTAAAATCAACAATCAAGGTGCTGTTATGGCATCAAATGCACTTTTATTGCGGTAAACCTTGTTGTAATTATGATAGTCAGTTTTGGTATAATGACAAGATACGCCTAGTACATCTAAAAGGAGGCTGAAAAGCTGGATTTAGCGTAGCGCGCAATAGCATAAAATGAACGCAATTCTAGACATAATTCTCATGTCTTACATGAATCATTTCCACGAGTAAATACATTAAAAATATCACTTTAACATCTTTACATGGCTTTAATTTAAGTATATACAAAAAAGAGAAGAGCAAATTTTGAGGAGAATGCATCTTAATCCCGATATGCATCGGGAAATAATTAAAAAAATTTGAACCACTGAACGCCCAGAGGGCGGCACTGAAAGCGCTCTGCGAGCGTATGGATGGAAAAATTGTTTTTATTGAAAGGGTTATATTTGGTCTGTTAATAATTTAAAAACGTCTGTTCAGTCAAGGTGTAGATCGAGATTGAATTGCGTTGATATGATTATAAATAGAAAGTCCTTCTGTGTCGCCCGCAGGGCGTTCTGTGCTTTCAGTGGTTAATTGCTTTTACTAGCCCCGACGCAGGTCGGTGCGTCTAAAAGGCTTCCACTTCCATATTTTTTTTCTTGTTTTTAATTAAATCAAACAGCTGCTTTTAGGTAGAATAACGTTTAAATCACCCACAAATATGTTTGAAGAGCCTTTTTAAATCATGTCAACGAACAAATCACCTCACAATAATTGGTACTAAAAAGTGGGCAGGCCAATTACATTATAGCACACGCCGACGACGTAAGAAACTGACGCTACCGATGCCGAGACCGCCAAGCAGTAATGCGCCGGGTGCGGGGACGGTGGTAACGGTGAGTCCTATATCTACGGAATTCCCCTGGTGGTAATTACCTATTGGTGAGAAGAGCCTCTGATATCTCGTAGTTCCTTTGGTTGGGTGAATTTCTTCCCAAAAAGGCGACCATTGCGAACCCCATGCATGAGGACCGGAGGCGCTCTCGTCAAGCAACGAGTGACTGCAAGTAACTCTCGCTCTGAACCACAAATCGCCTCCCTCCGGCACAAAAATGTCCGAGTAGTATTTCTTCTCAAAGTTGCTGGGCTCATTTGTACCTAATGGCTCCGATTGACCCGCTAAGAGGCGTTGATCGTACAAGATCGTATCACGTCCTTCAAATGCGCCCGAGTGGTCCAAATCTACCCAAGCCTTGACGTGGTCAGCGTAGTGTGTTCCTACAGTATCCTTTTCCATAGTCACTCTAAACTGGACAGTTTGTCCGAAATTAATAGGTGTATAATCTTTCCCAAATCCGGCATCATCGATGCTCCAGGAAACATCTTTAATACGTTGCCATTGATCGTTAGTGTGGGTAGCTGTGCCGTAAGAAGCCGGGGTCGGGACTGCATAGCAGCTATTAGCCCACACTGATGCAAGCACTGTCAGGCAGATGATTGTAAATAGATGTTTCATTTTGATATTCTCCTATATCAGGTTTGTGAAAATTTTGGTCTCCCAATACAAGTGTCTTAGTAACGCTTTGTATTTGGCAAGTACCATAATAGTTTAAATTTGCAATAACGCCTAAGCTTCGAGGCTCATGGTTGGTTTACAAGTTTTTTTATTTACATGTAATTTTTATTCAATCATTATTATTTCTAACTTCCATAATAATAGCAAAAGTCGTGCCAAATGGGCCGAACTTGTTTTTGGCGCCTATTAATAACTATTTGTTTTGAGGAGAAGAAGCATGATGTTTTACGTAAGTATCCCAGACGCTATATGTTGCCTAAATTAAACACGATTATGCTTATTAAAGACGTCTTTTGTGTTGCGTTGTTACGCGTATTATTACATCCATATTTTATTGTAATAAGGAGAGGCATTTTTGCGATTTTATATTTTGCGATTTTATATTTACTATTAGTATTTGAAAAATACGATGTGAGGTTTAAAATAAACGTTGCACAGGTATGTGTTGTTTAAATCAAACACGTGTCTATCTTTAAGGAGACAGATAAACCTCGCCATATTTCAAATAATTAGTGACAGTTACCTATTAATTGCGTAACCAATGTATGCTGCACTGGTTACGCAGACTTCTAATACTCTGTATGCTTGGGGGGGTTACGCATTTGTCCAGAGCAGGCTGCACTGGTTACGTAGACTTCTGATGTGCAGTATGCTTGGGGTTTTTACGGACTAATAATTAGGGACAGTCACTAATGGCGAGTACTTAGGTGGGTACTTGGGTGACTGTCCCTAATATTGCCCAGCAAAAATAGCTTTATTCTTACGCGGATCACATACTACAAAATTTTCGACTTTGTCATACAAATTGCAATAAAGCCAACCTGACAAAGTCGATTCTTCGATAATCATATGTATTTTTCCATTTAACTCATCAAATAACGATAGGAAGTTAGGTATCTCAGTTGCAAATTCTTCACATCGAATAATTTTATTTTTATTCATAACTTTCAAAGTTGTACTATACTTATGTGCATCAGTACCAATATAATAGGTTTTCATGAGAAGGCTCCTTCTGTAAGAGTTTGTGTTTATTATTTGCGTCTTAAACATTGTAATCACTTTTGCTTAAGATGCCTTCTCTTTATATTTTCACCTATAAAGAGCTCGAAGTCGCGGAAAGATTGATTTCCACAACCGTCCCATAGGTAATCATGATTTTTTGATTAAAGTTTACTTTAATATTTAAGATAGGCTAACAATAATCGTGCACCTACAC
>Ga0255039_10000440_pt1 | contig 13546 bp, 7 predicted proteins | sample BC1_12_1_MG_FD_181713 | JGI IMG/M metagenome (GOLD analysis project Ga0255039, IMG submission 181713) | Seawater microbial communities from Strait of Georgia, British Columbia, Canada - BC1_12_1 | ecosystem: Environmental > Aquatic > Marine > Strait | place: Canada: British Columbia | collected... | reverse complement strand
ATGGGACGGTTGTGATTATGTTTGTTGTATTTGTTTTCTATTTGTTGCAAATGACGACCACTTTTTAAGTTAGCGAATATTATCGTCACGATAAGTTCGATAAAGGGGCGATACATATTCCAAGGCGTATTCGCGGGATGCTCTTTTGAGTTGCTCGGGGATGGCGACTTTGTATTTGACGATATCGACGATGCGTTCGTATGAAGTAATGGTGATTTCCCACCAAAATTGATCACCTTCAATATGTGTACGAATAAATATTTGTTCGATGCCGAGATCGTGGGAATTAAGCGCGACGAGACTGTCGCCTTCGCCTTGACAGAGGTAGGCAAAACTGGGCGCAGGGCCATCGTTTATGAGGTAGTTGCGTCGTTCTGCCAGACCACCACTACTGAGAATACCGACACCAAAACCATGGAGCGTGAAATCTTCCTGGGGGACTAGAAGGCGTAAGGGTAAATTGCCTATAATGAATTGATGAGCGTCTAAGTGGAGTGTTAGTTCGATATATCGTTCATTTGCGATTGCTTTAGAGGCATGTTTGTTTTGCCAATCATAATGGGTTAACGGTAATACTTCTGAAACCACCGCGTTTTTAACCATGCCAAGAAAACGAAAATCAAACACCTTTTTGTGTTGCAATGAATATTTGCCAGGTGCGATAAAGTCAGAAAAACGACAACGAAATGTGGTTAGTTCATAGATGTTTTTTGGTATCTTCCATTGATCGTTTTGTAACACTTCAACAAAACGTTTATGCAATTTTCGGCGAGAATCTTGACTAGAGAAGCCCACTGCAACGTCTTCAGTGATATTAAGAGAAACGGTTGCAATATCTGTTTGGTGGTGACGTAGTCGATCTAAATCAATCGTGACGGGGTCAGGCGTCCATTTTACTGCTGCCTGTACAAAAGATTTCTCAAGCCCATTTGTCTTTGCAATAAGGTGATGATAGTGCGTACTAGGCATTTTATACCAACTGTGGTAAATTTCGCCAGTTCGGTCGGTAGCGATAAATTCCCATAATCCCGACGCTAAGCAATTATTTATGACACCAAAACGAACTGGGCGTGTCAGTGGATTTGGTTTGAATTGATAGTCTCCAGTAAGTGACCATGGTGTCGCCTCTTGGAGGTCTGTTTCGAAATGTGCCATTTTATCTGACGCTTTACCTACCGGTACACTTAAACCGTTACGGGAGTACTCGGCCATCATTAAATTAAAAGCATCAAATTGATCAGGTTGTGTTGTTGTTGGGTAATGAAGTCTTGGCACTAATTGGTTCATGTTTAAATTATGGATGTCTAAATGGTGTTGGTTTGGCGTCGACAATAAAAGGGTGCCAATGCCGCTTTTATTGATCGATAATGTTGCTTTTTTTACCGTATCTAGCCAATGGTGGCCACGTAAAAATGATTGTGTATTGGGATTATAATAACTGTTGTCATTGAGTCGGTCCTCAATGTTTGGCTTGAGCTCAAGCACTATTTGAGGCATCTTGTCCAACATGTTTGGTAGTAAGATGACACCACTAATGAATATAAAGGTTATAATTTTTATACGTATGGTCATTTAATAACGCCGTTTGTTTTAGAAATAGTAAGGGTGGTATTGGCTATATTGTCCAGTGCATAGGTTGTAGTTGTTTGTTTGAGATCAGGCCATTGAATTTTGATTGCAGTTGCCTTTTTTTGCCCCAGACCAAATAATAAGTTCGACGTTTTATTTGAGAGAAAACCACCATCGCCACATCGTTTTACGTTTAAGTTTGTATTGTTAATAACAACTTTTGCGCCGATAGCATCGCGATTAAATGAACCCTTTGTATCATCGATGAGCTTTACTTTAATCCAGTTATTGGCATGATGCGTATTGACAAATAGCCAAGTTTTTCCTGGCTCAAAATTGGTGGGGTTTGGGTAGTTTGCATTATGTGCAGGCACCACTTGTGGGCGACCTTCGATATGTGATTTGAGATTTTTTGCAGATGGTGATCTGCTATCATACCCGCCTTGATTACGGAGGATGAGGTCTGGGTAGCCATCATTATTCATATCGGCGGCAACGACAGCTCTTCCGTTTTCGGCCGTTTGAATCATGTCTTGGTTGGTGACACGTTCTTGTACGCCTGGACCATGTAATGACCAGTTACTACGATCGTAGCTGTAGACCATATCTCTGGCACGCCAGTTTTGCAGGGGGGCCTTACGGTAGATGTAACCTTCGGTATTTAATTTATCATATTGCATATGTTCAATATTAAAGAGATGGTATTGTGCTGTTTGATCAATAAATCGCAAAGGGCTTCCTGGTTTGGTTGCATTGACAAGCATTCGTCCAGGGCCGGTTCCCGAAATAGGGAATAGACCACCACCGCGACCATAGAGACAGCCGATGTAATAAAGGTCAAGCAAACCATCGTTTTGTAAATCAAACGAAGTTGCACCCCATGAAAATTCATAGGCGTTGAGTTCGTCTGGGTCAAAGCGGGGTAGTGTCATATCTTCATGCGCATGGCGTCGGTAGTTATTAGCGATGGTGACATCGGGTGGCAGTATCGATGAATGTTTTACCTTGTTGGGCATCTCTTTAGTAAAATCAGCACCATCGATTAAGGTATGACGTGTGTCATGTTTGTCGTTAAAAAATTGCGAAAAAATGGTTGCATTTAAAATAACAGGATCAAAAATGTCATATGGATCAGGCGTTGCAAAAGCATGGTTCATTACTGCACCGCCGAGATTGCCGGCAAACATATCTTCTTGTTGATCGCCATTGAAATCGCCTGGCGCAAACGTCATCCACATACCGCTACGATTGGATCGCGCGTGGGGGGATTGTTTAAATCGCTTTCCCTTTTCATTGAGATATAGTCGTAAATAGCCCATATCATTGGCGACCCATACGTCGGGATAACCATCGTTATTTACATCTTGTAGAACGGTGGACCATGAAATTTGACCTTGCTCACCTTGTTGCCCATTAATGACCAGTGGTTTTGGTTTATATGCTTCGTATTTCATAAAGAGGATTGAATATTCAGCAGGCAATAAAGGGATACGTCGTAATCGGTAATAGTCGGGTTTAGGATATGTATCGTCGTAAACGCCATCGACGTCCATTTCTGCACCCTTCTCGATAAAAGTAAGTTCCCCTGTTTCGACAAGTTGGTTGATGTACATACAGTTTGCACCACCGGCCCAATATTTTGAACCGCCAATCCAATAATCCATGTCGCATGTATTACCAACAAAGACATCAAGGTCGCCGTCGAGGTCAATGTCTGCGACGTTAAGGGAGTAGGTGGGGCGAAATCCTTCTATATTTGAATCCCGACTCGCATCGCGCCATTCAGGAATACCATCGTTGTCTGCATCACCCATATTTATATAAAGTGAATTAGCACCTTCAAATTCTTCACCGCGGGCAGTTTTGCGCTTGTCAACAATAGAATTGCGTGGCTGGTAATCTTTGATGAAATGCATGCCCATCGCGGAAAGCGGTTGCTTTGATTTTTTTGCTTCACGACCAACGGGGTTTACAAATTGCATGAGAACACGTTGTGTTTTTGGGTGAGACCAAAACATGCCTTTGGGTTCGTTGCCTATAAGCAGATCTAGGCGACCATCATTATTAAAGTCAGCAGCAACTGCCACGTTCGAGCCACGACCAGGTATCTCTTTATTGTCTTTTACAGATGATCTCGGATACAAGAAATCTTCGACCAGTAGCTCAGCCTTTGTGTTGGTATTGTTTGTGCGGCATAGTTCTGAAATCTGTTTAAATATAGGTGAACCGTCACTGTTATTACCTTGATTTAGATAAAGCCCGTTATGTTGGAACCTTGGTTTATCTTCAAGTACTGCATTGGCATTCGTAGGACGTGTCCAATTTTGGCCATCTTGACAAAAATATACATCGAGCAAACCATCGCCATTGGCGTCGAACACCAGTATGCCAGCGGCGCCATATTGACTAAATTGATTTGACCAACATAGGGCATCTTGATCAAACGTATTGGTTTTTTGAAATGGTTTTGCCTCATCGATTTTTTGAAAATGTTCATCACGCTCTTTTGTCACAGATCGTTTTAACTCGCGAATTACTTCAAGCGGGGTGTTGTCAATAAACATGAGCTTACGTTCATATATTCTTGTTTGTACGAGATAGACCATGACGGCATTGAAGATGAAAACGAAAGCGATAATGCCAGTAACGATAAAGAGACGTTGTAGGAATTTATTTTTAAAACGATTATTGTTTTGAGTCAATGGCATAAAAACATCACATTCGAGATAGATAAATACGTTACGATGCAAAAGTTATATATTATAAGCTATCACTTTTAGGGTGATATGTCAATGAAATACTACATTTATTTAGTGCGTTTTGTTTCTTGTTTATATGTTTGATTACGCTTTTTTAAAATAGTGCCTAACCCTACTAATGTGAGTAGGCAACTGATCGTTACACCAATGGCTATTAAGAAACCGAAACGGGCGTTTGACTGTACTTGTGAAAATATCAAAATACCAAAGCCAAACGCGATAGCGACCGCATCGATGGTGATTGCCGGACCGACTTTCTCTATCGCTTGCAGTGCGCAACCTTCTTTTCGATACACCTCAAGATAATGAATGCTATAGTCAACGCCAACACCCAAAGTAATGCAGCAAAACATTGATGTTGCGATGCCTAGTGGCATACCCACCCAACCCATAATGCCAAATACCCATAAAACACCCATCATTGCAGGGAGTGTTGCCAACAAACCGTTCCATATTGACCGGTAAAAAATAGCACAAATTAAAAAAGCATTTATAAATGCCAATAATAATGAGGTGACCTGTGTATGTACGATGGCAGGAATCATCGACTGGCTTACGGCGACATCGCCAGAAAATTTTAGTTGAATATCAAGCGGTGATAAATGTACTTTTACATATTCATCAATCGCTGCCATAAGGATAGCGGTCTCTTGATAATTTGCATCTTTGAGGTATATCGAAATTAAAGTACGGCGTGAATCATCACTCATAAATGCGCGTCTACGGTGTATACCACGTGCTGTTTTTAGGTTAATGAGTAATTGCTTGAGGACGATAAATTTTTCTGGAATGACATACGACCCTTCTTTTCTTTTGCGGAGAAAATAGTGCAACGTTTTAAACCACGTGCAAGGGCCTAAGACGCCGCCTACATGCGGCTGTGATGCGACAAATGTTTCGAAAGCATCGATAGCAACGAGTGATTGATGGTTTAAAAATGTATACTCGGCTTGATCATTAGAAGATTTTTGCGGAGGACCCGATTGGCCGGTAGTAAGATGCGCTTGTAAAGTATGGACACCATATAGCTGTTGATTGATTTGATTTGTAGCTTGCCGAAATGCGCTTGTTGGTTTAAAACCATCAATCCAACTATCTTGAACAATGAGGTGTGTGATGCCTAACCCTGTCGTTGCAGTAAGTAAGAGTAATATTAATAGTGTTGATTTTCGATGCATCATGCATTGGGTTACGCGTCGAATAAGCCATGGATTATTATTGCCTTTAAATTTAGTAACACATGGATGTTTCATCTTGTTTGGGCCAACAAGTGTCAACATTGCTGGAATAGCAGTGATAGAAAAAAACAGGCAAAATAAGATGCCAATGCCAGCGAAGAGGCCAAACGTTTGAATCGGTACGATTGGGGAGGTTAAAAATGAAAGAAATGCAGCAATTGTCGTCAATGAAGTGAGCGTGATGGGGCGCACCATTGCACCGATGGTTTGGCGAATTTGATCATGATGTGTTGTTGCCTCGTTTTGGTTTGCCAAAAGACGTTGGAAATACCAGAAAATATGCACTTCGTCGGTGAGCCCTATCGTGGTTAAGATCACAGGGAGCACCGCCGTGGGTAAATATATAGGGATGTTGAGTAACCCCATGATGCCAAAAGTCCATATGAGGCAGGCGCCGACTTCGGCTAAACCGAGTAAAACACCCCAAAGCCGTCGGCATGCAAGCCATAAAATCAATGCGATAATAAAGATCGAAAATGGTACAAGGACCACGATATCTTCAATGATATGAATACCAAGAATCGACTCCGCAATTGGCGCGCCAGCGACATAGATGTGATCATTATCGCTTTTAAACGGTTTTATGATTTCTAATATCTCGTTATATAATGTTGTACGATCAAAATAAGTATCGCTCCCGTCGCTTGACTGGTCACCTTTTTGATCAAATAATGGCGCCCCAATAATAATGGCGGTAGCGCTTTTATCTGCAGAAATTAAGGTGCCAACGAGGATTTCTGCTGCATCGATGTCACTACGTAATGTATTCATTAGTGCAGGGGTGTCTGGAAATGGTTTAAGGTATGGGTCGTATTTCAAAGTAATAGGGGTGAATCGATCGCGTACTTCCGTGGCGAGACTCATGATGTGGTTTTGGTCAATCGTAGGCAATTGCAGTAGGGTGGCGGTAAGCTTTTTTACCGTTAGTAATGTTTGGGTGTTAAAGATGCCGTTTTTGTTTGTTGAATTGATTAAGATAATGATAGGGTCGCGTAGGTCAAACTTCTCACGTACTTCTTGGTCAAAGGCAAACACCGGATCCGCTTTGGGTACCATAGCGCGGCCGTCTACATTTAATGTAAGTTTAAATATACCAGGGGTCACTACGCCGATGATGATCGCAAATATTGTTACGACCAGCCGTGGCTTCGATATGGAGAAATAGGCTAAAGGGAGGAGAAGTCGGTTAATAAAGCCGTCGAATTTAGATTGTTTTGATTTCTGCAACATAATGGATATTTAAGGATACCTTAATCTTGCGCGAATGTGAAGTTTTTTCATTGTTGCGTATGCGCGTGGCGAATTGTAATGGAAATCCTTACTTTGTAAAAAGGGCATTTTGTTGATTGACACACCGCCGTAAAATGTTATAATTTTGCCTAAGATCGTGATTTAGCATATGTATTTAGTACCAGGTCTGGTTTTTAGTATGCTTTAAATTTTTCATTTTTTACGTTTAATTTTATAATGGATTTTAGATTAAAATAACGTACTTTGCGGTTGGTTACGTGTTGCTAAAAAAGATAATTTACAATTTACATATAAGTATTACGGATGCAACGTATCGTTGTGGTCATAACATTTTTTTTGAAAGGAATTTCTGATGAAGTATCTAGGTAAAGTAACATGCTTTGCGCTTGGTGGCCTTTTTTCTATTTTAAGTATTGGCAATAATGTTCAGGCGCAAATTACAACGACTTCGACAGATTTACCGCCAGATGGTGTTTATGTATCACCGACAGATTTTCACGAATACGCTGCTGCAGGTATTATCATTGACGATCCGTCACACGACCGTTTTTTGAATCCTGTGATTGAAGTGCTGGGCCTCGATGAGGTAGAATCATTTGAATCGTCATTTAATGGTACTGAAATCGGCCTCGGCCTTGGCGCTTTCACGTTAAATGGTCCTGTTCAAATTATTACATATGGCATTGGTGCTGACCCTTTAGATAGAACAGGCACTTGGAGCACAGAAATGGTCTCTATGAATTTATCTGGCACTATTGGGGGGAATGTTATTCAGGTGCGAGAAAGTCCTTCTATACCATCGACAGGTTCAGTTACAATCACTGATATCGGCGGTGGCCTCTACCAAATTGATAGTTTTTTTGATATCTTTACTGAAATCAGTGTCAACGGTGGCCCATGGGAACCTTCGTTGAATTCGACCAATATGTCTCTCGAGCCAGACCCGACACCAACGGGTGGTATAGTGACAACTACGACAGATCTGCCACCAGATGGTGAATATGTTGCACCGAGTGATTATCATAAATACCTAGCCGCAGGTATTGTGATCGATGATCCTTCTCATAAAAAGTTTACGCAAGTAAATGTAGGGGCAGTGCCTGGTACCAATAGTGAACTAGAATCTTTTCAATCTACGTTTACGGGTGTTGAAATTGGCCAAAATTACGGTACGGTTTCATTAAGCGGCCCTGTACAGGTGCGCACCGATGGTATTGGTGGATCGCCGACGCGTACGGGTACTTGGGATACAGAAATAGTTTCAATGAATTTGTCGGGTGATGTTGGTATTCATACAATTGAAATTCGAGAAAGCCCTGGTTTACCATCTATCGGTATGGTAAAGATTACCGATATCGGCGGTGGTGAATTCCAGATAGATAGTTTCTTTGATGTCTTCACAGAGATCAGTGTTGATGGCGGTCCGTTTATACCATCAGATGGGTCTACCCGTATGGCGCTCAGAGAAACGACTGGTATCATAACCACAGATACAAATTTACCACCAGATGGCGAATATATATCGCCAACTGATTTCCATATGTATGCAGATATGGGCATTGTGATAGATGATCCGAGTCATTCAGGATTTACGCAAGTTGATATTAAACGAAATGGTGATAATGAAGTAGAAACATTTGAATCTACCTTTAGTGGCACAGAACTCGAAATGGGGCTTGGCGCGATCGATCTCTCTGGACCAGTGACAGTTGTGACAACAGGTATCGGTGCTGCACCGCCAGCAAACCGCACTGGGAGCTGGGATACAGAAATGGTTTCGATGAGTCTCTCTGGTGAAGTCGGTGGCTCTATCGTCGACATTCGCGAAAGTCCTACCAAGCCATCTGCAGGTAAGACAACCATTACCGACATCGGTGGTGGCCTCTATCAAATTGACAGTTTCTTTGATGTCTTTACTGAAATCAGCATCGACGGTGGTCCTTGGTCACCTGCTGCTGCGCCGACACGTATGACCTTGAGACCAAACCCTGCCGGTGGTATTATCACAAATACGACAGATTTACCGCCAGCTGGCGAATATATTGCGCCAAGTGATTTCCATAAGTATGCCGACTTGGGCATTATTATTGATGATCCTTCTCATTATGGATTTACCCAAACACACGTTACACCTGAGGGGCCTGATGAAATCGAATCGTTCCAATCTACGTTTACTGGTACAGAGATCGGGCAAGGTTATGGCGATTTAGCATTAAATGGTCCTGTGACTGCAGTGACGTTTGGTATTGCAGGTTCAACTGCCCGTACAGGAAGTTGGCAAACAGAGATCCTTTCGATGGACTTGTCAGGTGTTTCACCCACGATTGGAATTATTAATATTCGTGAAAATCCACAAATTCCATCGTCAGGTACTGTAACGATTACAGATATCGGTGGCGGGCTCTATCAAATCGATAGTTTCTTTGATGTCTTTACTGAGATTAGTGTCAATGGTGGACCGTTTTTCCCTTCCGATGGTCCAACGCGCATGCAACTTTCTGAAATTGCGCCACCACCTTGTGTTAACCCACCAGTGGCAGATATAAACGGCGACTGTTGTGTTGATCTTAAAGATTTCAGGTTACTTTCAGCTGAGTGGTTGACTTGTGGTTTTGGTGCGCTATTTCCATAAAGTTTTCACTTGATCGACTTAAAAAGGCCTCAGCAGTTTCATCTGCTGAGGCCTATTTTTTTGGTTCATCCGCGAATTTCGGGGATGTTTAAAAGCCCTTAGTAATGCGTAATCTATTTTAGTGGGTACTCAATATATTTTTTTTGAACCACAGGAGGCACAGAACGCCTGTACTTGTCATGCGTTCGTAGGACCACCAAAATTGGCAGTTAAAATTGAAAAAATTGTTCTTTTAAAATATAATATGGGAGCAGGGCGGTTGGATAATTTCTTTATTGGAAAATATTCTGTAGTTTGATTACTACTTTAATTAATTAGCACATTGCTTTAGAAAATTAGACGGATTTCTTCTGAGATAAATATATCAAATTTAAATTTTGAATATCAAAGACTAAGCAGCATCTTTAAGTCGGTAGCCCATTAGGCGGCCTTGGCAAAAATACCGTTGCTCAATATTGCATGGAATGGTTTTGTCGTCACGTTTAGGTTTTATGAATTTTTTGTCATGATAAACATCATCTGGTCTAATACCATCTAAAGTCATATGCGGTCGCCAGCTATTATACCATGTTTCAAATTCAGTGCAAAGTTCTGTAAGATGATCAAATCCTTTAATGATGGGAACTCGATTTAGCCACTCATATTTCAAGGTTTTATTTATGCGCTCCGTTACAGCAATAGAACCGTGTTTTCCAATGGCGTCTTCAAATGCGTTTATGTTCCAACCTGCATTTGGTCCTTCAAGTGGAACAACGGCCATAACTTTACGTGAATAATGATCAATGGCAGCTAATCTTTATAGTAGAAGTAATGGTGAATATGTATAAACTAAAGAGCCATTATATCATTTTGAGAGGGAAAATGTTCGAAAAGACCAGTGGAGTGTAACTGTTTGAAAAATAGTGAGTTATGCTTGATGGCCAGATGGTCCGACGGTCGCTTGACAAGCACAATTGGTAACCGTAAAATAGATTGATAAAAAAATGTTTAAGAAATTAATATACCTAGTTGCGTTTACTTTTCTGTTGTATATTTCTGGCAACGCCTTTGCTGCTACCTACACATGGAATGGTGGCGGCACCGGTAATGACTGGTGCACTGGGGGCAACTGGGATCTCAATATGGTCCCTGCCTTTTTGGATGATTGCCATATCGGTGGCAGTGCGGTGGTAGAGGTCACAAACATGACTGTGCCGGGTGAATCGTATGCGCCTTCGGCTTACAGTCTTTATATGTCAGGCACATCTTCGATGATCATTACCAGCACCGGAAAGTATTGGTGCCGCGGTAATGCATATTTTGGTGAAAGCGGCAGCGACAATGTGACCTGTACCGTTCAGCCTGGCGGCTGGCTCAATGGCGGCGGTAAGCCAATTATCATGGGGCATAACGGAGCAGAAGGCACATTAAGCATTTATGCAAAGAATGATTCAAGCAATCTTTGGATAGGCCGCCATGCAGGCAGCAGGTGTGTTGTTAACTATGATACGGCTGCTGATTCATTTCACCGTGATTGTTTTGTTGGCGACGCAGGCAACGGCACGCTTAATATGAATGGCGGCACGCTTGTGGTCAAACATAACGATAGTGCAGAAATGATCATTGCAAATGCTTCCGGATCTACAGGGCATATCAATCTTAATGACGGCGCCATTACCTGCGATGCCTTTTCCTTCGGGGCCGGCAACGGCACCATAAATATTGAGAGGGGCACATTGATTATCGATGGCGATAAAACCATTACGATTCAAGGGGATATCGATAATGGTTTGATCACTGCTTATGGGGGAAATGGGTCTTTTAATCTTGATTACAATACAACTCATCTGGGTAAAACAACGTTAACCGCTAATGTTATATGGCAAGGCAAGGTGACCGATCCCTTACCTGCCGATGGTGGCGTGGGCGTCAATGCGTTGCAATGGATAGGGCATCCTGATACAGATAGTTACAAAGTGTTTATCAGTCAATCGCAGAGCTTGGTGGCGGCGCGTGATGTCAGTGTGCAAGTCGATGGCGCATTTATCACAGACACTGCAGTGCCCGACCTGGCCGCAGCCGCTATTTTTTTGGCAGATGGCCAGCGGTATTACTGGGCAGTCGACTGCGTGAGAGCTGGGGAATCAGATTTGGTCGGTGATATTTGGGAATTGATCGCTGCGCCACCTTTGCCCGCTGGGGCAAAAAGAGTATATGTTGCAGTCAATGGCAGCGATAGTAATTCGGGTACGTTTGCATCTCCCTTTGCCACCATCGCGCATGCGCAGAGCCAGGTCATCGGTGGTGATGTCGTCTATATCCGTGGTGGCACTTACCGCATGGCAGTTTCCCAGGTTGCATTATATGATGGTATTTGGGCCAAAGTCACTTATCTCAATAAAAGTGGTACAGAAGGCAAACGCATCAACTACTGGGCCTACCCCGGCGAAACACCTGTTTTTGATTATCAGGACATTACACCAGCCAACTATAGAATCCATGCTTTTGCAGTGGCAGGTTCATGGATCCATATCAAAGGCATTACCGTGATCGGTGTGCAAGTCACAATCCTTGGTCATACACAATCGGTTTGTTTTTATAACTCCGGTAGTAATAATATCTACGAACAACTTGTCATGCGCGATGGTCAGGCTATTGGCATATATGCCGTTGGTTATGGTGGTGATAATCATTTCCTCAACTGCGACGCCTATAACAATTGGGACTACACCTCAGAAAATGGCAGAGGCGGCAATGTTGATGGCTTTGGCGTTCATGTCAAATCTGGTGCAACCGGCAATGTCTTTGAAGGTTGTCGCGCGTGGTTTAATAGCGATGATGGCTATGATTGTATTAATACCGCGGAACCTGCGATATTTAAAAACTGCTGGGCGATGTACAACGGTTATACCCCAGACTTTACCAGTCGAGGTGACGGGAACGGTTTTAAAATCGGCGGCTATGCCTATAAGCCCGCTTCACAGCTGCCAAATCCGATACCAAGACATACAACGGTGGGTTGCCTTGCCGTAAAAAATAAAGCCAACGGTTTCTATGCCAACCACCAGGTAGGTGGTAATGACTGGTTTTATAACTCGTCTTATGATAATGGTAATAATTATAACATGCTCAGCAGACTAGCTGATCCGGCAACTGATGTTGATGGTTATGACCATCTCCTTGAAAATAATCTGGCGCACCGTAGTAATGCCATCAAGAATATAAATCTCACACAATGCGAGCTCGTCAACAATACTTTTGACGGTTCTTTTACCGGTACCGTTTCAGATGGGAGCTTTATAAGCCTCGATGAAAGTCAACTAATCGCAAGTCGAAATGTAGATGGGTCACTGCCTGATATTACCTTTCTTAAACCGACCTCCGATAGCGGGTTAGAAGATATAGGTTATTTTGCAAGAACTAAGCCCGCCCCTTTGGGAGCGGTGACGCTAACCGATAATGGTTCGCGGGTGGTGCTGGAAAATGGATTGGTGACAGTTGAAGTGGAGAAGGATACGGGGCATGTCACGCTAATAAAAAATGGGAATCAGGTTTATCTAGACTCGTCGACGGGCAATGAAAAGGGGTATACGCTACTAGCGACCGATATTCAACCGACTGTGGCGATGAGTGGTGGGCAGTATTCGGTGATCTCCAATACCCCGCAGCAGGCTGAAATTTCAATTGTTTTTGCAGATGCGGGCAAGTGGCCGGTAATGATGGATTTTCATTATGTGATCACTGACCAGTCGCAGGGGTTTTATACTTATCTCGAATTAAATTATGATCCGAATTTTGTGACGCCTGCTCAAACCTATCTTGCGCAAATTGGGCAAACCTTTCGGCTTGATGCCGGGTTATTTACCCAGGGAACGATCGGATACAAAAATGAAACGATGCCTTTGCCACAATATCTGGTCTCGGAAAATCAAGTGATGGATGCCACCTATCAGGTCGACCCGGCGAGCGCCTGGGGCAACTTTACGGGAAAGATTATTATACGAAATATAATTATACCGAGTTGCGCAGTGAGTTTGAGGTTTGCGGGTTAAGCGGGAATGGCTATGGGTTCTGGATTTTGCAACCGGGCCATGATTATCTGGCGAGCGGGCCGATTA
>Ga0255039_10000439_pt1 | contig 13564 bp, 8 predicted proteins | sample BC1_12_1_MG_FD_181713 | JGI IMG/M metagenome (GOLD analysis project Ga0255039, IMG submission 181713) | Seawater microbial communities from Strait of Georgia, British Columbia, Canada - BC1_12_1 | ecosystem: Environmental > Aquatic > Marine > Strait | place: Canada: British Columbia | collected... | reverse complement strand
CGTCATCAAAATCTTTCGCCTGAACGACCACATCACCTTGTGCGTCAAATACACAACTTGCCCCATCAAATACCAACTCATCGTTACCGCCTACCTGATTTACATAGACAAGTGGCACCTGGTTTTGTTTACATTGCGCAGAAAAAATGGTTTTACGTTTTTGATGTTTTCCAACTTCAAAAGGTGAAGCAGACATATTAATAATTATCTCAGCGCCAGCAGCTGTGAGATCTGCAAATGGATTGGCTTCATAGAGCGGTTGTTTATTGACATAAGATTGCTGCCAAATATCTTCGCAAATCGTAAGGCCTATCTTTACCCCTTCCATCTCTATTAACGAAAGCGCATTGCCATCTTGGAAATATCGTGTTTCATCAAAAACATCATAAGTCGGTAACAAACGTTTGATATAGATATGTGCTATTTTACCATCTTGGAGCAATGCTGCAGCATTATGCAATGGCCTACCGCTACCAGATTCGTTTTTTGCTGCAAATCCAACTAAAGCACTACAGTGTATGCAACCCTTGGCGATTTCTTTAATCGCAGCCAAACTGTTTTCTATGAAACGAGGTTTTAAGAGTAAATCTTTAGGGGGATAACCAATCAAAGATAGTTCGCCAAAAACGACCAAGCTTGCGCCGCGCTTTTCACTACGGCCGATGATATCAATAATTTTTTGACTATTGCCACTAATATCACCAATAATGGGATTCATTTGAGCAATTGCTATTTTCATATGAGGGTACTAACTATTTAAAGGGTTAAAAAACAGAGCCGCTAGCAAACACTAACGGCTCTGATAAATCTTAGTTAATATGGTAACGCATTACATTGCTTCGATTTCGGCAACCAATGCTTTAACATGGTCAATTGATTCTTGTAACATTGCTTTTTCATCATCATTTAATTGCAACTCAATGACACGTTCTACCCCTTTGCGAGATAACAACACTGGCACACCTACAAAATAACCACCAATACCGTATTCACTGTCGCAATAAGCACAACATGGTAAAATACGACGCTTGTCTTTAAGAATCGCCTCAACCATTTCTGCGGCACCTGCGCCAGGCGCATAATATGCAGAACCTGTTTTTAGTAGATTCACAATTTCGATGCCGCCCTTACGTGCACGATCAACGATTGCCTCAATTTTATCATTATCAAGCAACTCTGTAATCGGGATACCAGCAACAGTTGTATAACGTGGCAATGGCACCATATCGTCGCCGTGACCACCTAATATAAGTGCTTGAATATCAGTTACAGAGACGTCAAGCGCTTCGCCAATAAAACTACGGTAACGTGCTGTATCTAAAATACCTGCCATACCGACGACACGTTCTGTAGGAAACCCAGAAGCTTTCCATGCTGCATGTACCATCGCGTCAAGTGGATTACTCACCACAACAATAATACAATCAGGCGAATGCTTCGCGACTTCTTTGGAAACACTAGAAACAATTTCAAGGTTTTTCTTAAGCAAGTCGTCACGACTCATGCCTGGTTTTCTTGCCAAACCTGAGGTAATCACAACAACATCACTATTTGCGGTATCAACATAATCAGTGGTACCAGTAATTCTCACATCATATTGTTCAACAGGGCTTGCTTCAAACATATCAAGCGCTTTGCCTGCTGCATAACCATCGATGATATCTAATAACACAATATCACCAATCTCTTTTTTTGTGAGCCAATGTGCACATGTTGCACCTACATTACCTGCACCAATAATTGAAATCTTGTTACGCGCCATTTTCTATATAACCTTTCAAACTTATTTATTTACTATCGTTTTAGGCATAATTGCCTTTATCTTTCAATACAAACGCCTTTAAAAAGCGTAATGAATACCTGCAGAAATTTCTTGCTGATACATATCATCGTATGTGCTGGAAAAATCTTCACTAACGTGCCAACGCCAATCGACACGAACCATTCGTGTTTTAGATTGATTGATATAAAATTTACACCCTAATCCAGCATTAAAATTATATAATAATTCAGCGTCTGCATATTCATAATCAGAATCTATATAACCAAGTCCACCACCTACGGTTGCAAAGGGACGAATTAAACCTTTACCAAACTCATCTTTATCACCGAAGTACCATAACCAATTCACATCACCTATCAAAAAAGTCAAATCATCGCCGCTAGCATCGAGCACTTGATCACCATTAGAAGAAGTATCCAACTCTGAAAAAGCGACCAGCAATGAATATTCAATACCTGTTTTATCACTATCACCACAATAACGGGCACCCAACAGCAAACCACCGTTCGCTTCTAAATCTATAGCATTAGGATTACCGGTAGACTTGTCAGTGACAGAGCCAATACTACTACTCGTTAAATAACCAACGACATATTCCCAATGCCAATCAACTTCTTCACCAAACGTTTCAACATTTTGTGCCGAAGTCACGTTTAACATTGTCGTTATTGCAAAAACAAACATCCATTTTGTTAAATCTTTCATGTATTGCTCCATTTTGTATATTAATATTTAAACAATGATTAAACCTTGATAATAAAGTTTTACGCCTGAACTGCAACAAAAAACCGTAAAAATAAAAGGTAATCACCATCTTTATATCAATGTTACTGATTATCTATAATTTGCATATTCAACACCGTCGTTAAATTATACTTACACATTACAAACAAATCGACCGTTATAGATTTAAATATATCAGACCGTTTCTGATTTTTTGGTTTCTTACACATTCGAGTATTTAGACTTGATTTAAGACTTTAATATCAATATAGTAGAGATACGAACCTGCCCACGGCGCAGTAGACCTTGGCTCCCCCCTGGCCAAACTACTCACGTGGGTATTTTTTTTCTACCACACATCAAACCGCTATTCCACATCTATAATATGATGATTTTAATGACGCATATCTTCCCGACGTTGTGTTTCTGTTGCAGCGCTCAAAAATTTTCTTTCTTTATTTGACAACGAATGAATGCCTTTGTCTTTAACTTTGGCGAGAATTCGGTCAAGTTCAAAATGTTCCTTCTGTACTGCTTGTTGCTTTTTAGCCCATGCACCCTCTTGCCGCTTTTCATTCATTGCCGCAAACAACCCCTTATACCGTACCCACAGAAACCCGGTGAGCATACCACCTAAATGGCAAATGTCACCACCTGCATTTTGCCCCTTAGATAATACATTAAGACCATATACAACGACTAATAAAATAGCTGCAAACCGAATCGGTACCGGAAAGATAAACATGATTACTTTAAATTGCGGAAACAATACTGCAGCAGCGGCAAGTAACCCTAATACACCACCAGAAGCCCCCACCAATTGACCACCTGGTAATATGCCCATAGAACTAGTTATCAAATATAACGCCCCACCAACCACGCCACATAAAAGATAAAACTGTAAAAATTGTTTACTACCCCAATGCCGTTCCAATACCGGTCCCAAAAAATAGATACCCAACATATTCATCACTAAGTGCCATATGCCGCCATGTAAAAATTGAAACGTAACCAAGCGCCAAATCTCAAAAATAGTATTAGAACGGGCAGAAAACCATTGTTCGATAGCACCGTTTGCGACCATCTGTAAAACAAAGACAGCAATATTAACGATCAACAATAGCTTGACCACCCCCACAGGCGCAGACATCCCTAAGCCACCTAGGTTAAAACCGCCTCCACCACCGTAGCTCCCTTGAAATCCACCTTGGCCACCCCTATTATAATCCCGATTTTCAAAACCCACGATATAGCCTCATATGTATCTTGCATCTATAACTATTTAAACACTCTAATATTAACTAACGATATGTTTAACCCATCGGCTTTTTACGTGTAACTGTCCACAAAAGCAGCCACCTACAATCCGTTTTTACTTGTGTTAATGACTGAATTAGCATAGAGTTACGCACATGACGAAGCTTCAACAACGTGTTTGCATCCTAGGTTCAACAGGCTCTATTGGTATCAATAGTTTGGCTGTTTTAGATAATCAGCGTAATACATATCGTGCTGTAAGCGCATCGGCGCATGATAATTGGCAACTACTCGCCAAGCAAGCTAGAGATTTTGATCTTGCGCAAGTGGTTATTACCAATGCCGAGCATGGAAATAACCTTAAGGCGGCATTGTCTGATACAAATACTGACGTTTTGGTAGGTCATGACAAATTACCGCACCTTTCATCGTCTGATAATTGTGATATTGTAATCGTTGCCGTTGTGGGCGCCGCAGGTTTACCTGCAGTGCTCCATGCTGCTGAGGCTGGGAAACGTATCGCTATCGCTAACAAAGAGTCATTGGTCATGGCAGGGTGTCTCGTGATGCCTTTAGCCAAAAAACATGGGGCAGAAGTATTACCCATCGATTCGGAACATTCTGCAATATTGCAGGCTATGCATTCAGGACACCGTAATGAAGTAAAAAAAGTCATTTTAACTTGCTCTGGCGGTCCCTTTCGTACATGGAGCAAATCGCAGTTATCGGAAGTAACCTTGGCACAAGCATTAAATCATCCGACTTGGGATATGGGGCCAAAGATCACCATTGATTCTGCAACCCAGATGAATAAGGCACTTGAAATCATCGAAGCAAGATGGTTATTTGATTTAGATGAAACTGAGATTGAAGTTCTTGTTCATCCTGAGTCGATAATTCATTCATTGGTTGAATTTTGTGACACTTCGGTGATTGCACAACTATCGGACCCTGATATGAAACTGCCGATTCAATACGCGCTCACCTTTCCAGATAGAATGAGACACAATGGTAAACAGCTAGACTTAGCTACACTTGGCAAACTTACATTTGAGGCACCAGATTTTAATAGATTTCCGGCCTTAAAACTGGGGTTCGAAGTTGCCCGCAAAGGTGGCACAGCAGGCGCTGTATTAAATGGCGCAAATGAGGCGGCAGTAGAAGCATTTAGAAATGAAAAAATAACATTCAAACAAATCACTGAATTATCAGCTATTTGTTTAGAGCAACACACGGTTATCACTTCGCCTTCTTTGACTGAAATCATCGACGCTGATAAGTGGGCGCGAGAGACCGTGGCAAAAAACATTAGCCAACGTTAGGCAAAACAATTGGGTACTTCGTATTTTAACTTTAAATGTGACTTAAGTCACTGGCAACAAAACTAGGATTTACATTTAACATGACACAAGACGTTCAAGAAAACAATAAAAACTCACTTTTTGCAATCATTATCTCTGTCGCCCTTTTGGCCTATTTTATCCAAGATGACCCTGGTCGTTTTTTAACGATATTGACTGTCGGCTTAGGGTTTGGCGGTATTATTTTTGTACATGAATTAGGCCACTTTGTAGCGGCTAAAGCAGTTGGTATTCGTGTTGAAGCATTTGCCGTAGGTTTTGGACCTGTTGCCATAGGGTTTCGACAAGTTGTCGGCGGTGTACAAATGCGACTCTTTCCCAAAAAGCTACCCGACAACAAAGAAACATCTGCATTTAGCTTTACATTTAAGACCAATGCCACTGAAGCTGGTGAAACCGAATATCAGTTAAGAATCATTCCGTTAGGTGGTTTTGTGGCCATGGTCGGTCAAAGCGATATTGGTGCCGATGACGCTTCAGATGATCCTAGAAGTTATGCGAATAAAACAGTTAGCCAACGCATGTTGGTCATTTCTGCTGGTGTTATCGTTAATATTATTACTGGTTTTATTGCCTTTGTATTAATATTTAATCACGGTATTGAAAAACAACCCGCTGTCGTAGGTGACATGCTCATGGAAATGCCCGCCTACCAAGCAGGTATACGCCCCGGAGACGAAATCATTGCCATCGATGGTAAAGATAAACATGTAGAATTTATAGATATTAGACTCGCCTCGGTATTCAGCGATAACGATGAAAAGATTCACTTCACAGTGAAACATCCTGACAACACCATCGATGAGTATCATATCGCAGCGCATCAAGCAAGAGATGAAAACAATGAAATTGTCGGTTTAAAAACGTTTGGATTGGCTTCAATTAATTCGTTGACTGTCTTTGATTCGTTAGATAAAGATGGTGACATTGTAAAGAAAATCAGCTCAGTGGGTATATACCCTGGTGATACTGTTAGTGCCATCAACAACACCGTTGTAACCGATGAAAATAAAATCGAACATATGGCACATTTGGCAACGGCATTCACTGGTTTAACCGATAAACCAGAGAGAGACCTAGCCATCACGCTAAAACATAATGCGCAATATAGTGATATCGAAAACACCACCTTGCATTTTCCTTATAAACTCAGTCAAACAAAATATGATACCGAATGGGCGCTAGCTGGCATGACGCCTTGCTTGCAAGTGTTTGGGTTTGCTGAGCAAACATCAAAAAGGGACAATGCCGTAATCGAGACCCCTGCCCAAGTCGGTGGCATGAAAGAAAATGACACGATTATTGGGGTAGGCAACATCAAGTACCCCACCCGTAAAGCGTTTATCAAATGCATTACCGATTCTAATGGTGAAGCCGTACAGGTCACCGTCGTACGTAATATAGACAACAAACAAATAGAAAAAACATTAAGTATTAAACCTGAGCTTGAAAAAAGATCTATCATTGCCAGTCTATTTAAAACAGCACCAAGAAAACCTAAAATCGGCATTATTATGTCAGTAGATTTTTCACGACCAGTTGTTGCTTTAACTACCCCACTAGACAGTAGCGAAACAAATGTGCCACGCGGTGCAACGATTACTGCAATCAACGGTGTCGTTATAAATAATTGGGCAGATATTTACGAACAATTTAAACAACATCAAGGTGAAAAAGTTAAACTCACCTACGACCCTATTAATGGTGACAGTACAACTGTTTCGTTTAGTATTCCAACAAAAGATTGGTCAAAGGTGTCTTACAGTGCCGTTTCCCCAGAAAAAACAGCAAATCTTCTACCGAATTTCTTTAAACGTTATGAAGTTGTGTACCAAGGTGAGACATGGAAAGAAAGCATACAAATGGGCACAGAAGCGACTGGTATTTTTCTGGCACAAACATACTTAACCATTCAAAAACTTCTCAACGGACAAATGAAGGCAAAAGGGACACTCTCTGGACCTGTCGGCATTTTATCTACCACATATGATATTGTTGAAGAAAAACCATTGGTACTCTACTTTTGGTTTCTCGCGGTAATCTCCATGGCGATTGCAACGTTTAATTTCTTACCATTACCTATTCTTGATGGCGGATTATTTGTGTTATTGATCGTCGAAAAAATCAAGGGGTCTCCCGTATCTGTCCGCGCACAAGAAATCATTAACTATGCAGGCTTATTAATGATCGGCAGTTTGTTCCTGTATGTCACCTTTAATGACATTGGACGGTTTTTTAATTAGATCGTCTTGCGGAAAGCTGCTTTGCGAGATCGAACGAAAAATATTTATTCATGGCCCGAGTGAAAAAGGGACCGCAGCGGGCTTATTACCCACGATGATTGTTTTCTGGCAAAAAACATCCCCTTTTTGAACTATTAAATGGGGTTTTATATTTTGTGAAAGATGGATAGTGATCGATAAAACGGTGTAACCAATCTTTCAAAAAGAGATCATCGCCCCCGAAAAAAAGTTCATCCACGAATCTCGGGGATATTGAAAAACCGTTAGTATATCCTAATCAACGTTAGTCTTTTTTTGAACCACTGAAGGCACAGAGCGCCCTGCGGGCGACACTGAAAACGATCTGTTTATAAGCTTTATAATTCCGACGTATGTCGGAAATAAGTTATGTTCTTTTATTTATGAACAGACGCAATGGGCGTTTAGTAAAAACATTTTTTCCATCCGTACGCTCTCAGAGCGCTTTCTACGCCGCCCGCAGGGCGTTCTGTGGCTAAAGTTTTTAAAAGTAATTTCCCGATGCATATCGGGATTAAAACGAATTCCCATCAATTTATTAAATAACATTTGAGAATCCCATTGCACCCCAATGCTAAAATCCCGATATACATCGGGGTTTATCTGGAATTTTAGCATCGAAATTCGAGACAGAGACGAACTACTGATTACATGAATCCCCTTAATTCGCGGATGAACAAAAAAAATGACCGTCAGTAAATTTGTGTTTGAGGTATGATCTAAAAAGAGACGTATACTTAAGGGGTTCTAAACTTTGCGTGTACTATTTACTAAATTGACTTACTACGCGCACACCAGGTTAGTGCGGTTATACCAAGATATCTTTGATCACACGGGCAGGTGCTACGCCGGTTAATTTTTGATCTAGTCCTTGGTATGGAAACGTTAACTTGTTATGATCTAATCCTAATTGATGAAAAATTGTTGCATGCAGGTCGCGTACGTGTACTGGGTCTTTGACAACGTTATAACTAAAGTCATCTGTTTCACCATAACTAATCCCACCTTTGACGCCGCCACCAGCCATCCATGTCGTAAAACAGCGAGGATGATGATCACGTCCATAATTATTACGGTCTTTAGCATCCATTTTCTGCGCAAACGTCGTACGACCAAATTCTCCAGCAAAAACCACCAACGTATCGTCTAGCAATCCACGTTGCTTAAGGTCTTTAAGTAAACCAGCAATCGGTTGATCAATGTCGTTCGCCTGCCCTCGCAAGTGCAAAGGTAAATCTGAGTGATGATCCCATCCGCGATGAAACAATTGTACAAAGCGTACATCACGTTCTGCCATGCGGCGCGCCAACAAACAATTGCGGGCAAAAGAACCAGTTTGATTTACTTCTGGACCATACATATCTAAGGTTGCTTGATTTTCATCTTTCATGTCAGTGAGTTCAGGTACAGACATCTGCATACGAAACGCCATTTCCTGCTGCGTTGTAGCGGTCTTAATTTCAGGATCGCCAGTGACACCTTCTTGTTCGGCATTGACCTTAGCGACAAAATCTAGCATCTTACTGCGCAGTTTTCTATTTACACCTGTCGGATTCGATAAAAACAAGACAGGGTCACCATTCGCCTGAAACGCCACCCCTTGATGTTGTGAAGGTAAAAAACCTGTTCCCCATAAGCGACTATAGAGCGCTTGTACATTTACTTTTCCAGACCAAAACGCAGAACTAAGTACCACAAAATCAGGTAAATCTTTATTCAATGATCCTAGACCATAACTGAGCCAAGCACCCATACTCGCTTTTCCAGGCATCTCGGAACCAGTACAGAAAAAAGTTTTGGCAGGATCATGATTAATCGCCTCTGTATGAGTCGACTTGATCATGCAAATATCATCTGCCATGGTCGAAAGGTGTGGCAACAACTCGCTCATCATTAAACCACTTTTCCCTTGCGGGGAAAATTTAAAAATTGAAGCACAAATATCTTGCGCCTTACCACGTGTCATCGTAGTAACACGTTGCCCTTTACTCACCGACTTAGGCAATGGTGTCGCATGAAATTTTTCAAGTCCTGGTTTATAATCAAATAAATCCAACTGACTTGGGCCACCAGCCATAAACAAAAAGATCACCCGTTTTGCTTTAGGTGCAAAGTGATTACCGCCAATAATATTGCCTGAAGTATTGCCTAATAGTGGCGTACTAAATTGGCTCAATGCTGCCGCACCTAATCCTATGGAAGCGCCCTTGATAAACTGACGCCTATTCATAATATCACAATATGTTTGAAAGTCTCTATTTTTCATCGTTTCACCTTTGCGAGTTCCAAGTTAATGATACTATGCGTAATCATCGTCCATGCAGCAAGTTCGACACGTGCAGTATGCGTCGTTTTATCCAACTCAGGGGTCAATGCATCTATCATTGCTTTATCGTTGCTATATGCTTCCACAAAATCATCGAGCGTTTCAGACATTAACGCCAATCGTTTTTTGTTTGGCAAATGAGATGTGATTTTTTCGTACGTATGTATTAATCTATCTTCACGACCTTTGATCGTTTTTAAGGTTAACACCGCACATGCCTTGGCCGCTTTAAAGTATTCAGTTTCGTTCATCATTAACAATGCCTGCAAAGGCGTATTGGTCCGTTCGCGTCTGGTAATACATGTTTCCCTTGCAGGTGCATTCATAATGGTCATCGCAGGAGGACCTATGGCACGCTTCGAATACGTATATAAACTACGCCGATAAATGTTATCTCCGGTATCTGGCACATACGCTTGCACCGAGCCACCCATGGCGACCATTTTCCATAAGCCATCTGGTTGCGGCGGTTTGACACTTTTACCATACATCGTTTTATTAAGCTTGCCACTCAGTTGTAACAATTGATCACGGATCATTTCAGCATCCATACGGTACCGACTGCCACGTGCCAATAATCTGTTTTCAGGGTCTTTGATATAAGCAGATGATTCGGCATCTGAACTTTGTTTGTAAGTTTTTGAAAGCACGATTTTTTGCACTAACTTTTTGACATTCCAATTTGATACCATAAAACCAACGGCCAAATCGTCGAGTAAAGCAATATGACTGGGCCACTCACCTTGGGCGCCAAAATCTTCGGAAGTTTTTACCAACCCCACCCCAAAGAACTGTTGCCAAAAACGGTTTACTGCGACCCGGGCGGTAAGTGGGTGATCACGATCAACCAACCACTGGGCCAAATCCATACGCGAATAAATGCCCGTTTTTTCTTTCATCGGTAGTAAAAACTGAGGGGTATTCCGTTCGACGGGCTCGCCAGGGGCATCATATGCGCCGCCACCGAGCATTGTTGTTTGACGTGGCGGCACCATTTCTTGCATATGCATGGCACCGGGGATTTTCTGTAAATATGCTGTTTTCTTTTTTTGAATATCTTTTAATGTTTTAGTAAGCGTCTTGTGAGTATGCTTAAGTGCTTCACTCTTTTTACTTTCTTTCAGTGACTTTTTAAGTTTAGCAATCTCATTATCAAACTGAAGCAGCGCTTCTTCTTGCGCGGGCGTCGTAAAATTAATAAAAGGTGGTTGCAACCCTCTTGGCGGCGGCAATTCAACGGTTTCAGGCTTACCACTAAAATTATTAAAGAACGCATAAAGCTGAAAGTAATCTTTTTGCGTGATTGGGTCATATTTATGGTCATGACACTGAGCGCATTGCACGGTAAGCCCTAAGAAGGTCGTACCAAACGCAGAGACCCGATCAACCACGTTTTTATGAAGACTTTCTTCCGGCAGTGCAGTACCACGATCGATAATAATGTGTAAACGATTAAAGCCCGAGGCGACCAATTGATCTCGGGTGGGCGATGTATATAAGTCGCCTGCAAGTTGATACTTTATAAACTCATCATATGGCATATTGTCATTAAACGATCTAATAAGCCAATCGCGATACGGTGAAAACTCACGATGAAAATCTTTGTGCATGCCATTGGTGTCACTGAGGCGTACCAAATCTGCCCAGTACCGTGTCATATGCTCGCCGTATGCTTTATCATTTAATAATCGATCGACAACCGTTTCATAAGCAGTGCTTGAAGTATCGTTAAGAAAGGCGTTTATTTCACCTAAAGTCGGCGGCAACCCTGTGATATCAAACGTCACACGACGTAACAGTGTTCGTTTATCTGCTTGCGCACTCGGTGTTAACCCCTTCGCTTCTAAGTGCGCCAAAACTTGATTGTCTATTGCCCCTGCACCCCATTTGCCATCTTTTACAGATATAACATTCGCCTTAATAGGTTTTTTAAACGCCCAATAATCTTCATAGGCGCCACCTTCAATGATCCATTGTTTAAAGAGTGCTTTTTCTCTTTCGGTTACGGCATGCTTATGTGAATCTGCAGGTGGCATAACCAAATCTTTATCTGAAGATGAAATGCGACGCCAAAGCTCACTCTGTAACGGGTCCCCTGCCTTAATAATATAATACCGTTCACCTGACGATTCATCTTTGCGTAAAGCCAAGGCACCGTCATCACCTTCTGGTATATCAAGTCTCAGATTTTTTTCTCGGTAATCTTTATTAGGGCCATGACAATGGAAACATTTATTCGATAACAGAGGTCGTATATCGCGATTGAATAAAACTGCGCCCTCTTTAGCAACCAAGAAGGAAGTGGACATAAGTATCGCCACAGTCACATAAATAATATGTCTATTCAAAATTTCATCCCTTTTAATTTCGATAAAGCTACTATTCCCGCCACAACAACAACCACATCAAGTGGTATCCCAATACACTAAAATAATAATAAAAAGCCGCCAGATTGGGACAAACCCATTCTGGCGGCTTAGAATACTGAAAATATTTTATAAATTAATGCTTATGATTGTGTACCGCTAACGCGCCAACACCTGCTTTGGCAACAGCGTGATCATTTTCGACCGAACTGCCCGAGACACCAATGGCACCGATCACAACACCTGATGCGTTCTTGATTGGAACGCCACCAGGAAATGTAATCAAACCACCGTTTGAATGTTCAATATTATATAAAGGGCCACCTGGTTGAGAAAGGCCACCGATAACACCTGTTTCGAAATCAAAAAATCTAGAAGTACGCGCTTTCTTGATTGCAATATCAATAGAACCAAGCCATGCACCATCCATTCTTGCAAATGCCTTGAGATTCGCCCCTGCATCTACGACACAGATATCCATCTTTAAATTTAATTTTTTAGATTCAGCAATCGCGGCAGCAACAATCACCTGCGCCTGATCTAAAGTGATATCCGTCTGGTTAGCTGAAAGTGCGTTGCCATGATGACTTGCAATGACCGCATTTGGCGTGCTAATGAATGCCATTGCCATAAAAACGGCAAAAGCTCCTACGATTACTCCAGCAGCCCATGTCTTATTTGAACGTATCATACTATATACTCCTGTTTAAAACTGTTTGTTTATCGCTATATTTTACAGATACAACCTGTAAAATAGACGCTGTAATTAGAACAAGCAATCGTATATAAGTCAAGAATCTGTTTTACGGATAATGCGTGAGACAAATTTATGTAAATTATTACATACTGGCGATATAACTACCATGTATATCAGTATAAAAAAAACCACATCTACATTATTGCCAACACACGATACATCCAAACCGAACGACATGCGCGTTTGGTTTTTTATAACGGCAATATTATTCATATTTAATTACCCCATTAGCGCACAACAACCGGTAACTAAAGCCGATACGCCAGAGAATACGCATAAACAAACTTTTTGCCCAATTCAACCAGACGAACCAATTAAGTCTGGGCTATGGGTAAAACACCAAGGCAAGAAAGTATATTTTTGCTGCATGACATGCCGCAGACGATTTCAAAAAGACCCTAATAAATGGATCAAATATTTGCCCCAATTCTCAGGTCACAACACCATAAAGTATAACCAAGCAACAGACACCTCAGCTGAAGCCACCGCTGCCAACAGCGACACTGACATGCAATCACTTACAACTCACGATTCGTCTCTAATAACCAAACAAAGACAAGATCCATTGTTATCATTTATCGGTTCATTTCATCCGATGTTGGTTCATTTTCCTATAGCCCTAATTATTTCAGCATGGTTGGCGGAAATGTATGGCCGAACAATGAAATTAACGTACTGTGTTAATGCCGCACGATTTTGCACAATACTCGCCGCCGTTACAGCGCCCATT
>Ga0255039_10000435_pt1 | contig 13644 bp, 14 predicted proteins | sample BC1_12_1_MG_FD_181713 | JGI IMG/M metagenome (GOLD analysis project Ga0255039, IMG submission 181713) | Seawater microbial communities from Strait of Georgia, British Columbia, Canada - BC1_12_1 | ecosystem: Environmental > Aquatic > Marine > Strait | place: Canada: British Columbia | collected... | reverse complement strand
GCCTTTAAAAATTAATGTTTATATACGTGTTTTTATTTAAATATAGGGTCATTATAACAAAAAATTTAAATTTTTTGTTAAAATGAGGGGGTAAATACTGTTATTTATACTATATTTATATTTATATTACGATTATTTAAATAAATTAACATAAAAAATATAAATTTTTAAAGGCGGACATCATACCTGACATATACAACGCGCTCTTTTACAGTTTTCACAACATATACAGTTCATTATATTTTTTAAACAGATATGACAGATTATCGGCTGTGGTTTGCTAATTGGTATTTGCGTTTTTGGGACTATTAGCGGACATTTGCAATGATGCCACACGAAATAACACTTTTTACACCTAATGATATTATCCATGTTTTACTTTAACATTGTGTTTAATTGTTTAATGCGGTAAAAAAAATAATACTATTTTAATTTTTTATTACTTACATCGCTAATGCCTTACGGAGTTCAGCCTTACTCATCTTCTTACCGCCGCTGACGCTACCGCCAGTGAGAACACCACCGCCGAGACCGACGCTCTCCGCAACGTCCAATGCAGCCTTAGCAGCCTGAGCCTGTGGGCTCATGGGCATCGCAGACGTAACCGCCTGACCGATCTTACGCGCACCTCGCACATACGGCAGCGATTTACGCCCATACTCGAGCACATCCGACCAGAAACTTCCGCCCTCAGCCTCTGATGCGTGCGCGGATTCTCCAGCGTTTGCGCTCTTCTGTGCGCGGAGCACGTCCTCCTGAGAAAGTACGGCGTTAGACTGGATAGCCTGGTTGCCCGCAATAGTGAGCACACCAGAGAAGACTGGGCACACATACAGCACAGCGTTAACATCACGCGCCTTACGGTTAGTAAATTGACCCTGAACCTGGAGGTTGTATGTTCCAGGGGTGCCAGGAGCAATAGACGGGTCAGACCACGAAAGGTCTTTAGACATCTTACAGATAAACACCGAACCGCGACCCTGAACACTGCTAAAATCACCACCTACGCCGACTGGCATGTCCTCGCCAGACCATGACGGATACGAAACATCCATTCCATTACGAGCGCAAATCTGATAAAGTTCGCGCTTATCAGCACCGACAAAGTTAGACGGGTTGTTAGCGAACGTAACGCGGAGAGACTCAAGCGAAAGCCACGAATCCGTGGTGTTAAAAGTGCGGTCGCTTTGCTGCTCCTTAGCGAAAATCATAAGATACTTAGGCACAACGTTAAGTTGAATATTAGGGCTGATCATCTGTTGTTCCTGACCAGCAGTGAACGCGAGAGACTGCGACTTGTACACGTCCGTACGTTCAAAATGATAATCGAGGGACTTAAGGTCGTTCAACTGCATCGCAGCAGACGGTGTAATATACTTAAACAGTAGTTCAGGAGGGGCAGAGAATGAAACAGCCACGGCATTAACCGCCGATGAGTTAGCAGACGACCACATACGCGATAAATCGCTGAGCCAGTTAATAACAACATTCATGTTCTGAACTCCATAAAGACCCTTAGACTCGTACTTACCCCACAGAAGCGGAGAAATAAAGAGCGGCTCGGTAATATCAGCCTCAAGGGTAGCCGTGGTCTCATCCGGAGCATTACCAGCGATAACGCGTACGTTGAATCCGCCACGGAAAGGCGTCCCGCGCGACATCTCGCCATATTGAGCAAGAGGGTTGCGATTCGTGTTAATGAGTTGGTCGTATTCCTGCGACTGATCGGGGTAGCATGGGGCAGCACTGAATAGAGCCTGATCGCGGAGACCTTCTTCACAGAGACGCTGTTCATGGGCAATCTCGCTGAGTTCCTCAGTGATGGTGGTGTTATTAATGCCGAGTTGAAGGTTAGACATAACACTCGCTAACGGGAACTGACGGAATGCGTCATATCCGCTCTGATACAGTCGCGCACCCGCGGCAGGAGTACCATTGAGCACGACCTGCACGCGGCACTTAATCCCTACGTGACGGTCGACAATAATTTGCGGGGATGGCGGGTTAACGTTGAACGATACCTGAGACGCCGAATAAGACGATGCAGGGGACGTTTTATACGTGGTTTCGCTACCTCCCATATACGCCGAATAATCGACTTCCTGGTCAAGATGCGTGGCCGCCGACCGCATCGGCTTAACATCAACAGGAGAAGCAAGGAGAGACATGTTATTTTATATTTAACTTTAAACAAACAAAGACCTATTAATATATATTACGCTTTAATTGTCTAAGTTAATTTAACTTAATTGTAAAGATGGCTAAGGCTCAAATCATTGGTAATCAACAAATACTAAAAGAGGAAAAGAAAAATAAAGAAGATGAATTATTCGATTTCAAAATGTGCATGATTAGTCAAAATATTAACGGTATGTATAAATATACCCACGGAGTAGAGCCGACGAATTCAGAGATGCAGGCGCGCTCTGATGATTATGAGAAGGTAGAAGGTCAGTATTTACGCGCGGCACATAAGAAACAGGCTGAATATGACACTTTCGTATATCGTATGCAGAACCCGCCCGACCGACCATATAATACTAATCATTAAATTTGATTTACGAACCGTAAAACGAATCGTTATTTTTTTATGTTAAATAGACGTAGTGCTATAATAATATACATACGTGAAACACAGTGTTCAACACGTGTTAAAATGTCGATTAGTAATCTTGCATCTACTGCAAATGGAGTTACCATCGCGTGCGATACTTTAGTTTGCGCTAATATGCAGTGTGATACCGAGGCTTCGCATGAGAATTTAAACTGTGTTTCGATTACCACAGATACACTTCAAGTTAATAATCCAACATACAACTTTATGGAATGTGGAAGCACAGGAACTCAAACACTAGCAAATAATGCCGTTCAATCATTGACATTTTGGGGAGTAAGTAACGTATTAGGAACGGAAATTGTCAAGGCTGATGTTGTAGACCCGTTAGACAACGCTTACGATTTTATAGTTTTAGAAGATGGTATATATTCTGTTGAAACAACAATTACATTTGATGCTAATCCGAATGGGGAGAGAGTTTTAATTATCTATCTTCAAGGTTCTAATAAAGGTCATGAGTTGGATTCTGCAACTGCGCCTAACGCGAAACGTATGCATGTCAGCGCCCGTGATTTTATGGTTGCGGGTGATAGGATACGAATTGCTGCATTTCAAAATTCTGGGGGTAATTTGGGCGTTGGTAGTGGTGCGGGGTTAAACCGTTTAACTATCTATAAAGAGCAATGATTTAATAGAAAAAAATAATAATTATCTTTTTTTTTGATTCTAAATTATCGAGACAATCCACCGCCGATACGGCTAAAACTAAGTTTTAAATCAAACTGCTGACCGGGCAAAATCGTAATAGGATATAGTGTGTCGTTAATATCACTCCAGTAAGCCTGAACATCAATATTACGCAACGGAACATTACCCAGTAGGTCTAATTTTAGTTTAGTTTTCGGAATATAGGTTATACCCTTTCGCTGACCTAATGCGTTCAATTCTGATGATATCTTAAAATCCTGAAGAATAGCGATACTATTATTTTCGGATGCGTTGCCCGTTGTGTTAATCTGCGTGAATGCTTTGCGTACGGGGATACTATTACTAATTAAAATGACCTTTTGAACGGGGTTAAATGCATATACGCCGATAGCCTGTTGTGATTGAACCAGATAATCAACCGTTGCGATTGTCTCTACTTCTGTGATGTGGTTATATTTATTTAGTGCGAATTCATACGTTTGTGTTGCTGGTGTGTAGTCTGTTACGAAAAACGGCAGCAGATTAATAATAGTAGTATCAACGCTGATTAACACGGGAGTTAATAGCGTTCTATCGAAATACGCCTCCTCCGCATATAAACTGATTAACTCGGTTTGGGGGTCATATTTAAAATACGGGGCGAGTGCTGCGGGATTTAGTGCCGTGGATGCTTTAAGTGCGATTAAGGCTGTTTCAAGCGCATTATTAAGCATTACGAGGTAATCCTGAATACCATAAACGTGATACCCCTTATTAAACGGTACAGATGCAGGATTAGTAACCGGACCGAATGGGACAAATACTAAATCCGCGGATTCAGTCGTACCGTCATACGATAGGGAGACCGTCCCAGGCTGTGCAGGGTTATACACATACGCGGGAATCGTGCTTGACGGAATGCTAAAGCGCTCAACTACTAAATGGTAATCACGGGGACTATCGATGATGGATTGCGTTTTCTGTAAATTAACGCTGATGGGCGCGCCGTATCCCTGTACATCCTCCGATTGATTATACTTCTGGCTAACGTCTAAAATAACATGATCATCTTCTGGGGGAACTCCGCCGTAGTTTGTGAAATTCATGTTTAACACGTGTTGCTTTCGTATCGTAAGTTAAAAAGAAACAATATATATATAATACTGTGTCTGTTTAATAGATAATTTTAACACGTGTTAACAATGGACTACCCACTTACAGGGTCTGATATGATAAATAACTCAGCGGCACCTTCTAAATTAGTAATTTATAAGGATATACACAAGTATAAAACTTTAAATGACTTATTCGGTGATGTAGATGTAATATATCTATTATATGAATCTCAACCCTATAGCGGACACTGGGTAACGCTATTTAGAGTGGGCGACCGTGTTGAGTTGTTTGATTCGTATAACTATAAGCCCGATCAGCAATTTAGTTTTATTAACGATTATTTTAAGTCCCAGCGTAATATGGACTTCCCCTATCTAACTAAATTATTATTGGGTCATGCGGAGAACGGCGGTGAAGTCCATTACAACCACCACAAACTACAGCGAGAAGGGTCAAATATCGCTACATGTGGCAGACACGGCTTAGTTCGTGTGATGTTTAGAAATTTGCCTATAGATGAGTATTATCAAGTTATGAAGCAATTAAAGAACAAGTTATCGGCTGGTAGTTACGACGAGGTGGTAGTAAAATTAACTAACGATATAAAGAAACAATAAATATATATAATATAAGCAACACTGTGTTTAACATTGTGATTAAATATATGCTAAACACGTGTTAAAATATGAGTATTAGTAATCTTGTTAGCACGGCAAGTAATGAAATTCGCGCACGTTTAATTGAAGGCGAGCAGATCAACAGTGATGAAATTGATACGCAGGATCTGAGCGTGGCCGGTTCGCTTATTGCGGCAGGCGAGCTTCAAGTTAATGAGATAAAGATTTCTCCGAAGGTCGAGTCTTTGGTTGGATTTGCCAATACCGATATTATTGTACCGTCGTATAGCGGGCAGATTATTGTTAATATGCCGGGCGCTGTTCCCGCCGCTGGTGAAACAGCAGAATATACACTCCAGAATGCTGGCATCGATACGGACAATAATATCAGCGCGTGGCTTGGTGGCGGATCAGGAGCAAACGCACTACTAACCGACGATCAGGCTGATGCGATGCTATCTTCTCTCGCCATATGCTGTAGACAAACGACGGACGGCGAGGCTAAAATCCGAATCCAAAACACAGGCAGTGTTAACTATCCTGAGGATAAGATCGTGATTTCATGGCTCATAATTTAGGCGTTTAAAATAAGCAAAAAAAATATAATTGGTTTCTTTTTTGTTCGTTTTTAATCGGTTTCTTCTTTCATGGCTTTTTGATGTTTTTGTAATTTGCGATGACGTGAAATATTACGACGTGAAACAAAAGCGCCGCATTCGCACTGTACCTTTTCTGCTTGTTTCGCTTCTATTGTTTCTTTGTTTGCTAATTGGTATTCACGGTTTTTCGCATTTATTGTTTCTTTGTTTGCTGTGTAGTATTCCCTTTGTTTTTCTAAAATTTGCTCTTTATTATCTTCGTAATGTTCTTTTTTAGTTCTACCTACTATACACCGATTAACGCAGTTATCCTTATGCTCACGGATTAATTGACCTTCTCGGCGTTCTAATTCTGCTTTGCTATTACACGGGTATATTTCCAATAGTTCGATATAAGTATCTTGTAATTCTAATATTTTAAATGATGTTACATTATGATGTTTGCCATTTTGATAAAGTTTAAATTTGGCTTTATGATCAGAAAATCGCTTGGGTAATGTTTGCGCAGTAGAGCCGATATAGTACTTATTGGTCTCTGGAGCACGGATAGTATAGATTTTACCGCCTTGGTAATTAACGGGCATGTTCGGTTTTTAAATCGGCAGTATATACTAATATTACTTTTTATCTCTAAATAAATATGATAATTGCAAAAATAAATTAATATTATAATTATTTCGTGTACTATCGTAGATTGTTTAAAGTTATCTATACACTTTTATTTAATATGATTTTAAGATATAAAACAATGGTAATATAAGAATTAGTTGATAACGCAAAGGCTAAAATGTCCTATTTAAACTGGGATGAATCGGACAACGCGACGCCGATCGCTATTATTCGCGATGGTGATATGCACGGGAAAGTAGCCTATTTACACACAGACGACCCTATCGCGGTTAGTTGTAAGGCTCCGTTTTCAGACGCCGAAAAGAAGTTATTAACGCAGATTATAGACGCTACGTGTCGTCGCCACTCCAGCACATATAGAGACAGGCTTAAAAAGGCGGAGATATTGAAACGTGCTATTAATACTGGGATTTCGCCCCGAGAAGATGAGTTAAAAACACTATTTAGTCAAATCAAAAAATCGTTTAAAGAAGAACGAGTAGGCAATTTAGAAATTGATAACGGCGAATTTTGCTATATTCCGAAAACAGACGGTAGAGAGTGTATTTATGTTTGCGGGCCGAGTGGTTCAGGTAAAAGTTATTGGACTAAGAACTACTGCGTTCAATATAATAAGTTATTTCCTAAGCGGGGTATATATTTATTCTCAAAGGTAGATGATGATGAAAGTCTAGAGGGTATTAAAAATGTGCATCGCATACCGCTTGATGAGACTTTTCTCGCGTCGGAATTTAACGCGTCGGATTTTGAAGATTCGCTTTTAGTGTTTGACGATACGGATACCGTCCGAGACTCTCAGATCCGTATGGAAATTACCGCGTTAAAAAACGATGTCCTCGAGGTTGGGAGACATAGTAATGTAAGTATTATTATTACATCTCATCTTATAAGTAACTATAAAGAAACACGCACGGTATTGAACGAGGCGATGAAACTCGTAATCTATCCCCAGTCAGGGGCGAGTAGCCAAATTAGGTATACGTTAGATAAATATTTTGGGTATGATAAAGAACATATTATTAATATTTTAAAAACGCCCTCTCGTTGGGTTATGTGTAGTAAGCACTATCCCCAGTACTATATGGGAAGTAGAATGATAAAATTATTACGGTAGTCGGACTTCGCTATTATTGCAAAAATAATGTAAAATATGGGTGTCCCATTACTTGGATTTTTTATATTTTTTAACACTCGGTATATAAGGTTATATATAATATAGTGGCGTTATATGGTGAATGGTGGCGTGTCTGTTTTGTTTTGTTTTGCAATTAAACTAATTTGAAACACTTTTCAAAAATTGAATGATGCTTAATTGCATCAGAATGACAAATAACTTAAAATACTGAGGGTGTCCAAATCGGGGTGTATATATATAAGAAATACACGCGGATTTGGACACCCCTAAAAAACCCAATAGATTAACAAATAAACCCAATTAAGCATAACTTGACACCGAAAATCGCCATAAAATCTGAAACAAAAAAAACAACTAAAAACAACTAAATACACCGCAATACCAAAAAATAATTAGCCTTAGAGAAATGGCTAATTATAATATTGTTTTTTTTATTCATCATCATAACCGTTATCTCGCATACGAAATTTATATATGTTATAATGATATTCTAGATCCGCACTATGTAAATAATAGAAACTTTGTTTTTCACCATCAACACGGGCAATCTTAGTAATTAGTGGAATACCAAATACCGCTTTTACTAATTTTCGCATGAAACCATATAATGTTGTTCTATCTGTTAGTATCTTATCATTAAACTTATGATAATCATTAAACACGGTACGATAGCCATTTTTAATATCGGCGTGATATTGCGCATCTGGTAATTCTAATTTAATACCCACGTTATCAACACTGTGTTTAACACTATCAAATTTATCAACATTACCATTACATAAAGTAATAAACTTCTTAATATACTCAATTTTCATACGGTCACTACTAATTAATAATTCTTTCGGTGTCTGAGTTTGCGCCTTTGACATATCAGAATCCGTAAATTGAAACTTCGTTATATTAAAGTGTTGTCGTAATTTCTGCTTATCAAATATTAGCGATTTTACATTAGCGAGTTCTTGATTAGTATCAATCTGCAGAATACGAATAATCCGCTTTTGCCATTGCTCCAATTTATTAAGGTCGCCCGTCCAGTGGCGATCACACCACGCAGTGTAATAATCATCGTATTTATTGTTATTAAACGGCGTAGAATCTAAATATAGATACGGTGGAGTAATAACATTATAGCCCGAATTTCGCAGATATTGCTTAAGATAGTAAAGTTTATTACTTGATTCGCAAATATCACGATATACGTAATACTGCCATGATGCAGCGTAAATATCGCGGTCGCTCTCACTGCGAAAATCATCTATATTTAATACACCGTGACTATTGTTATAAATCAGTTGATTATATAATTTGACGGCTTCACGGTCTGTAAATAAAGGCTTTTTAACTAGTCCCTCGCGCAATTGTTCAAATACACCTGTTTTCTTGTCTTTTTTATACTGCGCCTTTTTGCCACCGAAGCAGTAATAAACTGCAATAGGATTGCGAACTCTACCGATTTGTTGCGCCATATCGGACGCGCCGATAGTATGCGATTTATAATAGCAAAATACATTGCGCCTCATCTGACTATCTACACCGCGTGTGATTTTAGGTGATGCCACAAATCGCGGCACTGTGTCTAAATCGGGGATATTGTCGCTATCGGCGGTTATACACTCGCATAATTCGCCTTGGCCGTCGTGAATTTCATTAAGCAATTCTGAGATAATCTTCGCTTCTTTAGCGCTATCCGTGAAAATCGCGTACTCGTCTAATACTGAAGCAGCGTTAATTAAATCATCAAATAATTCTAATTCATGACATTCAATATCAGCGAAATTTTTATATTCGTTTTCTACAAATACACGATTAGTGATACCGATATTATCTAAATATAGCCAAACTCCAGAATCGGTATGTGCATCTACGCCGATAATTTGCTTACACTCAGTAAGTATTTTTTTGAATAATTCGGTGATAGTATGCGACTTTTTAGCAAATGTAGGCGATGTGTGAAGATACTTAATTAACGATGCGATTTCATCCAGAAAGACAACATAGTTAGTAAAATCCCAATTCTGAATTTTATCAATACTATCTAATTGAATAACAAGGTTGTTGTTTTCTAATAGTGTATATCCGTGTTTATAATGCTGAAAATTCATATTAGGATAATCCGCGAGTTTCTCGTTAAAATCCCGTTGATGATTATCAGCCAAACATTCGCGGTTAGTAATAGAAATACATTTTTCGCCGTTATTAATCAGATAACTAATAATAGAATGAGTTTTACCAGTGCCCATATCGCTTTTTACAAATAAATGCGTTTGCTCATCGCCTGACCAGTCAGTATAAGGGCAACCGTCATAAGATTTATCAGCCAACCGCGCGCAATTAATCTTAATATCCGCTTTTGTTCGCTTTTCAGAATACGGGAAATACTTGTAGTACGATATTGCAGAAGACCACCCAATAGAATTAAGTAAAATCTCGCATGCGGCGCCTGTTTCTTCAACACTCTTAAGTTTTTGATTCCAAATACGCGCATTATGTTCGCTATCGTAGCGCTCTTCACACTTCTTACTGTATGTGTCCCAAAACTCGCGTATAATATTATCGTCATGAAATTGCGTCTGATGCACCATGAAAGCGGTAAAAGTATGCCAAGGGTTACGGTCGTCTAACATTTGCGGTTTCTGATCTGCGATTATATCGCAAATATCAACAATATCACTAAGCGGAAGGCGATAATAAAACTGATTATTATCGGCGTTGCGTTCTTTGTTTTGCTTTGCTTGGTCTGGGTTAGTTTTATAAACAGTTGCTTTTAGAAAATCGGCTATATCGTCGGACATTTCAATAGGTAGCACGTTATTAACTGCGCGATAATAGCCACGTTTGCCGTTTTTATTGATATAACTACCCGCACCAATGATATAACCACCATCTGCGCGAATATCAATTTCATGCTGTCCTGCGATTGTCGGTAGGTCATCGCGGTATTTGAACAACAGATGATGTCCGCCAGATACGGTTTTAACAGTCAGCGTATTAAGTTTCTTGACATAATTCTTACCGAATTTTTCAATCCACGGGTGCGTTTCTGTGTCTTTCCATTTGTAAGAATCTAGATCTACGGCTATAATGTCATTTTGCTTACCTGTTAATAAGCCGTATGTGATACCGTGTGTTTGCTTGTCATATCCGCGCTGAGCATCATCCCATTTGCATTTAGGCGCTTTAGTCCTACTATCGCATGGGATTACAAGCGAGTTATTGCGAATTTGCAACATCACCCCTTTTACATTCGCCATATTTATATATTAGGTTAATTGTCTAACTCAATATATTTTTAAAAACTATTAGTTGCATGTGTATATATATTTATATAATCATTTCTTTAAGTAAAAAAAAATAATTAATTAAATCAATTCATTTTTAACGTTGTTAAATATAATGTTATGCTCGGTCTGACTTCTTGACCTGTGCTTTAATTCTCCGCAAAATATTTTTATTTACATCATTAGACTTTTCCGCCAGACCTGGGGGTAAACTTCTAAAAAATTCTATCTGATCGTCTATTTTATCTAATAAGGATTGAATTCTATCTTTTTTACTTGCATATTCATTGTAATATGCTACAACATTATCTCGTGTTAAATTTTCTTTTTTAATTGAATTTAAATTATATGTGTCTACAAATTGTTGCATAAGTTCAATTAAATCTTGCTCTTGCTCTTGCTCTTGTGGCACTACCTCCTCGGCTGCGGCTGGGCGTTCTTCTGCATCAATAGCATCACGAATAGCCGCAATCTCGTCATATTGTGGTGTCCCACGGCGGGGTATACAATATATCGGCTTATCTTTATTCCATTGTTTGCATGCGCGAATCCAAGAATTCGGTTGTCGTGGCATTTTCAACACGTGTTAATCACAATGTTAAACACAGTATTAAATATATCACACTATATTATATATAATATATACTTTTAATATGAAAGGCGATGATAAACTAGATTACCTTGATGGGCGGGAGGTGGGATATATTAAGTTTGTAATCCCATCAAAAGGTTACAAGAAGTATAAAGCGAGTATATTTGACACTTCCAATAAAAAGATAAAAACAGTTCTATTTGGCGATCGACGATATCAACATTACTTTGACCGTGTGGGTATGTGGGCTGAACTTAATCATAATGACCGAAAACGCCGCGCCGCCTACCGTAAAAGACACGAGGGCGTTTTACTGAAAGACGGCAAACCCGCATATAAGCAACCATACACACCCTCTTATTTTAGTTACCATTTATTATGGTGAGTCAAAAAAAAATAAGATTAATATTTTTTAGTTTATCAAATTATCTAAAAGTCGCTTAGTGTGTTTATCGGATGTTTTGCGATGTCGTGCGATATTACGACATGAAATAAACACCCCGCATTCGCATTGTACTTTTTCACGCAGTTTCTCCTCAATTATATCTTTATTTGTATCTCTATATTCTTTAGCAAAAATTACCGCCCTAATTTTCGGGTCTGTTTCTTCAATATCGACGCGATAGGTACATCTATTACGGTTTTGTTCAAAACTATCAGCCCAACGAAGATTTTCAATATTATTATTAGATGGGTCTCTATCTATATGATCTACTGTCAATTTACCGCCTATCTGTTCAATAAATGCGAATGCGATTAATCGATGCACCAGACAATTCTTTGCGTTACCATTTGAATATAAACAAATTTGTTTATATCCTTTATTATTACCAGGATTCAATAACTTAACTTTGCCGTTCTTATTACTTCTAACGTTTCCCATATTGCTAATTTCATAATCTGGATAATCCGCGACTACCCGCCATTCTTCAGCCATCTTTAACTTTTTTATATATATATATATTAATATATTTTTTTATCTCTAAATTTAATTAATTAATTATCCTTCTTAAAAATTTTTGTTCTCAACTCGCAAGGTTTTAAATATTGTCGTTTTGTATAGCGATACTTCACCCGTTTCGTCATCGCATCCGACAAGCCGTGAAGAGACCCGCAAGTATCTACGTCGTGCTCGTAAAAGTCGCCACATATCACACAATACGCATTTTGTCTAATTTGCGGTATATCTCCACATACCGAACACGATAATTTATGCTTTGTGTCTAACCATTTACGGTAGCATCGGGTATGGTATTGATGTCCGCATACCAATTCGTACTTTTCAAATTCGCTATTATCCATCATACAAACTAAACATTCGCTAGAATTGCCTTTTATCGGCTTAGCGTAGTGTTGAACCACATCTTCGGCTTCTGGTTGGTGTTCAAATTCCAGATCCATTGCTAACAATAATATAATTATTATAATTAATAATACCATTTCTTTAACACAGTGTTTAACACGTGATTATATATTAATATAATTAAATTTTTAAATAAAAAATAATAATATTTATTTTAAATTAGAGATAAAAAATATATTTAGTAATATATAAAGATTTATATAAAATGCCGGAACAACAGGACAACATCGCCGAGGTCGTCGAGGTCGCCGAAGAGCCCGAATTTAAGCCTCGTTTGATTTCTACTACTACGGAAATTATTGATGGGAATAAAATAATTACACGCAAATATGAACGAATGATCGGCGGCAAACTTCGATTTCAGAACGTGAAATATCACGTTAATAATGGACCACGAAAAATTAAAGCGAAAACCGTAACAGATGAGATGAAAGCAGATCGGCTTGCAGCGAAGAAATTAATTAATAAGTTAAGCGCTGCTCAACTGCCGTCTATTATTCAAATTATCGAAACAATGGCTAATAATAAATAATAACGATTCGTTTAACACGTGTTTAACAAATTTAATGTATCGGGCGGATGCCCGATACAAACATGGGTGTGCATAACACGTGTTGACTGCACGTTTAACAAATTTAATTTATTTTTTTATTCTAAAAATAATAAGTCTTTAGGTAGGTTCATTTTATAGCAAAAATACATCGTACCGAATGGCGGGGTATATTTGGAGTTATCAGCGTTTCCATATTCTGAAAATGTGATTCGTGTAAATGGGATAATAACTTGTATATCGTCTTTAAATAACCTTTGAAACCATTTAAACAATAACACACGACTAAAGCCTATAATGATAAACGGCATATCCAGTTCTTTTAATCGTTCGCATATGATCTTAAATTTGCTAAAGGGCGGATTATCTACTATAATATCGCCTTTTTTTTCTGTTCTAAAAAAATCCTCGTCTTCATGGATAATGTCATATCCCATATCTTCAAAATATTCTTTTTGCTTACCATCACAATAAAACGGAGCCCATATCTGCTTATCCTGTGGTATATACTCACGTATTA
>Ga0255039_10000434_pt1 | contig 13645 bp, 12 predicted proteins | sample BC1_12_1_MG_FD_181713 | JGI IMG/M metagenome (GOLD analysis project Ga0255039, IMG submission 181713) | Seawater microbial communities from Strait of Georgia, British Columbia, Canada - BC1_12_1 | ecosystem: Environmental > Aquatic > Marine > Strait | place: Canada: British Columbia | collected... | reverse complement strand
CAGTCGAGAGCGCAGCAAGGCGCATGGGCCCGCGTCGGCACGGCCAAACGGGGTGACGTCGGCACCCGAGCGTCCCGATTCGACATCTACTATGAAGAGCAGCCGCGAGGCGGAAAGTTTTCCGTGCGACTCGACAAAGGGGCGCGCGAGATCGTGTCGACCAAAGCCAAGGCTCTCGGCGATGCTGTGTATTCAATCGAGGCGCCCGACGGGCCGCACCTGCTCGAGTTTCACTACGCAAGAGGCGGACCGGTCAACTTCTACGGCGTGGTGATCGAGCGCGAGGGCCCCGGCGTGGTGTACGACTCACTCGGCCTGGTTGGCGCACGTGCCAATCGCTTGCTCAACTTCGACGAGTCACACATCAAGTCGCAGCTCGAGCAGCGCGGCGTGAACCTGATCGTCCTTGGATTCGGCGGCAATGAAGCAAGCGACGACCGAACCGAAGAGGCGTTCTACGAGGACTATCTGCAGGTGCTGCGTCGCATGCGCCAGGGGCGCGAGGATCTGGGGTGCCTCGTGTTCGCGCCCCTCGATCAGGCCCGACGTCACCGCGGACGTATCCGCAGCTTGCCGACGATTCCCTTGATCGTGGCCGCCCAACGGCGCGCTGCCCTCGATTCCGGGTGTGCCTTCTACGACACCTGGCAGGCGATGGGCGGACTAGATGCCATGCGACGCTGGTACAAGGCACAGCCCCGGCTCGCGATGGGCGACTTCCGGCACGCCACGCCTGCCGGCTACGAGATCATCGGCAACATGTTCTACAAAGCCCTCCTGGCGGGCTTCGCCGACTACCTCTCGGGCAAGTCTTCCACGGCTCCCGCGTCGTCGACCTCGACCGAGGCGGGATCGGGATCGCCCGGCTCTGGCATCCCTTCGAGCAGCGCCGACAGCAACACCTCGCCCAGGCGCTGATACCCGACGCGGGTATAGTGGATGTGATCTTGCGATGCGTACGCGGGATCGTTCGCGGCCCATTGCAGCATCGAGAGCGCGCCACCTTGGAACGCCACCAGATCGAAAAACCCGCAGCCGTGCTCGAGGGCCACCCGATGCTGCACTTCGATCAAACGGGCAGTTCGGCTCCGGTCTTCAAACACGCGCTCTTCGACTTGCATCGGCCGATCGGAAGGACCGATCAACAAGCAAGAGGCTTCGGGAACCGTGTCCCGCATGCGCTTGACCACAGCGCGAAGATCACGCTCGTAGTCTTCGAGCGGCGATTCGTCACCGCTTTCGTTTGTGCCGTAAGCCAGCACGACCAAATCGGGCTGCCGCCTACGAAGGTGTTCGCGGTACACCTCATCATCCCAGAGAAGCTGATAGCGGACGCGCGAGCCGTTGATTCCAAGCGTATCGACGACTACTCCGGGTTGGTCCCGCTCGACCGCAAGGCCAAACACCCAGACGGGCCGCTTGCTCAGTGTGCGAATCTCAAAACGGTGGGGGGCGTCAGGCAAGCGGAATGTGGCGTATCCGGTCGAAATCTTGGCCGCGCGCGTGGAAATGCGGCGCGCCTTCCGCCCGTCGATCAAGACGTCCATGTCGCCGCCGCGGGGGTGCTTCATGTAGTACAGCTCGAAGAAGCCTGCGGTTCGGCCGTACTCGCCGTTCTCCGCGGTGTACACGGCGCCGAAGGACCCCTGCCGCTGGCTCATCATTGCAATTCCGGCGAGGCCGACGCGCTCGACTTCCGAGTCACCCACGCGAATGCGCTGCGTATCCCAACGATCCCCATCGCTCTCGATGTTGATGTCGCGGTGCCGGTAGGTGCGCCACGGATGCACGGGAACTAGAAATCCGTGACCGGCATCGCCGTAGCGCGTCTGCAGCTCCCGGCGAATGTGTCCGGTGAACAGGTCGCTCGCGACGTGCGACGCGCCGTAGAACGCCAGGCGGGCCTGCCCTTCACCGGCCGCAGCCCGCGCCAGGGCTCGATGCAACGCCTCCATCGACGTGCCGTCGCGATCTTCGATCGCGATGTCGAGGCCGAGCTCATCGTTGGGCGGCGGTTGCAGAAGCTTCGGCCCCATGCGCTGCCCCGCACGGACTGCTTCGAGCACCCCGCTTTCATCGATCGCCGCAGGCGTCTTGGGCGAGGCGTCGGCAGATGTCGCGGAAGCGCCGTAGCCAAGCGTCCAGACGGTTGCCAGCACTACCCCAACCAGCACGATCGCCAACGGCGAGCCCCATAGTTTCCCCAGCCGCACGCCCCCACAATGGCGATCCCGCCCGATCGAGTCAAATTGACGTGAAACCCCAACAAAAGTCGGCCATGATGCGCGCCATGAAATCACGCGAGCTGCTCCTCACCACCGAGCTCTTTCGGGTCGCTCGCTTGAGATTCGACGGTCCAGATGGCGGGGAAATCGTTCGGGACGTGATCGAGCACCCCGGAGCGGCTGTGATCTTGCCACTGATGGACGACGGCCGGGTGGTACTGATCCGTAACGTGCGCCGGACGGTGGGCAAGGTGCTGTGGGAGCTTCCAGCCGGAACGCTCGAAGCCGGCGAGGCGCCGGAGACGTGCGCAGCGCGGGAGGTCGAGGAAGAGACGGGCTATCGGGCCGGATCGCTTGCTCCCCTCACCGAGTTCTTCGCATCTCCGGGCATCCTGAATGAACGCATGTACGGGTTCCTCGCCACAGACCTCGAGCAGACCTCACAGGCGCTCGACGACGACGAGGAAATCGAAGTGTTCCCGATTCCACAATGGCAGGTGCGAGACATGCTCAAGGACGGGCACATCGAGGACGCCAAGACAATCACCCTTCTGCTCTATTGGATGCACCTCTACTCCCCCTGAGATCCCCCGGCTGAACGTCAACGTCGATGGAACTGCTGACTCGCATTCAAGACAACTGGATCGTCCTGCTGATCCCGCTGATCAGCGCGCTGGTCGGTTGGTTCACTAATGTCGTCGCCATCAAGATGATGTTTCATCCGGTCGAGTTCGTCGGCATTCCGCCATACCTCGGATGGCAAGGCGTGATTCCGGCCAACGCCCTGCGGCTCGCCAAGGTTTCGAACGCGCTGATCACGCAGAAGCTGCTGTCCCTGCGGCAACTCTTCGACCAAACGTTCAACGCAGACTCGTTCGCTGGAAAGCTCGGCGTCGTCATCGACGACGTTACGGAGCAGGTGATCGACGAGGTCGCCAACAAGCACGCCAAAGCGATGTGGGACAACGCGGGCGAGTTCATGCAGAGCAAAGTGCGGGAGCACGTGCGCGCGGAGGTGATCGAGGTCTCACGCGCGATCGCCATGGACATGGCGGATGACATCGACAACATCATGGACATCGAGAAGACGGTGCTCGAAGCCATGGAACGCCACAAAGCGCTCATGGGTGAGATGTTCTACGAAGTCGGCCGCAAGGAGTTCAAGTTCATCGAGCGCTCGGGCCTCTACTTCGGGTTCCTGTTCGGACTGTTCCAGATGACCATCTGGGTCCTCTACCCCGCGCCTTGGATCCTTCCCGCGGCGGGGTTCTTCGTGGGGTACCTGACCAACTGGATCGCGATCAAGCTGGTGTTCGCTCCGCGTGAACCCGTGAAGATAGGCCCGATGACCGTGCAGGGTCTATTTCACAAGCGTCAGAACGAAGTGGCCGAGGCGTTCGGCCGGACGGTCGCGACCCGTGTACTGAGCCCGGACAACATCGTGACCACGGTCATGGAGGGCGATGGCGCTACGCGGATGAACCAGATCGTCGAGCATCGCATCAGCGACCTGATCGGGAAGTACGAAGCGCATCCGATGGCCAAGCTGGTCTTACCGGAAGAGAAGCGCCCTGCCCTGCGGACCGAGCTCCTCGAACGAATCAAGACCGAATGGCCGAAGCCCGGTGGATTCTTTCACACGTTCGCCGCCGAGTCGGTCGACCTCCAAGGGGAGCTCGAACGCCGCATGAAAGCCCTCGACCGCGAAAGCTACGAAGGGGTGCTGCGGCCGGCGTTCCAGCAGGATGAGTGGAAGTTGATCGCCGCCGGGGCCGTGCTTGGCACCGTCGCCGGCGTCTTGCAGCTCGTTTACATCTTCGGCGACGCCATGGAGCGCCTGAGCAGGTAGCCGGACGGGCGCTGGCCGATCGCTCGCTCAACAGCTAAACACACGGTTGTGGAACAAACCGCAACCCTGCTCGTCTGCTGCCCGGATCGCAAAGGCCTCGTCGCTGCGCTGGCGCAACTTCTCTATGGGCACGGGGCCAACATCCTCGATGCCGACCAGCATACTGACCCCGTTGCGGGGCAGTTCTTCCAACGCATCAAGTTCGATCTCTCCGAGCTTCACACCGACCGCACGAGCCTCGAGACAGCGATATCCGAGGTTGCCGCACGCTTCTCGATGAATTGGCGCATCGCCAATGGGCTTTATCGCGGCAAGACTGCGATCTTCGTTTCGAAGTACGATCACTGTTTGTACGACTTGCTGTTGCGGCAGCGCGCGGGCGAGCTGTCGACTGAGATCCCGATGATCATCAGCAACCACTCGGACCTCGAGCCGGTGGCGAAGCAGTTCGGGGTCCCGTTCCATCACTTGCCTATCACCAGTGGGACGAAACGCGCGCAAGAGGAGAAGGTCCTCGAGCTGCTCCGGGCGGCGGACGTCGACCTGGTCGTGCTCGCCCGGTACATGCAGATTCTCACCGACGATTTCCTGAACCGTTATGAGGGTCAGGTCATCAACATCCACCATTCGTTCCTTCCCGCATTCATGGGCAGCAAGCCCTATCACCGGGCATTCGAACGAGGGGTCAAGCTGATCGGCGCGACTGCTCACTACGCCACTGCGGACTTGGACGAAGGCCCGATCATCGAGCAGGACGTCGTCCGCTGCTCACACCGCGACTCGGTGCAGGACCTCGTGCGCAAGGGACGCGACCTGGAGAAGGTCGTGTTGGCGCGCGCCGTACGTTGGCACCTTGACGACCGAATCCTCGTCTACGACAACAAGACCGTCGTCTTCACCTAGGGAGTCCGTATGTCCGAACGAGTCCAGCTCACCATCGACAACCACGTCGCCACCGTTCGCATGTCGCGCCCTGAAAAGCGCAATGCCCTCGACGCAGAGATGTTCGACGGGCTCATCCGCATGGGGAAGCGAATCATCGCGGACAAGAGCGTCCGTGCGGTCGTACTGCACGGGGAAGGCAAAGCCTTCTGCGCCGGGCTCGATTTCGGCTCATTCCTCGGATCACCCGAGCTGATGCAGAAGCTGCTCTCGCGGAACGAAGAGAGCCCGGCCAACATGGCCCAGCGCGCAGGGTGGATTTGGCAAGAAGTGCAGGTTCCGGTCATCGCCGCGGTCCACGGCTTTGCCTTTGGAGGCGGCCTGCAGATCGCCCTCGGCGCTGACCTCCGCTACGTCACCGCCGATTCACAGTTCTCGGTCATGGAGATCAAGTGGGGATTGATTCCGGACATGAGCATCACACAGACGATGTTGCAGCTGGTTCCGCTCGACGTTGCCAAAGAGCTGACGTTCACGGGGCGCATGATCTCTGGCACCGAAGCCGTAGGGCTCGGGCTCGCCACTAAGGTCTCCGAAGATCCACTCGCGGACGCGCTCGAAACCGCCAAGCTGATCGCGACCAAGTCGCCGCACGCCATCCGCGCGGGTAAAGCGCTCCTCAAAGATGCGCCTGGTATGTCGCGCGCCGATGCGCTCAAGTTCGAAACCGCGCTTCAGGTCACGCTGCTCGGCAGCCCCAACCAGACCGAGGCGGTGCAGGCCAACATGATGAAGCGCGCGCCGTCCTTCAAAGACCCGGAATAGTCAGCACCGCTCAAGCGGGCTCAGGCGGCCGCGACACGCGTGGCTGGTACTGGCAGCAGTCGGGCGGGCAGTCGTCGCGGAACGGGCCGCGCTTGCCCAGCGCCTGGCGCACGGCGACCCTGCCAAGGCGCTCCTCGATGAGCTCGCGAATCATCGAAACGAACGCGGGATGCGTTCCCACGGTCGATGCCCGGGTCAGGGTAATACCGAGCCCGCCAGCGTAGTCCCGGGCCTCGTGGTCGAGGTCCCAGATCACCTCCATGTTGTCCGACAAGAACCCGATCGGCGCGACCACCACGTCTTTCACGTTGATCTGCGAGAGCGCATCGAGGTGCTCGAGGATGTCAGGACCGAGCCAAGGTACGTGCGGCGCTCCACTGCGGCTCTGATAGGCCAGTTGCCAGCGCTCGTGGCGGGCTCCCTCCGCAACCAATCGAGCGGTCTCCTCGATCTGCTCCGCATAGTCGGAGGTCTCGGCCATCGCGACCGGAATGCTGTGCCCGGTGAACGCAACGCGGGCGCACTCGCGTCGCTCTTTGGGTAAGGTCGCGAGGGCGGCGAGCAGGTGGTCGACGTTGGCTTCGATGAACCCCGGGTGATTGTAGAACGCCCGCAGCTTGTCGACGACGGGCGCGCCTTCGCCCAGCTCCTCGCGTGCCTTCTCGATGTTGTCCAAGTATTGCCGGCACCCGCTGTAGCTGCTGTACGCCGAGGTAAAGAACGCGAGGGCTCGCTTCTTCCCGTCGTCGCGCATCGCGCGAAGCGCCTCCAAGATGAACGGGTCCCAGTTGCGATTGCCCCAATACACCGGCAGGGCGATCTCGCTGCTGCGAAGCTCTTCTTCGAGGGCTGCAATCAAGGCCCGGTTCTGGTCGTTGAGCGGACTCTTGCCTTCGAAGTGATTGTAGTGCCCCGCGACTTCCTTGAGGCGGTCCGGAGGGATGTTCTTGCCTCGGGCCACGTTCTCGAGGAACGGCATGACGTCCGCACGTTGCTCTGGCCCCCCGAAGGACACCAAGAGAACACTGTCGTATTCCAAGTCCGTATCGTCCACGGCCGGACTCTCGCGCCTAAAACCTGGAGTTGCAAGCTAAGAGTCTTGCCAAGCAATCGCAGCTGTGCTCTAGGTTTCTCGTGCGGGTAACGATCCTGGGAAGCGGGAGCGAAGGGAACGCGCTTCTTTTGGAGTCCAGGACAACCAGCGTCTTAGTCGACGCGGGGCTGTCACACCGCAAGCTCGTTCAGCGGTTTGCGGCGATCGGCCGGGGAGCTCCAACAGACGTGTCAGCCGTGATTGTGACGCATAGCCACACCGACCATGCGGCGCACGCGTCTACTTATGCGACGCGTCTGGGCTGTCCAGTTCGTGCCAGCGAAGCAACGCTGCAATCGATCCGACTGCGCACATCGGTGGAAGCCGAGCCGTTCACCGTGGGCCGTCGCTTTATGGTCGGCGACATCGCCATCCACTCGCACGCTTTGCCGCACGACGCGCCTCAGGTCGCGCTGCGCTTCGAAACGAAAGTGACCACAGTTGGCCTGGCAACGGACCTCGGGCATGTTCCGAAAGGGTTGACCGGCTTCCTGAGTGAATGCGAAACGCTCTTGCTGGAGAGCAACCACGACCCCGACATGCTCGAGGCGGGTCCTTATCCCGAGATGTTGAAGCGGCGCGTGGGTGGATCGCTCGGTCACCTGTCGAACGGCCAAGCCGGCGACTTGTTGGCCGGGATGGCACACGCGCCCAAGCGCGTCGTGCTGATGCACCTTTCCGACACCAATAACTCCCCTCGGCTGGCGCGGAGCTCGGCGGAAGCCGCGCTCGGACACCAAGGCACCGAGCTGCTCTTGGCGCAACAACATCAGCCCCTCGAGCTCGACCCCGCGCGCGACCAACAACTCCAGTTAGGCATTTAGAGAACAGCTCATGGGCCTTTGGTACGACGAAACCTTTCACGACCACACACGGCTCGGCCTCCTCTCCAAGGAAACCCTATTTTCTGCGCAGAGCCCGTACCAGAAGATCGAGGTGATCGACACGGTCGGTTTCGGCCGGGTATTGATCATCGACAACGTCTTCATGACGAGTGAGTACGACGAGTTCCTCTATCACGAGATGCTCGCCCAACCTGCGCTGACGACCGCGCCGAGCATCGAGCGCGTCCTCGTCATTGGTGGCGGCGACGGCGGAACCGTCCGCGAGGTCCTTCGACACCCCGATGTGAAGGAATGCGTGATGATCGAGATCGATGAGATGGTAGTCGATGCCTCGAAGCAGTACCTTCCCGGCATTGGAACCGCGTGGGACGACCCACGCCTCGACGTCCGATTCATCGACGGCATCGAGTATGTGAAGGAGAGCACCGACGCCCAGTACGACGTCATCCTGCTCGACGGGACCGACCCGGTCGGCCCAGGCGCAGTGCTCTTCGACGAAAGCTTCTACGCGGGATGCAAGCGAATGCTCGCCGACGACGGCGTCATGGCGTTGCAAAGCGAGTCGCCCCTCCTGATGATGGACATCTTCGTCGAAATCCAGCACAAGCTCCGCAACCTGTTCTCCGAGGTCCACCCCTACCTGGGCCCCGTGCCCCTCTACGGCACTGGAACCTGGAGCTGGACGTGGTGCTCCAACACCGGCGAACCGCTACGCCCGGATCCAGAACGCCAACAAGCCATCGTCGAAGGCTCGAAGGCCTACAACGAAGACCTCCACCAAGCCGTCTTCGCCCTACCAAACTACGTCAAACGCGCCCTCAAGCTCTGAGCGAACAACTAGATCACCGGAGAACGGCCAGCGACGGGCGTGCTCGCGATTGGGAGCCCCGTCGCCACGGCTCCATACGTCCACACACGGCTAGGCGCCGACCCAATCACTGTGCTGCCCATCGCGAGCCGTTCTCCTGTGTAGAAGTCGACGTACGGGGGCATGGCGCGTGTGGCGTGCGGAGCATTAGCCCTTTTGAAAAGGGGTCTGACCCCTTTTCGTCAGGAAGCTGGCACTGTTTGGTGTGAGGAGTCGTCCGTAGGGGCTCGGACAAACGCGACATGGGGTGGAGTCGGCGTGTGAGTGACAAGCGGCCATGACAGCAACCCGCTGCCGATTGGCGCGAGCTCCGAGGGGCGGCTTGCGTGGCCCAAGCCCTCCAGTGTATCCGGCCACCTCTGCAAGCCGCCCCGTCCGGCGCAACCCCGTGTCGTGTTTGTCCGAGCCCCGGTGAACCTGTGAGCACGCCCACCCGTCCGCAGGGTCCCCGTGTCGCGCTCCGCCGTGCCCCGGTGGTTACCAGTGGAGGACTAGTTTGCCGAATGTTTGGTTGGCGTCCATTCGTTGGTGGGCGGGTTGGACGTCGGTCATCGGTAGCACGTCGTCGATGATCGGCTTGAGCTCGCCGGTGGCGAAGCGTCCAAGCATCTCTTGCGTGAACGACCTGGTCAGCTCGGCTTTCTCCGCGGCGGACCGGCTGCGGAGGACGGAACCGTGGATGGACGCTCGTTTTGCGAGCATTGCGCCGAGGGCGAGCTCGGCTTTCACGCCGCCCATCAATCCGATCACGATGATGCGGCCCTTCTTCGCAATCACTTTGACGTTTTGCGACAGGTAAGCTGCCCCGATCGTGTCGAGGACCACGTTCACCCCTTCGGGAACGGCGGCTAGCACGGTGTCCGCAAATTGACCCTCCTCTACGAGGACGGCGTGGGTCAAACCAAGCTCGGTGCATCGGGGGAGCTTGTCCGCCGTGCGCGACGTGCCGATCGAGGTCGCGCCGACCGCGGACGCTAGCTGAATTCCGGCCGTGCCCACGCCGCTCGCGACCGCGTGAAGAAGAACCGTCTGGCCCGCCTGCAGCCCGCCTTGCAACACGATCGCGTCGTACGCCGTCAGGAACACCTCCGGAACGGCCGCGGCCTCTTCTAGCGAGAGGTTCTTCGGAACCCGCATCAGCTCGGCGCTCTCGGTCACTACGCGGGTTGCCATGGAGCCGCCACCCACGATGCCCATCACGCGGTCACCTGGATTCCACCCGCTGACGGACTCACCAACCGACTCGACCACACCGGCAAACTCGAGGCCGGGAACATCTGCAGGCACGCCAGGGGGCGCCGGATAGAAGCCACGGCGCTGCAGGCAATCCGCGCGGTTGAGTCCGGCGGCTGCTACCTCGACCATGACCTGCGACGGCCCGGGGTTTGGCAGCTCGATCTCGCCAAGCTCGAGCACCTCTGGTCCGCCGGGCTCACGAATGCGAATCGCTCTTGCGTTGGGCATGAGGCGAAGCGTAACGCGCTCGGAGCGGCCGTCCAGGCCAGTCTCGCGTGCTAGGTTCCCGGTGATGAATGCGAACGTCGGGAGCTTTCTGCATCGCTGGGCGCAGCGAGACCCGGAACGCACCGCCCTCGTCGACTCCGGACGCGGTAATCTCGCCCTCAGTTACCGAGAGCTCGATCGCCAAGCGTCTCGTGTCGCGGCGCATCTGCTCGCGCGGGGCCTAGGCCCCGGCGACCGTATTGCGATTTGCACAGCGAACGGGCTCGACTTCGTCGCCGCTTGGTTCGGGACCGTCTATGCGGGATGTACCACGCTTCCGATCCCCGTGATGTCGACCGCTCACGAAATCGCATTCCGGCTGAAACATGCGGGATGCAAAGCGCTTCTCGCGGACGTCGACCGTTCTGAGATCGCGCACGAAAGCAGCGTGCGGACCGGAACGCGCGCCAAAGTTCTGCAGGTCGAAGAGGCGATCGCGAGCAACTCGGGGGAGGCACCTCCGTGGGGTGCTGCGCCCGATTCGGTTGCGATGCTTCTCTACACTTCGGGGACGACGGGAGCTGCCAAAGGGGTCTGTATTACGCACGAATCGCTGGGCGCCCATACCAAAGCGCTCGTGGAGCGGACCCTGGGCCTCACCGAAGACGATCGGGTCCTCGGCACCCTCCCCCTCACGCACTCTTACGGCATTCGCACGACCTTGCTCGCACCCTTCTTTGCAGGCGCACGCACGGTCTTCGTCCCCAAGTTTTCGCCGACGCGGACGCTGGAGCTCTGCACGACGCATCGGATCACCTGGCTCCCGGCCGTGCCCACGATGTTCGTCGCCTGGGCCAACCAGCAGGGCAAACCGATCCCGCCCGCCCTGCGATGGTGCTTGAGCGCAGGCGCACCACTGCTCGAAGACGTCAGGCTGCGAGCGGAGAAGCGCTTGGGGGCTCCGGTCCGTCAAGGATACGGACTCACGGAAGCGAACCTGACGACGATCAACGCGCCCCCGGACGTCGCCGTTGGCGGCTCGTCAGGCAAACCGGTTGGTGGCGTCACGCTGCGCATTGCGGATGACTTCGGCGAAGAGCTGCCACTCGGTGTGCACGGGGAAGTGCTGGTTCGCGGACAGAACGTCATGGCAGGGTACCTCGACGACAAGCTCGCTACAGCCCACGTCATGCGCGGAGACTGGCTGCATACCGGCGACATCGGTTTTCTCGATGACGAGGGTCGGCTCACGATCGTCGATCGCAGCAAGGATCTGATTCTGCGCGGCGGTGCCAGCATCTACCCCTCGGAAATCGAAGACGTCCTTCTTCATCACCCCGCGGCTCACGGCGTTGCAGTCGTCGGACAACCCGATGATTACTATGGTGAAGAGATCGTCGCGGTGGTCGTTCGAGACTCCGACGTCACAGCGAAAGAGCTCGACGAGTGGGCAAGAGAACAACTGGCTCCTTACAAAGTCCCGCGGCGCTACGCGTTCGTCGAAGCCCTTCCCCAAGGCGCCAGCGGGAAAACGCTCAAGCGTCGGCTTCGGGACCAGCTCGTGTCCGGCGAAATCAGTGCAGAACAGCTACCGTCGTACCGGCCGGCTAAGTAGCTCGAACGCGCCAATCATCACGCACGCACCGACCAGCAACCCCGCCCACGGACCGTACCAGCCGGCAGCGACGGGGAGCTCCGCGCAAAGCAAGCTGACGCCACCAATGAGAAGCGCGTACGGCAACTGTGTTCGGACGTGATCCATGTGATCACAACTGGTAGCCATCGAGCTGAGGACGGTCGTGTCGGAGATTGGCGAGCAGTGATCGCCCCAGACCGACCCCGCCAATATCGACGACACCGTGCCCAATAGGATCGTCTCGTTCCCGGGCGCGATCTGATGCGCGAGCGGGACGACCAGTGGAAACAGGATCGCCATGGTGCCCCAGGACGTACCGGTTGCGAAACTGACCAACGCCGCCATGACGAAGACCGTTGCGGGAATCCAAGCCGGTGCGATCCAGTCGCCCACCGCCCCAATCAGAAATCCCGCGGTGTCGAGATCGCGACACACGGCGCCGAGAGACCAGGCCAAGACGAGGATCACCGCAGCGAAAAGCATCGAGCGCATGCCGGACATCCAGGCGTCGATCGATTTGCCGAACGACAACGCGCCACTCCCCACCGAGAGGGCCAAGGCCGCGAGGCAGCCCGCTCCCGTTGCCCACAGGATCGCAGCGCTCGAGCTCGCCTCGCCCACGATCGCGCGAAGCGATGGCTCCATTCCCGCAGACAGCACCTTGAGCCGCCCGTCGACGTAGATCCCCAACGCAGCAACGACGACGACCACGACAACCGGAACCAAGGCGTTCATGGGGCGGCCCGGCACCTCCGCCGGGACCGACTCTTCGTGGAAGTCCGAAGCGGGCTGGGATCCGGGCCGCGAGACAAGCCCTTCTTCGAGCGCACGCCGCTCCGCGCGGAGCATCGGCCCAAAATCGCGTCCGCGGAACGCGAGCCACGCCACGAAGACCAGCATGAGAATCGGATAGAACCGAAAAGGAATCGTCTCGATAAACGTCAGGTACGCGTCCCGTTCGATACCGAGGTGCGTGAACTGATCTCCGATGTAGCCGACCTCTACGCCAATCCAAGAGGAGATCAGTGCCAGGCTCGCCACGGGCGCTGCGGTGGCGTCCACGAGGAACGCGAGCTTCTCCCGGCTGATACGAAGACGGTCCGTCACCGGCCGCATCGATGAACCGACCAGCAGCGAGTTGGCGTAGTCATCGAAGAAAACGAGCAGCCCGAGGAACCATGTCGTGAGCTGTCCGCGTCGACGACTCGTTGCGTCGGTGCTCACCCAAGATGCGAGGCCCTTCGCACCACCACTTTGCGTCATCAACCCGAGCATCCCGCCGAGCAACAAGCTGAACACCAGAATCGACGCGTGCCCCCGATCGGCGATCGCGTTGACGATGTAGGTGTCGAGTAAGCGCGCGAACGAAGCCAACGGTGACAGACCCGTAATCAAGAACGCGCCGAGCCATACCCCTAGGACCAACGCAAGCAAGACATGACGAAACAGCAACGCGAGGGCAATCGCGAGAAGTGGCGGCAAAATCGACGTCCACGCGGGGAGGCGACTGTCCCCGCCTGCGCCGGCTACCTCCGCCGCCGCGCCCGATGTAATATTCAAGGAAATATTCTGAATGACCGTCGGGGCAGCATCGTCAGTGGGAATAGCTCTCGCAGTCGCGGCCGCGAGACCACCGGCAACCATCAGAACCACGAGGAACGCACGCATGAGCCACGTCAGACATAGACAAGATCGCAGCCGTTGGTCAATTTTGACCACCATTCTGGCCTTGGTCTGTGCCGTCATCTTTGCGGCTCCCTCCCGATCCTTTTCGAGCAACGACCCGCTCACCGACGAGGACAAGAAGCTGCTCATGGCGGGCGAGCTGGTCGTGAAGCAGAAAAACGAACAGCGAGGCTCACTCAAGCTGATCGGCGGACAGAGCTGGCAGATCATCGACGTGCCGGTCGAGCTCGCATGGCAGGCCCTGGCGGACCTGCCGAGATACAAGAGGTTCATTCCACTCGCGACCGAAAGCG
>Ga0255039_10000432_pt1 | contig 13664 bp, 9 predicted proteins | sample BC1_12_1_MG_FD_181713 | JGI IMG/M metagenome (GOLD analysis project Ga0255039, IMG submission 181713) | Seawater microbial communities from Strait of Georgia, British Columbia, Canada - BC1_12_1 | ecosystem: Environmental > Aquatic > Marine > Strait | place: Canada: British Columbia | collected... | reverse complement strand
TATTTTCAATCCAACTTTTCAACAAAAAAAGATAGTTATGATTGGAAAAAATATATTAAATATAAATACTTCATATTAAAAAATTACTTATTTCAAACCAATTTTAATTCATCAATAGATATCTTACCAATATTTAATAATGTTCAAAGAAAATTGCTCGCTTTATATAAATTTAAACATATTTGTTTAATGAAAACTAATAAATACCTTAATGAACAAATAGATCTTAACTTTAATCCTATTTCATCTTTGAATTCTAAATATTATATTACTCTTATCCATAATAAATATAAATCGCAATTTTCTATGTTTGATTTAATTCGTATTATTAACTCTTCTTTATCTTATGAGGTCAATTTTTTTCCTGAACCTAGAAAAATAAAAAATCCATGGGATAATAATCCATTTTCTCTTTCAAATTTATATAATATATATTTTTTTATTAAACAATCTAATCTTACAATGCCTACTTTATTTTCACGATTTTTTGAAAGCAATTTTGATTTAAAACATTTTGAAAATTATAATCAATTTATAATTAAAGATTATATTATTAATAATTGTCATTTATTAACAGATAGTAGAAAATTGTCTTATATTCGAAATATGATAGCTACTTATAATAGAAAGAATATCAAATGTGTCAATACTTTTAATATCGATAAAAAATTTCCATCTAAAAGATTAATCGAGGTGATGGATAAATTTATTAAACCACATTTATTGGCTAATTATTCTTATGAATCAGATATAAGAATTAAATATAGAATGAAATTAAATAAATTATTACGCGAGTTTAAAAAACAAAATCCATTATTTGGAAGAAAGATTATATCTTTAAATATTCGAAAAATATATTACATTAGTAGATTAATTTATGAAGAAAATCAGTGTATATTTTTACCATATAATTCTTATATACCTAAACCAGAATTTATCTCATTAGAAGATAAAGGATATTTTATCGATTTTAAAGAATTGAATAATTACACATCATTTCCTATTTTTGAACCATCTAATAAATGTAAAGTCATTATAGAACAGAATAATATTTTACTGTCACCAAATATAATTAAAGAACTTGTATTTAATTCTTATCAAATGAGTATCATAAAAGAAAAGTATTATCCTACTATTAAGAAATTATTAAATTCTGTGACAACTACTCCAACATCTACAATAAATAATGATAGTGATGATAATGATGATAATGATGATAATATTAGTGATACTGATGACGAAATTGAAGAATTTGAAGACTTTGTGGTTAATAGTTCATCAGAACATCATATTATTAATAATCCATTCGTATCAATTGAAGAATATGAAAATCATAATGAAAGTCGTAGTCCAAGTCATAGTGATAGTAGTGACGAAGAAGTAAATAGCGCTAGCGCTAGATTTATTTTTAATATGAACAATATTGAAACTGATGCTAGTAATAACAGTGATAGTGATGATGATATATAGTAACAATCGTATTAGTATAAATAAATTGATATAATTATTTAATTTATTTATTTAAGATTAAGTTTGGTCTTTAATTTAACATTTTTATTTTCTACATTAATTCCCTCAATATTTTTATATGTTTCTAAAATTTCTATTATATTATTTTGTTGACTATTTATTTCATCTTGAATTTTGATCTCAGGCAATTCTCTTATGGCTAATAATCCTTCACCACCTTTATTTACAATCATTTTATATTTGGGGGTTTGATGTTTATACTTATTAACACCCGGTGTTCTAATAATAAATGTATTATTATTATTAATATTAAAACACAAGTATTCATTGTTATTTTCTTTAAAAGTGTGAGGAGCAATTAATGTAATTGGAATATTGAATTTATTTGAAATCAATAACAAATCAAAGTTTGTTATGTAATAACTATCAGACATTATAATATATTCTAATGTAATAGAATTGGTTGCTAACTGTTTAGATGAGAGAATATATCCATAATAATCTAATAAACTTACTACATCAGCCGGATATTTTTCAAATAATTTATTATACTCGTCGACTAGTATTTTTTTAACTCCTAATACATCTATAGTTTCTGAATTATAATTATTTACCATAGTTAATACCACATCAAATGAACAATTATTATTTTCTGATGAAAAATTAATTTCTTTATAACCTCCTCTAAATTTTAATTTCAGTTTCGCAAATATATCCTTTTTTGTAATAGGACAATTGTTATATATTTTAAAAGCTTTTGAACCTTTTGAATCTTTTGAACCTAATTCTTGAATATTATCCAATTTACCAGTATTCATTTTTTTCCTTTCAATTGTTATATCAAATGTATTATCATATGGAACTGTTGTATTTGGTTCAACTGTATCATAAGAAGTAAATGATATATATTTACTTTTATTATCCGGAATCAAATCATCAAAATAATCTTGTGTTAAGAGAGATTGTAATAAAATAATTTCATTTTCATTCAGATTATATTCTAAATTTGTAAAAGATAAAAACATCTTAGGTTTAAACATAAATTGTTTAATTCGAACATATCTTATTAATTCATCAGAAAGTTTACTATAGTATATTTCTCTATTATCCAAATTACTTAAAAGATTGGTTTTGGGAATTAACAAAACATCACCATTACTTTCTAAATTATCCTCGATTATTTTAATGTTATCTTCATTATTTGGAATAAAATTTACATTATCATTCATCAGTGATTCAAGTAATAATATTAGTTTTTCTAATTGAGTATAATATAACATTCTAGGAGAGTTAGAAACTTCCTCTATTTCACTTCTAGCATTTCTATTTTTATAATTATTTAATAGCTTTCTCAATGTATTTCTAAAAGTATTATATAACTCTGTTTCTAATTGAACTTTTTTAACATATTTTTCACGAGTTTTATCTTGTTTTTTACTTATTTGTGTTATTTTATTAACTTGTATGAAATTATCATCATTAATTGTATATTTAATACTTTCATCAGTATTTTGTTCAGGTTCAATTAATGGTATCATTTGATTTGTTTCAGTTAATATACCAATAACTAACTCATCTTCCATTATTTTAACAAGAGGTTTACATAAAATCTCATTATTAGTTGTATCAGATATTAATTTCAAAAATTGTAATGTTTCTTCCATATTTTTATTATTGTCATCATTTTCAATATCTACTAATTCATATCCTGAAATAATTCCTGACGGAAAACAAGGAATAAATCCATTACTTCCATCCTTGCTAACATTAAGTCCTACTACCTTATTATCATAATTAATAACTAGATCTTCTATATCAATATTATATTTTTCTAATATTTGCTTTGTTTTTTCTAATGTATTATTTCTTTTAAATTTTATTTGTTTATATTTATATTTATTTGGTAAACTTGGCATTGGTTTACATCTAGAACTATATATCTCTGTTATAGTATCTGAGAATACTTTTAAATGAGGAACTCTTGAAAATAATTCAGGTGTATAAAATTTAATTGTTGATAAGCTCATAATATTTGTTTTGCTTTCATCCTGAACAATATATATTGGTTCAAAATATTCATATTTTTGAAGAATGATAATAGTATCCTTATTCTTATCGTATTTATTTATTGAGTAAATATTTGTTGGACAAATTATATTTATATTAGAGGTGCTATCATCATAAGGTATGTTTAATATAATCATATTAACTCCATCTTTAAATAACAATTTATTAGGTTGACAAATTAAATCCCAGAGATAAGTATAATCAACATATGAAGTAGGAGATTGTAAATAATCTAGAAAATTTTTATATGCGCTACTAATTCTCTCTATTTGAATTATATTCTTGTCTTTTAATTTTTTATATATTTCCGAATCTTCTATATTTTTTGTATCTATATTTTTTAAATCTTTATCTTGGAATTGTGTTATAAGTGAACCATTCTGGAGATTAATAAACACATCTGGTGTTAACATTTTTACTAATACATCTGTAATAAAATTTTTAATTGATTTTACCTCTTTATCTGAAGCAATATCAGAAATACATCCAATAAATGATTTATTTTTATCTCCCTCAATTCCTTTTCTTAAAAAACATGGATATTTTTTCTTTAAATTTTTATTGGTAATACTTATTTGACATTTTTTATTGTCAGTTCCTATAAAAGTTTGAAGAATAAATGGGAGATATCCAAAACGACCTACTTGTAAAGGAAACTTATCAGGACCTTTTATATAATCATCTATATCTTGTTTAGATTTAGAATTTTTACTAATATTTCTCTCTTCAATAATTTCTTCGCCCTCTTCACTATCTACTGTTTTTTCATTTTGTTTACATTGTTCTCTTCGTTTTATTTGTCCTGGTTTGTCCCATGTTTTAAAACAACAAGGTATACAGAGACCATCAGGATGTTTATCGTCTTTCAAAAATCCAGGATAGTGTTGTGTATATTCTCCATCTTTTCCTATATGATCTTTTGACTTGAATTCCCAAATATTTGTTCCAGGAGGAACAACCTTAGCATCTTGAGGAATTATACCTCCATATTTACCACTATCAACTTCTTCTTTAGTTAAACTAGTATTAGTTTTTAAATCCCAATATCGTGGACAAATATACCAAAATTGTTTATCAGGATTAGACCCATATTTAATTGCGTGTTCATATGAACCTGGATGTTCCTTATCAATTTTATCTTTCTCATTATCAGTTAATATAACCGGTTGTCTTCGTTTATTCCATGGACATGCTCTAGAGTAATTATCATATTTTCCATCTGATTCGGTTAAGAATAACACAGGATCTTTTTTATTTAATTCTCTAAAAAATGGATTTGGGTCAGCTATTTTCATACCAGTAATATTTTGTTCTAATTTTTCTTCTCCTTGAATACTTAGTTTAGTTGGTTTACGAATATTTTTAGATTTTTTCTCTTTCATAGGAGAGGGTGTTTTTTCTTTCACAGGAGAGGGTGTTTTTTCTTTCACAGGAGAGGGTGTTTTTTCTTTTACACTAACTCTGTCATCTTGATCTCCACCACTATCATCCATATCAATACTAACCCCGTCATTATCATCCATATCCACACTAACTCCATCATCATCACCATCCATATCAACACTAACTCCATCATCATCACCATCCATATCAACACTAACTCCATTAGCATCGTCGTCATCACCATCTATGTCAACACTAACTCCATCAGCATCGTCGTCATCACCATCCATATCCACACTAACTCCGTCATCATCCTCGTCTAAATCGATATCAATGCCTTCATCAGAATTTCCGCCTTTTAATTCTTCCTCATCTATTTGAATTTCATCATCATCATCGTCATAATCATCATCATCGTCATCATCATATAAAAAATCTAATACATTAATGGATTTATCCTTAATAGTTTTTGTAGCTTCTCCGAATGTAAGATCGTCAGCAACAATCGCTACAGGAACATTTTCGGTTATTTTTTTCTCTGATGGTGCTACTATATCATCAACTTGATCTAAATCATCTATTTGTCTCGTTTTACATAATGTATCAATTGTTTCAATTTTAACATCGGATGACTCAGGATACTGGGTAATTCTAATTAATGAATCTAAATAGATTGGAATAATAGACATATAAAATATATTATTGATATTGTCCATTTCTATCATAATATTTTGTTTAAATTGGTCTTGTGTAATTTTGGTTAAGAAGCCGGGATTATTTTTAATTTTGAGTTTTCTTGTTTTATTTAATGTTTGAACAACCTGTAAACTATTTAATAAATCTGCTATTTTAAGTTGAGCGTCTGTCTCTGATAATTGATAATTATCCATTAGTAGTTTAACAATATCTTCATCTTCGTTTGCTCGGTTCAATAATTCTACAATAAATGCTTCTTGACTATCCATTTCATTAAAATTTGATACGCGCTTATATCTCATTACGATACCCTTTTTAAGTTCACCAACTAACACATTAAATATACTAGAAACACACCCTAATAAATTATTCAAGTTAATATTTTTATCAATAGAAATATATGAGAAATATTTGATATTAATAATATCAATATTTTTATCATATAAATTGTTGAATAGTTTCATTGAATAACCACTCGATTCAAGATATTCTTTAACAACAGAAATAATTGGATTAACAGATTTTTTAACAATTTCTTCAATGTCTGGTATAGATTTTGTATCCTTGAATTCTATATTAACATAAATATTAGCAAGATTATCAAATTCTAACACTATAGGAATTTTATTATCATTTACAGTATGTTCAATGTAACACGATACGCGTTTGGACTGACCAATTGATTTTGTTAATTTAAATATTAATCCCTTTGATAAATAAGGAATTTTTCTTCCATTTTTCGCTACTTTATCACAATACAATCTATATATTTTTTCTTGTTTTTTTGATGGATTAAACTTAATCAAAGGAATTTTTTTAGTAGCATGTATCAATTTAAAAATAATATCAAGAGGAACATTATATTCAGAATCTTGAGCCATTGAAAAATGAATTGTGTTAATACCTTGTTCGATGTAATTTAATTCACTTTTTCTTGAATTGTAGATTTTATGAAAAAGTGATATATTATCAATCTGTTTATCAAATTTAACATTAATCAAATTTTTATTATCTTCCAATAGTTCTAATCTGTTATCATTCAATGATTTAATATCATTTATATTCTTAATATTTAAAAAAGGGAAATAAATTTTACTAGTTACTGTTTCAGAAATATTTTTGGAAATAACTGATTTAAATACATCCATTGCTGAACATAAATATATTGTATTTTCAAATATAAATCCATTAGACAATAATAAGTCTTTATTTGTTGTTGTAATAACATTGTCAGCATTAAATTTTAATATTTTATCAAAATCAATTAACTTGAACGGATTTGATGAAAAACTATAAATACTGTCGCCTAATATAGAACGTTGACCTAAAGGTATATTAACTAGTTGAGAATTTTCGGTTAGGTTTAAATCAATAACATCATTATATGAATAGATAGCTTTGATAGGGATTAAATCAATATTAACATTATTAATATTAGAGAGAAATTGAAAGAATATATTTTGAGTTAATTCTATCTTTCCATTTTGAGTTAAAAATTCATATATTTTTGAATTATTAAGTTCTTGAACTTGTTTTCCAAATAAATACATTTCATCAAAACTAATATTATTATCTAGAGCAATAATAATTTTTTTTTTAATGGTCTCAATAGTATCATCTAAATAAATTATTTGTGTAGAGAAAATAACTGGAATGTTTTGAGTAGTTATTTTGTCCATTTCTTCCTTACTAAATATCCCTTCAAACATAATATTTTGCCTATCAGATAAAAATAATTTGGTTAAATCAATGTCGGTATCAGTATTACCATAAAACACAATCATATTCTTAACATTATCTTCATCTAAATGTATTAATTTATATATCTCAGTCATTTATATATAAAATCAAAATATTATTTTATATATATATAATGCTTATTAATGGAATTGTGGCAATGGATATAAATAAAGGCATAGGGAAAAACAATAATTTACCTTGGACTTTAAAAAAAGACCTTAGACGGTTTCAAAAAATAACTACAGGAAATGGTAATAATGCATTAATTATCGGAAGAAATACATGGAATAGTATAAATTTTCTTAAAGGGAGAGATCATTTTATATTGAGTAAAACAATAAAATTAAATTATGAACAAGACGGTAAACTTATAAAGTCTTTCGCAGATATTCCCGAACTACTAAAATTTTTAGAAGATAAAAAATATGATAATATATGGGTTATAGGTGGTTCACAGATATACAAAACATTCCTAGATATGTCTTTAATAGATGAATTATATATTACTTTAATAAATGATTCATATGATTGTGATACGCATTTTCCTAGTATTCCAGATAATTATTTTATGATTCATAATCAATTACAAGAAGAAGTTACAGAAAAGGGAGAAAAAACATCAATGGTTATTTTCAAAAAAATAAAAGAGGGTATGATTGTATATCACAATAACAATATATATAAAGTTATTAAGATTCATTATGATGATGCTCCAAATTTTTATTTTACGATAGTTGATAAACATGGTAATGAGAAACAAACTGTTAGATCAAAAATAGAACTAAAAATAGTTTAAGCCAATCAAGGGAATTGAACCCAAGTTTCACCCCCACAATTAGGGTTACTCGCAACCAGCATTGGCAATATAAGTTAATATTAATTTTTAAAATAATTTTAACTTATAAATCATAATAAGGATTGTCGGTAATATCCATTCCACAATAGTTTTCAGGTTCTTTTTTATAATCGACTGGTGTATATAGTTTTAATTCTACAGCATGTTCTAATAAGAATTTAAAGTTTTGCCAAAATTCATCAGTATGACCTACACTCTCAGTCATAATATGCGCTAATTCGTGAAAAGCAACAAAAGATAAGGTATTAGGATCTATTAAATTTTCATTATTTGATTTCTTTTTGTTAAGACAAAATGCTAATTTCTCTCCTTTATTTTCACTATATGCTGTATATTCACTAGTAGGTAATGTTTCTTTAATGGTAGTAGGATTAAAATTTTCTACCATTCTTTTAACATTATCCCTGTCTGGATATCTTTGTCCAAGATTTTCAACTAAATATTCTAATTTCTCAGTTGTTCGTGCTAAAAGATTGGAAGCTTTTGTGACATTTTTTCTCTCTCTGACACAATATTTTTTACCATCAACAGTCGATACAATACATCGTAGATTAAATACATCCGAATCGTAGTAAATTTTAAGACCAATCAATATTACAAATAAAATAATTATAAACCCAAACATATTAATACGAAGTTTCATCTATAATAAATTATTATAATAAAAATTATATTAATTTATTTATTTATTGACCACCTTGTCCAATTTCAAGAGGGACACGCATAGTGTCAGGAGAAATTGTAGTATTATTCCAAGGACCAACATTTAATTGAGGGTTAGCGGGTTCAGAACGAAGTTGTTGGTTAGCATTTCTTAAACTGTTACCAATAGTATCAATACCCATGTGGTAACCAGAACGAAGAAGGTTAACATTTTGTAAGTCACCAGAACCAGTAGGGTTTAATTGAGCCCATTGACTGTTGGTATCCTTAGGTAAAAGTTCAGAAGGATCAGCAACAGGAGCTCTAGAGCAAGAAGGAGGAAGACCTTGAGTAGAAGTAGAAACACCTTGTGCGGAGGCGTAAGTCTCATTTTGACCTAAAGGTAAGGAAGGTTGAACTCCACTAGCGGCAGCTTGTTGTTGTTGGTTGTAAGCTGCTTGTGTTCTACGAGCATCATTGCTCATCTGTTCAGAGCTAGAATTCTTATCAGCACTGTAAGAATTGATAAGGAATATTAAAAATAATGCTCCAATTAAAAAGAGGATTACATGTTCAACTTTGAGCTTTTTTAAGTTCTTCATTAAGTCCATTATATAAAATAAAGGATAAAATATTTTTTCAGAATTAAAAACATATTTTATAATATAATTCTGATATAGTTCTAAAGTTTACTAAACTATACCAGTTCTTCTACGATTTCATTAATTTCGTTCTTAACTTTTTCTGAATCACTATCTTCTTCTTCAGATGATTCATCACTATTATCTAAATCATCTAAAAGATATGTATTTTTAATTTTTTTTGCTTCTAAATAATGTGAGATAGCAGCCTTTTTATGTTGTTTGGCTTTATCTTTGGCAATTTTATAGATTTCATAATATACTTCGTTTGGTTTTTTAAGAGTAATTTTTGATTCATTATCATTAACTGATAATTGTGTCGTAATATCTTCTAAATCATTTGACTCCATCTCCTCAAGCTTTTCTTCTAAATTATCTTCGTGTAAATCTGAATTATTTTCTTGTGGTATACTGCTATTCGTTTCCACATAGTTATCAGATTCAATATTCTTATTATCAATCTCAGTATCTATGGTAGTATTATCATTACATTCATCATTATCGTCTTCTAATGTTTCTAATATAGAATCTTGAATAGTGTTACTTTCGCTGTTACTCTCTTTGAAATTAATAATTTCTTCAGAACTATCTCCTAAAGATGTATGAATATTATCAGTTACAACATTACTTGTTGGTTCTTCTAGTTCACTTTCTTTTTCGATTTCCTTGGTTTCAACAATATTTTCTTCGTGACTTCTTTTGATAACACATCCCTTGAACAATGGTTTATTATTTAATATCATTATCTGTTTACCAAGTAATTCTAATTGGAAATTTCTAGCAGAAAATTTAATACCTTGTATTTCAAGAACTGGTATTATAGAATGTTTATCATTAATCTCTTGAATAGGGATAATGTTTTCGTTTTCATCATACACATTACAATGATATTGTGAACTTAATGTTTTATTTCTAGGTATATTTATTCTAACTAAATGGAATTTACCTCCTTTAAATGGTCTACATATTGGATTAAAAAATGTTTCAATATCTTCCTTTTCCATTTCATTTTGAAACCAGATATCTTTTTTTTGGTATACTAAATCTACCAATTTATTCTCTAAATTTTCAAACCATTCAATAACATATTCATCATCATTTGTAAACATTAAATCCATATATGCTTTTTTATTAGTCTCGTTAAGACCTTGTTTCGTAACACATTTAGGTAATTGTATATACAGAGTATCATTTTTCATTTTAAGTTTTGTAAAATAAGCACCACCTTGAACCGATATAGGTTGTGATATTGATAATTGTGTGAAATCAAATTCATTATTCGTAAAATGTATTTCCTGATCCATTATAGAAGAATGAAGATTAAATAAAGAGAAATATAACACGCTAAATATTAAGAATTTTAATAGAATAATAAATTAATGAAGGACCAATTAATTGAACAATGTCTATTAATTTTATCTAGAGAAGATGTTAAAAAAGAAATGAAAGAATTATTTAAACCTATTATCAGTTTAATAGTTCAAGAAATATATCCATATATATATTTGTCATTGATCTTTGTTATAATAAGTTTTTTACTAATTTTAGGAATTTTCTATTTATTATTGCGTAATAACCTAAAAACACTAAATTTAAATAATATTTTCTAATTCAAATATATAAATGGATACTTCATCTAGTTCTGACAATTCTGATAAGCTTGCTGCTAACGCTCATCGCACACAAGTTGGTGATGGTTCAATGAAACAGGCTGTTAACGCGCATCGCGCACAAATGAGTGATGATTCTGCTACTGGTTCCGCAGATATGACCGGTGGAAGATCTCGTGGAAGATCTCGTGGAAGATCCCGCCGAAGATCTCGTTCCCGTTCTGCCTCTCGTTCCCGTTCTGCTTCCCGCGGAAGAGCCAGATCTGCTTCCCGTGCTCGTGGAAAAGGTAGATCTGCTTCTCGTGGAAGACGCGCAAGACGTGCTGGTATGGGATGCTCCAAGAAGGGTGGATCATATGGCGCTCTTGTTAAAGAGGCTATTGTCCCATTCGGTCTTTTTGCTTGGCAAAAAAGAAGCCAACGCAAAAAGGGAAGTAAGAAAACATTTAGAAAAAATAGAAAGTCAAGAAGAGATAGACGTTAAATATATATATTTTCAAATATAATTAAATAATATTATATTTGAATGCGTATGATTATTTTTTGTTACATTAGTATATAATGACAGGAAGTGAATTAAGAGCTGAACAAAATATCGCCTCAGGATCATCATCTTGTTCTTACACAGATGGTGCTCAATATGGAGTGTGTCAAACCGAAGCTAGAGGATGGCCTATGCCACAATATATGTCTGGAGGTCGCAAACGTTCCAAAAAAAGTAAAACAATGCGAAAACGCAGCAGATGTTCCAAGAAATGTTCAAAGAAATGTTCTAAGAAATGTAAATGTAAATGTCACAGAGGAGGTATGTCTGCCTCTAGACGCAGAAAGGGTGGATTCTTAACACAAGCACTTGTCCCATTTGGATTATTCGCTGCTCAAAAACGCACTCAACGAAAACACGCACATGCCCATGGTCGTAAACACAAGTCTTACAAAAGACGAAGATAAATCAAAAATAATTAAATAAATAATTAAATAATTAAATAGATATAATATATATAATTAATTATGACATCATTATTAAAAAAAAAATCAAAATTATCACTTGAATTACCAAGTAATGATGATTATAGTTTGGATTCAGGGCAAACAACCAACGAAACATATACAACACTATCTCCATTAGAAATTGACAGTAGCTCTGACGAAGATAGTATTGTAGACTTAATAAATCCGAATTTAAAAGAGTTATTAAATCATACTGTTAATGTTGAAAATATAAATAGTTTTGGACAGCAAATTGAGAATAAAAAAATAAAACATACATTTGCTCGTTCACTTAAACAAACTGACCGGTTAAGAGGTAAAGGTCTTCCAGTTACTTTAAATTATTTTTTAAATTCTGATATAAATCCTCCTATGTTTACAAAAGTATTTTTATTCTCAGCTATGGATGAATCATATAAACAATCTATATTAAATAAAATTTTATCTGAAATTCATTATCATAATCAGTTTGAAGAAATGCGTAGAGTTTATGAAATGGATGAGATAAGTTATGGAGAATGTTTATTTAAAATGCCTATGTTAGGAAATTATGGTTTTGTAGAAGACAAATCAGAATTATTGGGTTTTGAACCAGATGAAGAAATGGAGGCATTTTATATTCAAATGTCAGTTGTACCTAACGACTATTATTCAGTCTCACAAATAACTTCAGATACTAAATGTAAAATAATTAGAGACAAACTACTTGACATAACTGACTGCTTAGAGAGAAATAATCTATTCCATAATGATATTTCTCGATTTAATGTATTCGTTAATGACAATAATGATATATTCTTAATTGACTTTGGAGAAGCAAAAAATGAACCAGAAGCTGGTTCGTGGGAATGGAGTGATCAACTATGTAACTTTATAAAAAGAAAAAAAAGAAAAGATAGCCTAGGAGGAACAAAAAGAAGAAAAGGAGGAACAAAATGTATTGGTAAAAGAGACGGAAAAAAAGGATGTAGAACTTGTTGTAAAACAAAAAAAAAAGCATAAAAAATGAATTAAAAGATGTATGAGAGGTTATTAAATAATTACTTTATAATAATATCAACATTGTATAAGATAATCATAATATTTGTTATATTCTGAATTATCTATTAACTTATAATAAAAAATTGATAAAAGAAATAAACAGAAAACTATACTATACTATAATAATTAATGCCAATTATGGAAAAATCGTGTCGACTATTAGATTTTAATATTTATGACGAATCGAATGAAGATGCCTCTAGTGGAAGTGATAATGATAAATCAAAAAATTGTGATAAAAAACAATTTATTATACAAGTTTTTGGAATAAATGAGAAAGGAGAAACATTTTGTTTATTTATTAACGACTATATGCCATTCTTTTATATCAAGGTTGATGAAGATTGGGATTTTGGTAAAAGAGATGAGTTTCTAGGTCATATCAAAAATAAAGTAGGTTCGTATTTTGAAGACTCTGTCGGTGAATGTAAGTTAATTAAAAAAAAGAAGTTATATGGTTTTGATGGAGGAAAAGAACATAAATTTATTAAAATTAGTTTCAAAAATACAATTGTTATGAATAAAGTA
>Ga0255039_10000430_pt1 | contig 13685 bp, 36 predicted proteins | sample BC1_12_1_MG_FD_181713 | JGI IMG/M metagenome (GOLD analysis project Ga0255039, IMG submission 181713) | Seawater microbial communities from Strait of Georgia, British Columbia, Canada - BC1_12_1 | ecosystem: Environmental > Aquatic > Marine > Strait | place: Canada: British Columbia | collected... | reverse complement strand
CAAATGTCGGTTGCTCCAGTGCCGATGGTGGGAGTCGAACCCACACGGTATAAATACCGGAGAATTTTAAGTCCTCTGCGTCTGCCATTCCGCCACACCGGCCTATCATTAGAAGAACAACCACTTAACCACTAGCAGAATCCCTATGATAAATACAAAGTTAAGCATGATTGCTATACACCCAAACCCTGCAAAGGCCTTTAGGAAATCTTCCCCATCATCTCTAGGCATCAACGTACTCCATCTCCTCAATTAGATCGGCAATCTCTTCAAACGGAGTACCGGAATCATTTGCAGAAGCCAATTCCTCTGCATCCCTGAGGGAAAGGCCAACTAAATCAAGGAAAGATTCTGGCGGCATCCCTACATTTTCTGACCCCGGTTCTTCATCATCGGAAACATAAGCTACAGCAGAACCTTCCATGTCTTCCCATTTTCCTAGAGGAAAAATCTCACAGCCCACTCCAAGGCAACAGAAGGCAAAGCTTCCATCACCTTTCTTGTGCTTCAAAGAACTAAACCCTTGATTGTATTTTCCTGAACGCAGAGCTTCCACCCAAAGGGCACGATTGTCTGCCATTTCTCTTACTTTCATTTTCTCTCTCCTTTATGGTAAGGCTATCGCTGATAGAATTGTTACGACATTCACTACAATTAGGACTCCCCAAAACACCTCGTTGTTTAACAAGTTACGAAGGGGGTTGCCACCCCTACTATTGGTTGACTCTTTGTAAAGAAATATACACAAAGCCAAAGATACAATCGCCAAGGATAGGCCGAAGATTCCCACTCTTCCTCCTTATGCAGTAGGTACTGTAAGTTCAGTTGTCTCAAACTTGTCACGAATAAGGCTATTGAAAGTTGCTCCAATAGAATCAGACCCGCAAAGCTGACCAAAGACACTAGCGGTTACACTAGCGTATCGATACACCTTTCCAGAATGAAATTCGATAATCATTTTCATCTCATCGAAATCATATCCGATCAGCTTGATATTTGTTGAATCTCCAACTTGCAGGATTCTATTCACTCTTATTACCTCCTAGTAGAATGTCCTCTGTAAGATCATTTAGATACTCTGTGTATGTCTTGTCTGCATCATAGGCTTGTGCTCTAACTAATCCCGCCGAAAGCGATGCTAGTCCCAGCAAAACCCCTACCATAATGTCAGTATCAACCTCTCCTTCATTTTGTCCAAGTAAAAAGAACACTTCCTTTTCTAATTCTTCGGGTGGAGTATCATTCTCCATCGAATTAAGAACTGCCCTTACTAGAGCAATTCCTCCTAAAAAGTTTGAATGTGGATCTGTCATTTTATCCCTTCGTAGTTAGGCAAAACCCCGACGAGACTCTGAATCTACCACAGAATCTCGTCGGGGTCAAGCGATTACCGTAAAATGTTATTATTCTACCGAGTTAAGAAAGCCGTCAAGAGCCTTCTCATGATTAATCTCACCCTTAAACGAGCCAGGCAACTCCATCCAATTAAGGATACTGCCCTCTTCGCTTGCAGGGAAAATGTAAGTCTCTGCCGTAATGTCACGGGCAGGCATATTAGGCATTGACCCTGGCGTTTCAACTCCAGAGACAACGATATGATTAAAGAAGAATCCACCGTTCTCCTCATCAAGCTCATCGTTGAACTTCACATATTCGTCAAGCTCGTATAGATTTGCCGATCCGGTGAATTCCGGTAATCCTTGCTCAATTAGCTGTGCTTTCATTTACTTCCCTTTCTTTGTTGATGAGTGGGGGTGGCGGGATTCGAACCCGCACGTCATAAAGACAATAGCTCCTAAAGCTATCGTGTCTGCCATTCCACCACACCCCCTGAACCACTATACCATTTCAACCTCTACTAAAAATGTGGGAAGTCCTTCAAATTCATCCACCACTTCTTTGTTCCTTTCATCTTCTTTAGGTATGAATATTGACATAAGCTGAATTGTGAAGCCACTTAATCTATTGTCGTCACCCTCTCTATGACCATCAATATGATCAACATTGTCGTGATTTTCTATTTCCTCTGGTGACAAACCCAAGACGGCAATTTGGCCCCAAAGATATTTGATATCACTATCTTCAAGTTCAAAACGAATTCCCAATGAGACTACTTCAGTACCATCAGTCTCAACAATACCTAAGCTGAGCATCGCCTCTGCAAGAAAATCCCTGAATTCTTCGCCAAAAATGTCCCATCTTTGATTGTTGGTAATGTCAGTCATCATACTCATGAAATGATCTTGATCACGAACATATAACTTAGTCATATTAGCTCCATTTTACACAAGCTTTTCATCCTGTTAGTAATCAATCCTTTCCAAGAACTGTCTGTAACGAAGCCTTGTAGAAATAGCAACTTCTAGCATCTCGGGAATGTCAGGATTATCTTCAGCATCCTGCTCTACTCTGTAAAGAAGATGTATGAACCTAAGTGTTTGAATAAGCTTCTCGTCTGCATTCACGAGAAAACTCTTGCAACAATCTTCCCCTTGGGATCAACAAGACGTTTCTTGTAACCATTGCCAATGTTGATCCCGTTGTACCAAAGGATCGCCTGATTCTCATTATCAAACTCATAACGAGGCCAGTAAGACCCTTCATCCTTGCCTACCTGAACTTTCCACATGTTATTCTCCTTTTAGCTTCTGAAAGTTTGATTCAAATAGATACATTCCAACGTCAAGTTCTCTCTGTCCTAAGTAGTTCATCTCTATTGAACTCACTGAGAAGTGATACATCTTTTCCCAGGCTTGGATCATCAAGGTGAGATATTCATCCCAATCCTCTTCAGAGATCCCTTCTGGACATTCATTTGAATTGGCTCTCAAATCTCGTAGAACATTCTTGGTCACCAATGCAATGTGTTTATTGGCTTCTAAATAGTCTTTATGTGAATATCCTCTCGCTCCACGCATTAGAAATTCCTGTATCAACCCAACGATATCTTTTGGACTTGTATAGTCGTTTTGCCAACGATGCCTAAGCTCTCCTCTAATATCTTTCCATAGTTTGAAATTAAACAGATTGTTCACACCCCTCCCTTTCTAAAATATCCACAAGCATCACAATGGTTACCGTATCTCGGCATTGTCTCTCCGCACATTTCGCATTGCCTGGAAGGTGCGGAGTGAACCGAATCAAAAACATTCCCAGGATTAAAAGCACTCTGCCACTTGCGAAAATCATCCCACCATTGTTCATGGTCTTCTACTTTTGCCCAGCAATATTTGCATTGACAAAATGGATGACCTTCCATGTGACGAGCCTTTCTTAACTTTCTTTCCTTTTTCTCTTCTATCAAAAGAAGAATCTGCTGCTGGTTTTCAGTAGACTTATGTTCACGATTTACTTCTCTTTCAATTCTCTTTCTCCACTTGTAGCGACCCCACCATGAACATGCATTGTATGCGTCGGCACCTTTAATTTTCATCACCACATCTCTTTGTCGGGAAGAGTCATGATTCTATGAGGTGTCCCCATCATCGCAACATCTCCAACTTTTAGAGCCGTAGTGCTACTACCAAAGGAAGTTCCTTCTCGTAAAACCTTAATTCTCACTGAACCTTTAGGGGTTTTAGCTGCATCTACAATTTCTCCTATAGATAATGTCGTTGCTCCTCCTCCGGTAATTCTCGCCCAAACTACCATATCGCCTTCCTTGATGATGTTTCCCATGCAATCTTTCACACTAAGTCATACCCCGCTTCCATCTTTTCTCCCGGCGTACAATTGCACTCATTTTCGCAACGATTAATATCCACGTCATCTACACGAAATGTGTCAATGTAGTCTCCATCTTGATCATAAACATCAACAGCGAAAGCTTCGGGGACTTCACCCACCCGAAAAGATAGATATACCGCTCCATGACTTTTCATTTTTATCTCCTATCGTTTATTACTACAAGCGGAAGTGGAAGGATTCGAACCCTCACAAAACTGGTTTGGAAGCAGTTTGACACAACCAACGCTCACTCCCGAAATTTTAATGCAAATACTCTCTTGCTGAGATACGATCTTCTTCTCTATACTTGACAATATCCTCAGCAACAAAGTCTCGGATATATTCAAAATGAGACATATAGGGAAGACCTTCCTCTTCTAGAAACTCTTTCCAATCTTCTTCATCCCAATCATCGTTTGGATCACCGAAAACCATATCAACTCTCCTAAAGGTCGTAGTCGTCGTGATGAATTAGCTCATCAAGATCCTCGGGAACATAAGGCTCAACCCCTTTAGAGATAAGCCTTTGATAAGAAGCCGCAGCCCATCCTTGAGCCAATTCTTCCCAATTGTACGAATCACCTTCCGAAGCGAAGAATCCATATGAAGATGCTTCTATTTCAATCTTTTTGGTGTAAGGATTTTCTGGATTTAGAGGCTTGCAGAAGTTATCGTAGTAATCGCCAACAGCAGTCCCTACTGCACAATGTTCGCAATTCATCATATTGAATTCGCTATCGACAACTGCGCTCCAAATATCCTCAGCCCACTCCTCTCCATTATTCATCTCAAGCCACTCAATGCCAAGTTTAACGACACGTTGAACCGGCTCGTCCATCTCTTCAAGTTCAAGCAACATATCTTATCCTTTGCTAGTTGTCGATCTTTTCTAGTTCTCGGTCAAGAATCAACGTTCTCAAGTCTAGCAGAACGTCCGAAACTTCATTTGCATCAACAAGATTTCTTGTCGAATAGATCCCGAGACAATTATCAATAATCTTGATTGCTTCGTCTACTACCACTTCATCTTCGTCTACCATAGATCCTCCTAAGATTGGTGTTTTTAGCTGTCCCTCAATTATAGCAGTCCTGCGGCCCTTTTCCAAGGCATCAAGCCCTTTCTTTGTCCCTGTGTAGACGTTCTATCTGTAATGTTGCATGATTGATTTGTAACACATCAACCCAATCACCGGGTTCACCATCTATCTCGCTCATCCACACAGCAGCTTGTTTCCAAGCTGCTGCCTCAGTAGTTTTTACGACATAGCTAGGGGCTTCATAAGCTCCACCCCATACTACAAGATAGAAATACAAGATTCCTCCTTATTGTTGGACCATTCCTCTTTCAACAAAATCGGGAGGATCTTTCAAATCCTCCAACCTTTGAAATTCCTCAATCAACTGACGAACATCAACTCTTGAAAGAGTTAGTGCCATATCATGACGTGATGCTTCTTTTAGTCTATCCATTGATCGCATTTTGCATCTCCCTTTGTTCGGCTTTGTTGATTCTTGCAATGTCTCTATTTCTCTTCTTTCTCACATACTCTTCATTTTCATGCATTTCTTGATTTTTCTGCTCGTTTTCTCTCTGTTTTCTAAGCTTTGCAGCAAGTTTAGCTCTAGATGTTCTCTGTTCTTGCTCTAATTTAGCCATATACGCAATATGACATTTCTTGCAAGTTGCAGATTTAGCCTCACCAGTGTAGTTATTCTCCATTACATTCTTAAGGTGAGACTCATAGAAATTCAATTCACCATCTGAGCTATAGATATCAACGTAGTGTCCCTTCTTAGGACACCAAACTTCATCCACACTTGGTGCTGCTCTACATGATCTATTCACACCTTCGTACATTTCATTTGGGAAAGGACGATGATCAATCTCACGCCTCTTTGCCAGAAAATCAGATGACCGAAGAATAGTCTCCTTATCAACTCCCATCCTATCAGAAAGACCTACGACCTCTGCCGCAGTCAAGCTACCATCCATCATTAAGATAATGAGAGCGTCAGCCCTTCCTTTTAGCCGACGCTCTAGCCCAGTCTGACCTTTAGGCACTGATTTTCTCCTTTCGGTGTTCATTGCGGGTCATATCATCCATTGTTCTTGACATGTATCCAGAGAGCCACTTCTTTCTTGAAACTTCCGGCCCCGCATTTGTATGGAGGCCAATGTGACTTCTTACATGTTCAAGTGTAATATCACGGGGACCATCAGGAAAGGAAATCATGGGGCCACATGTCAATTCAATAAGATGCGCCCTAGCCCAAAATTCCTCATAGTTTTTCTCTGTAATCTCTCCAATTTCAATCGGCATTGTCAAGAAGATAAGAGCTTCTGTTACAACAGACAATCTTCCATCATCGTCATAACAGAGATCCTTGCTATCTTCAACCTTTGTAATGTCCCAGTTCAAACTCATCTCAATCATACTCCGTTCTTCGATATTCTTCGGAAATATCTTCCATAGCTTTCATCTCTTCTGCTGTATAAATTGCCTCTGTAAATTCCTTTGGTACAATTCTAAACCCTTCTTCTTCAAGGGCCTTAACAACCATTCTTCCTAAATTATCAAATGTAAGCCTCATAATGACTCCTTAAAAACATCTATCGCAGGTACAATGATCATTCTTGCCACCACTTGCAAGCGAGTGGCTCTCACAAAACTTTGATCCATCATGAGATGGACCCCATCCAGTTTTTACGTTGTATTGACAACCTTTGCAATCTGGATTTCTCTCCAAATCCTTTGTAGCCATAATGTCAACCATACCAATTCTCCTTTGTTATGTTAGTGGGGCCAGTGGGGATCGAACCCACGACCTGCGGATTAAAAGTCCGTTGCTCTACCAACTGAGCTATAGCCCCTATTATCAGTACTCCAATGGGCTTGACTTAACCACAACAATGCCATGAGATTCAAATGCGCTCATCATCTCTGATGCAAAGTTATCCACCACTTGTTCTGTAATCAAAAAGTTGCCATCCTTATCAGTGTTTGAATGAAGGTATTCAAAATCTTCTTTAAGTTCCTGTACGATTACTCCTCTAACGTAATCTTCATTGAAAATCATTATCTCTCCTTTATTAGTTTATGTTAGTGGGGTAGGTGGGAATCGAACCCACGACCAAGGCATTATGAGTACCACGCTCTAACCACTGAGCTACTACCCCGACCAATCAATAGTCTTCGTTTACTTCAATGAAGTAGTCACTTACCTCTGCATCCTCAAAATTGGCCGCAGCCTCAGACGCAAGAAAACTGGCAGTACTACCACTATCATCAACATCCACAAAGAATGGAACGCTCATCTCGACTGAAAACGAAACAGTCTTATTGGGAGCATCAATCCCAAGGGCTTCCAGAAAGCGTTGCTTTCCTTCATTGCAACCCTCATCATGGTCAATCACCATTTGGACAATCTCAGCCTCTCGGCTATAGAGCTTACTAGTGCTAGTGTTCGCTCTCGTTCTTTCACTAAGTAGCGCACCCTGAAGTTCTCCAATAGCGTACTCCATCACCATCATTTGGGTGACATAGCTATTCTCCATGCAGAACTTATCCCACTCAGCCTTCTCGTTATCTGTTGGCACGTCGTAAATGCTCATTTCTTTTTCCCTTCAAGTAGTGTCGGAATACTGAAACTCGGATCATAAAAAATCTGAGACAAATCTTTCTTCATTGGAACCCAAACCGCAGTCCCATTGAGAATCTCGATAGGCTCGCTATCCTCAGCGAACTTATCATTCATTGATTCAAAGGTACGTACCTTGTTTGTTGTGACCCAATTATCATACTTCATTTATCGCCCCCAACATGCATTGATGAACTTTTCCTTATCGAACCTTGCATTCGTACCTGCTAAGTCACTAGCAAAAGCCTCTACGATAAAGACTCTATCATTGGCACCTAAGCCGGGACCAATATCCAAAAGAATATCGGCAATTCTCTGGAAATGTCGTCTTTCCATTGTAGCCATTGTTACTCCTTAATCTCACCCTGTTCTACAACAGGACCGAATATACTAGAAATCTCAAACTTAATTGGCTCTTCTTCGCATTCATGATTACCTTCTGACACATCACAATGGGAGCAATATTGATCCCACCATTCCTCTTCCCTTAAGTCTCTTTGCTGCATTTCATCCACAATTCCTCCTTTTAAACATCCGTAAACTCTCTAGGTCATTGGCTAGAGTTCCTGTATGGGCTGTTCTATAGACTCTCCTTACGGTTTATGTAAAGCTTTACACGGCCCTATTTTAGCTTTGCACTAACCTTGATTTTGAATAAATCCTTAACTAGCTGGGGAGGTAGGGATCGAACCCACAACATCCGGCCCCAAAAACCGGCGTTCTGCCAATTGAACTACTCCCCATAAAAAAATGACAATAGCCGGAAAACCTTTGAAAGTCATCTCAAACACCCTCATTTAACGTGACTACAGAACACGCAGGCTTTCCTTAAACTCCAAGAGAAAAGCATAGGCTATCGTCATAAGAGCGGCTAGAGAGAATCGAACTCTCATAATGAGGTTGGAAACCTCATGTTCTACCATTGAACTATAGCCGCAACTTATTAGCTATTCACCTCTCTCTTCTGTAAGGGCATGGCGTCAACCATGTCAATTCCCTCATAGATGTATTCCTCAACCATGTTGAGATCTTCAACACTTGTAATGTTAACATAACGAAGGACTACCTCCATCATGCTCTCATACATGGACTCAACCTCAATAGGTGGCTCTTGCACGTCTACAAACGGCTTAGGAGCCGCCTCGGGAGCAAACATGGCTGCCTCAATATAGATATCGCAACCCTTTTTATGGGAGCTAAATCCACGGTTGTCGAATTCCTTACCGCAAGCACAAGTCGTACTTCCGATGTTCTTAACAGCTTCCTTCAAATGTTCCTTATTGGCATCACTATGCCTCCAGTCATCAATTGGATCTTTGATAGGATGATCTTCAAGGATTTCCTGAATCCGATCCTTAGTCTCAGTCTCAAAGGCATCGTCCTTATCAATGTCCTTGCGATACTTATCAACCCCGCCAGTCTTTTCAAGACGATAGGGATTCGCAACACCACCAGTCTTACTAAGGATATCACTCAGCTTCTTCTTATCAGCAAAGGTCGATCCCTTCTTGGCTAATTCCTCTACATCTTGACTCATATCACCATTCTCCCTATAGCAAGCTCTTACATGCCTACGCATGTTTGGTCTGTTAATACGTTGATAACAATTCTTACACGTTTCATATACTGTAGCCGAAGTCAATGACCTTATTTGGGCCAAATGCTCAGGACTACCAACCCATGTATCACCAGTGTATACCATCAGTCACTCTCCTTTACAATAGATTCAATGTCATTGAACACCCTAGCAACGTCAGTGATGTTTTCAATTCCAAATCGAACACCCTTCTTTGTGAATACTCTATCTCCATCATCATTTGTAAACGTATTGCGAATATCAATGTAGGTAGTTCCATCTTCCCGAACGCCTACCTGAAAGAGAATGTCGGTATTACCGGAAGTAATACTACCAATCTCTTCCTGTGTATCATTGTCCTTCATCATAATACCTCTCCTATTGTAGTCATTAGATCATTGCCACATCAATTAGGCGAACTACCTCGGCACCTCTAGGAATAAACCCATCAGCACTTGTTGAATGAAACACTAGTGCATTTTCAAGTGAACCCCATTCGCTTTCATTCTTATGATCTTTATGCATATAAACTGAGCGCCCTCCTGAAAACTTGTATCTTATCACATAAAGCTCCTTCACACTGTAATCCATATCTCTCCCTTTTTTATTTAAAGTAGCCCTATGGAGAATCGAACTCCAATTTCAAGGATGAAAACCTTGCGTCCTAGCCGTTGAACGATAGGGCCGAAACCTTAACCTTCCTGCTTTGCCAATCTCTCTTCGACTCTCCTAGTTTTAAGCTCTTGCCGAAAGGCAGCGCACCTTTCACTCAACCACATAGAGTCGAATCCATCACTTTCCCAGTCAAGAATAATCTCGGCAATCTCTTCAAAGGTTGCTCCATTATCATTCAGGCTGGCAAACTGTTCTGCGGGATCAAAGTCATCAGCCCCAGGAAATGACCTTCTTTTCAAGTAAGGCGCTGCTTCTAATACATCATTAGGGAGCACCGCTGTTTCCAAATCATTCCCATTGTCAAACCAACCAACATCGTCATCATTCCATCGTACCTGGGGACGAACAAGGTCAGACAAAACACCAAGGCAACAGTAATTCAATTCATCACTTGTAACCTCGCCATTCTCATCGTATTCCTTTGAACACATATAATCCTGACCTTGCTTGTACCCGCCAGTCTTTAATGCATCTGCCCAATCATCTGCGCTTACGTGAAGTCTCACTTCATCCTCATTTCTAGGTAGCCATCATTTCTAACATAAACATGGTGCCCACAATCTGCACACCGAAAATTACCGGCAATCTTAGCTTTTTCCGGCCAGAAAACACAATCGCAATCAGAATCGGTAGTCATAGGAACAAACTTAAACTCTTTGGAATTCGGACTACAGATCTTTCCCATATAACAGCCATCTCCATAGATATCAGGAGAAGCAACCAGCATTCTATTAAGACGACTGATTGTCATATAGCCATGATATGTATACATTCCAGTTACAAATGTAACATCATGGCAATCTGTAAATCCAGCAGCCATCATAACGCTAGGACGACTGGCCCAAGGCCCATGCAATACCTCTTTGGTAAGCATATCACCCTCTGAAACAGAAATTTCAAAGTCTTGCCCACCAAAGCCATTGCCAGGCTTTTCGTAATAGAAAAAGCGAACCTCTCCACTTTCATGCTCTGCAAAGTAAAGAGGTCCGTCTTTCTGATAGATGAACTCATTAGCATCCGCAATTCCATCCGTGAAAATGAGCAATTCAGGATCATTTGCAACTTTGAAATTCCAGTTGATTCTGTAATTGTCAATCTTCATCTGTTTCCTCCTGTTCGGCAATAATCTTTTCAGCCCACTCCATCCAAGGCTTACCTTTACCCTGAATATCATCCAGCGGGTTCAATTCGCAATCCTTGGCGCAATGACCTTTGTGCAAGTCATAGGCCATCTCTTCGACAGGACTACCAACAACAATATCTGATTCTTGAATGATTTTACCAATCATGTGCTTTCTCCTTTAAGAGATAGGTTGATGAATGACTTTTTCGTATGAGCTAGGCAGACTACCATAAGAACCATTATCATTTGAAGGAATGACAGAGTAGCCATTCTCTGACAAATCAATGGCAATTACATTAGCCACACGACGATCCGTTTTGCTATTCGTAATCTTGATGAGTTGGTTATAGCCCTTCATCAAGCCTTCACGAACCTTGGCAATAAAAGCCTCGGGATTCTCACTGTGAAGATCAAATCCGCTACCATAATCAGTAACAGATACAAGACCTCGACCAATGTTATTTTCACCCCAAGTTTGAGACTTACGGCCAGTAACAACAATGATCCTCACATTGTCAAAGTAATCCTTGAAGAATTCCTTTGCGTCACCAGTAAACAGATCAATATTGTCGGGAATAGTGTTACCATTATTGTCCCAAACAAGTTCAACTCCCTGTCCACGGCAATGAGCACAATCATACCACATATGACACTCATGAACCTCACCATGAGCGCCACACATATAGCAATTCTTTGCCTGGTGCCTTTCAGCCATTCCTTTAGACTTATAGGCTTCGTGATTCTTAGTCAAGTAGCCAAAGCCATTGCAATTGCCACACTTTGTAGCAGTCTTTCCGGCCCTAACAAAGTCAGAGTCCATTCTTGCTATAGAGTTATGGCGATACATTGCCCTAACTTCCCGACCTTCACCTTCACAACTCCAACATTCTTTTGTTTTGAACAGTACCGTTGTGTCACTCATTTCTCAACCAACCTTCTAACAGGGATCTTTTTACCAGTATCCAATACGGCCATCAGAATCGTACCAGAAAGCGCAGTATGTTCACCAATGACTTCAGCAATCTCTCCCTCAATCCTGAAGTTATCTCCTTTGAACTTCTTACCGATGAGGTAAAGGTAATCATCGGGATTTTCTTTTTCGTTGAAAAAAGCCATGATCTTACTCTCTCCTATTTGGTAAAATGGGCTAATTGTTGGGCGCATTGCTGCGCCTAATCCCGACGGGATACGTAACACTAACACACCACGCCGATCATGTCAATACATTTTTTTATGTCGGAACAACTGTGACTTTACTCCGTTCTTTGTCTGTAGCCATTTTCGATACATATTTGGCTCACTCTCGCCTTGGTTAAGTAGAATTTTCTAGCTACCTCCGATAATGGTTTTCCAGTCTTAGCCATTTTCACTATCGCTTTGTCCCTCGCTGTGTTCTGTTTCTCCACTTGACTCGTCTTGATTATCTTTCCTATCATTTATCACCTCCAGATGCTCTTGATAGTTTGAATCAATCGTTCTGAAGTTAGTTCCTGATGGGTTTGCGAACCATTCATTAACTGGCCCGCAAACCTTTTCATCAGTCTCATACTCAAATACTCGGGCGTATTCGACCCCTAGGTCGATGCCCATATTTCTCTTTAGGGACTCCTTTCCTTTCCACGCTGCGTCAAGAGCGTCCCTAGCGTTGCGTACTTCGAAAGGTAGTCTAAACTCTATTACCCAAACACCTTTATCTTTCATCCTAATAGCGCTAGGAAAAGAAGTGGAAGGAAAATAAAGATTCCGAGGACCAAAAGCAATCCTGGCAATAGTGCTACCAAGAATGCCAGTCCAAAGAAAAATGCCGTCATTCTAAAAAAGAACATCTTACCTCCTTATTTGTTTATGCGAGATATGCGATTAAAAGAAATGGCCCAAGGACAATTCCAACCAGAATAATTAGAACTGGTGCGAATGCAATAAGCGCCGCAAATAACGCAATTGAAAGAAGCAGTCGCACAATATCGATGATGATCATTTTTTCCCTTTCAGGTCTAGTATGTAGGCTTGCTCTTCTATTGTATCATAGTCATGGCCTAATCCAATAAACTTGGTATCGTCACTTTGCCACTCATAACGATAGTGCCAATGACCATGAATCCATAACTTTGGTTTGTAATTATTGTAGGCTTGCTCTAGAAATGCTCTATCACTTAACCCTTCCCTATTGGCGTCTTTGAAGAAATGTTTAACGGCTATCTTTGGAGCTTCATGGCTGAGAAAAATATCAACTTTTTTAGAGCCGATATTCTCATCTAGGCGATACATATCACCTATTTGAATTTGCTCTTCCGGCCACCATGAGATATAGGGGACTCTGTGTGACTTATCTATTGAATAGGCCCCGCCCATTGCAGCAAAGGTTTTGCTTTCCCATTCCCAAACGTGCCCTCGGGGAATATAGTAAAGCTCATGTGCAAACTCTTCAATTTCAGGAGCATCATGAGTTAGTTGTGTATGATCGTCATGATTGCCGTCAATGAAATACCAGGGGATTTTTTGGGCCGATACCGCCGAAATTACATCGGGGGTGAATGTGTAGCCGAAATCCCCCAGCCCAATAATCTTGTCAATATCTTGCCGAATGGCGAGGTCATTAATTTCCTTGGCCCTTTCTATGTTGGCGTGTAGATCACCAACTAGTAATAGTCTCATGATTAATATTCACTCCTCTCTTAATATTGGGTTCACGGTCAACTCGCCGTGGGAGTAATCTATCACAGTCTAGCGGTCACGTCAAGTGTGAGTAAACATTTTTTAATGCTGGGTCGATAGCCTGGGCGGATATTTGGGGCTTCCGAATGTGAATTTTCAGGTAATCAATCATGTAAAGCGGGGCCGTCTAATTTAGCTTCAGATAATGGGTAATTTGAGTGTATCCGTAAGACACGATATCGGTTTTTGCCTCATAGTTGACAAAGAAAAGGGAGGAGAGACTTTTTGTCC
>Ga0255039_10000429_pt1 | contig 13719 bp, 11 predicted proteins | sample BC1_12_1_MG_FD_181713 | JGI IMG/M metagenome (GOLD analysis project Ga0255039, IMG submission 181713) | Seawater microbial communities from Strait of Georgia, British Columbia, Canada - BC1_12_1 | ecosystem: Environmental > Aquatic > Marine > Strait | place: Canada: British Columbia | collected... | reverse complement strand
AGGCTACACCCCGCCAGCGATGCCGAAGAAAGAGTAGCAGCACCAGTCTTGGTAATTAAGGTGACAGTTAACTTAATTCAGACGCGAGTCTATTTTCGGAATTAAGGTGACTGTCACCTTAATTCAATACGTTGCCACCGCGTTCTATAACCCAATACAAAGCGATAACTATGCACAGGCTGGCAATCAGGTAGCGGTTAACTTTTGCTGCCCTGCCCCCCAGCAGGCCGACTAAATAGAACGCAATCCACGCGCCTGTTACGATCAACAGCTGGCCTACCTCTACCCCAACATTGAATGCCACCAGACTCTGCCAGATATCAGGCGAGGTCACCTGCAGAATATGCTGTAGTACAAACGAAAAACCGAGACCATGCAGCAAGCCGATTAATCCGGTCACGCCGACCACGGTCCACTCCCCTTTTTTCTGCTGCAGTCCCGGTGCCACCGCCACCACTGCAACGTAGATAATCGACAGGGCAATGCCAGTCTCGACGGCGGGCACGAACCAGGCGGCCGAGGGTACGAATCCATAGAATCCCAGGGAAAGCGTAACGCTGTGGCCAATGGTAAAACCGGTCACCCGCCAGAGCAAAGGCTTGAGATGCATGGCGCCCAGTACCAGGCAAATCACGAACAGCACGTGATCCAGACCCTCCAGGATATGTATCACGCCTTCCTTGATAAACGTCAGCACCGCATCAAACAGTGAACGGGTAACCTCAACAGGCTCGTGCAACAAGCCGCGCGCTCGAAACACCTGTACCCCGCCGGGGCTGTAATCCAGTACCAGGTTAGCGGTCTCATCCTGATCCGGCAGCCCGGGATCCAGACTGCTCGATAATGCATACTGGTACACCGCGCCCTCGCTGGTGTAGCGCAACAACGCATCGACCGTGGTGTCACCCACGTAGATACCCTGCTCGAACTCCGCGAAGGTTTGTTTTTTCTCAAATGCCCGTCTGGCATCATCCAGCGTGGCAAAATCTGGCTGGGCGCCATTGCGATAAATATTGACTCGATCAACTACCGGGTTAACGATCTTCCCATCGATCGAGAGGCTAAGGCCCTCCCCGGCAAGCAATGCCAAACCATCGGTTGATTGCTTTAGCTGTGCCACATCGACGTAATGAACAAGCTTGCCGTCTTCGAGTCGATTGCTGGTATAGGGTGCGGGCGATGGTAACCCGTTCTCACCTGCCTCTCCCAATAAATGGGCTACCAGGTAGGGCATCGGCAAACGCATGTATACCTTCAAACCATCCGCTAAATGTTCGACATGCGCAATGCGTACATTCAGGTTGAGTTTGAAGTGCGCCGAAGCCGCGGTCATGCCTAACAGCGACAAAAGAACGAGTAAACACAGCCAGACAATAGTGCGGGAAGGAGTAAACACTATTTGATTTGTTTAATATCGACCACGGTAAGCTCAGCCAGGCGCCACTGTTTATTCTCTTCGATCAAATCGAGCAGCAGCTGAAACTTGACCAGGCGCCGATCCGTATGCCCCCAGTGTTGAGCACTTATATAGGCAGAGCCACTGACGGTTGTACTAAAGCCACCCGAATTATTGAGCTCACGTATATTAACAATTTGCAGTTCATCAAATTCCTGCACCGCACCTATGGCGCCGCCTGTAACTTCCGGGGAAAATAATTTCCTCAACTCTTTTTCCACGGCTCCGGATTGCTTTGCACTAATGACTTCGCCAAGTGCTCGTGACAGTTTGCCCGGTTCTTTTTCAATAAAGGCAGCACGTGCATTTTTCAAAACTCCACCAACAATACTGAGCGCCTGTTGCTGGTCGGGTAGCTGATTTAATATTTTCGTTTCCCCGATAAAGGGAATATTTAAACTCCATCCGGTTGCAACACTGACAGGCTGAACAACAGGCTCGCTATATTTTTTCAGGAAGTTCTGCCAGCCAAACTCCGCATCGTCCTTGTCGATAAAAGTCTGTAATGGCCCAACCGGGTCGGTCACTATGACGGGAATGCGATCTATACGTTGATTGAAAAACTGCCACTGAGATTCAATTTTCTGCGGTAATGCCGCGATAAAATATTGCTGGCTTATACCAACCAGCAGCGAATACTCATCTGCCGCTGTCTCGATATCGATGACTTTCAATCCGGTCAAGGTAGCATTCAAAGCCCTGACCCGAATAGAATCCGGCTTGAACGAACCATCGTCTATTTTCAGGACTTCTTTGTTGGCATAGTAGTTTTTAATATGTTCCTGTAACCGCCGATATTTAACTTCAATTTTCACCTGCGAATCGTCGACATCGAAACCCGTTAACTCGGCTATATCTCTGAAACGCATAAGCGATTCCAGCCGCACCTGCCGCGGTTCGACATAAAGGTAAAGCATTAACGGGTATTTGTGGTGTCGAGTCAGATTCCTGTTATCAAACTTTGTATACCAGGGATCCTGCCAGTTGAGATTTAACTTTGCGGATTCGCCAAGATAACGAAAATCTATGATCGGGACAGATTTATGATAGGCAATAAAACCCATGCTAATTAACTTACGCCCTTCCTTATCGAGTGGAGGAATGATGGTCAATATCGCTGGCTTTGTTGTAAACGGATAACTGATTTCCACATACAACACACGTTTGTCTTCAGGGGCTTCCGGAATACGCTGTTGTGTATAAGGATTAATCTTTCCGGCGAAACGGGATTGCCGATCGATACGCAAGCGCGGCTCAGCCAACATTAACTTCGCCGGTAGTTTCTCTCCTGTGCCTGTGACAAACTGAAATCGTTCTGTTGCAAACTGTCGCAAACGTTCTTCGACAGGAGGTCGATTGATACTGGAATCTTTAAGCCAGTCATCGGGAATTAATTCATCGAATGCATCCAGGTTGCCAACATAAATCTCCAGCACCAGCTTGACCTGATCATCCAGCACATAGATCTCGGCAATATTCGGCGAGATCTCGGCACCAGTCAGGTTGACCCAATCTGATCTTGCTATTGTAGAAACCAGTATTAGATTTAAAAATAATATTGCGGCAAAAATGCGGATAGTCATGGATTTTTCTACGGAATTTATTCTTTTGTTGTAATCTAAAATCATACTACATACCAGGCATTCTTTATATTGCAGGCACAATGATTTAACATCTCTCGGCTGATTAAAATTGAATCCGAGTACTTACTTGTTTAGATGGAGATTGATAATGAAAACCAGGCTGCGAATATCAGGAGTTGCGATAGTTGTGTTCTTATCGGTGATCACGATTTATTTGAAAGGTCACTACGATGGCGAGACAGGGAACAGTAATATTTTACCCATTGGGCAGGCTAATGCAGCATCAGAGCCTGAAATAGAAGCATGGTCACGGACCGGACCTTATCCAAATCATGAGGTTTATTACCCTGGCACGGAAACATTAGCAGCCGATGAAATGCGTGTTATCGCATGCGGCACCGGCATGCCTACGCCGCGCCTCAAACAGGCTGCAGGCTGTTTTCTGGTTGAACTTGGCAATGGCGAGAAGTTCATTTTCGACATGGGCGAAGGTTCGTACGAACGTATTGCGGCATTGGAAATTCCGCTCGATCAGCTTGATAAGGTCTTTCTCGGACACTTACATCTCGACCACGCGGGTGACTTCCCTGCGTTTTACTACACCGGCCCGGTAAACAACCGGCTCACGGGCGTGAGATTGTGGGGACCGAATGGGACTAAGCCCGAATGGGGCACCAAAGCCTGGGCCAAAAACATGGAAAAGATGTGGGCCTGGGAGAAAGCCACGCGCGGATCGGTGGTCGATCCACGCGGCCTCCAGCTTGAGGTCAACGAATTTGAATGGACCGCCGTCAACAACATCATTTATGACGAGGACGGGGTCGTGATTCGCACCGTACCGGCGATTCACGGCGAACAATCAGTGAGCTTCATTATGGAGTGGGGCGGCCTGAAATTTGCTTTTTCCAGCGATACACTCCCGACCACCGGCTGGCGCGATCATGCTGCGGGCGCCGACCTTGCAATTCACGAATGCTTCCTCCCGCCCGAAATGATGATGTCAAAACTTGGCATGACGGCACCTGAAGCCATCTTCGTCGGCACCCAGGGGCACACCTCGGCACAGGCCTTCGGCAAGATCATGTCGCTGACCAAACCTCGGTTGGCCGTTTGCTACCATTTCCAGAATGACCATGACACGGCCACGGCTGTATATTCGGAGATCCGCAAGACGTATGACGGTCCGCTAAATCTCGCACAGGATTTCATGGTCTGGAATGTCACCAAGGATGATATCCGCACCCGCATGGGCGTACCGAATCACGAGAGCTTCCCGCCGCCGCCACAAAGACAGAAGCAACCACCGGATTCGATGACGATTCTGTCAGATATGTTCAGCGAGACCACGCTCACCAGCATTGAACCCGAATCGGCGGCTGTTACCAACGCACAGATCGAAGCGTTCAACAAACGTAACGGCACCAACGTCAAGCCAGGACTCACTGCGGTCCCATTTATGGATAAAAATTAACAATATCAAGGGTCAGATTTCTTTTTCTTTCTTTACTCTCGTGCTACAGGGGGCCGTTGTTTCCAATCATCTTTCACAGAACTTGAAAGACAAACACCTGTGAGATCAGGGTGTCCTCTAACGGCGCCGAGTTGTAGCGCTCGGTATGGCCGACTAAGCGCCATAAATTTGCCTGCTCTAGCTGCTGGCGTTTTTGCTCGAAGGGTCCATCCAGGTAGGTTCGAGCTACCGATAAAACGAGATGTCCACCGGAACGAGTCACGCGGACTAATTCGTCCAGGCCTTCCAGCGGGGCGTGCCCCTGCGTAAATACACCTGAACTCACCACGAGTGCGAAGGCGTCATCGTCAAATGTCAACACCTGGCCGAGAAATTGATGAGTAAGTTCCAGGTAGTTATTTTTCAGATCGGCGATTTTCAGCATACCCTCGGAGGCATCGAGACCGACAATATTGGGATAGCCCAGCGCAGTAAGGATCTCCCCCAATACTCCGGTGCCCGCACCGGCATCCAGCACCTGCTCCCGCGTGGGCGCAACATAACGCGCCACCATGGCGGCGACCATGGCGGGATGGGTATAGCCAACATTTTTCATGTGTTGCTCATAGTCCTCGGCCCAGTCGTCGTAAACCTCTGCAGTCTCCTGCGAATTTTCCGCATGGTAGGCCCGATGCAGTTTGTCGGTGCTGCCAGGAGATTTTTTTTCACCTGAATTCATTGTTATCTATCCTCTACCGGGTTGCCATCAGTCAACAGTACTCTCCCCGTAACCGAAGCCTGATCATCGAGTGGAAACAATTTCATTTGTCTAAGCTTTTTTTGCCCGATCAATAGCTACACGTATCAACTCCATCGCCTCTTCAGCCTCGCCCCAGCCTTTCACCTTGACCCACTTTTCTGACTCAAGATCCTTGTAGTGCTCAAAGAAATGCGCGATTTGATCCAGCATGACCGGCCGAATATCTCTATAACTGCCGACGTCTCCATAGTAGGGATGAAGTTCATCAACGGGCACACAGAGAATTTTTTCGTCAATGCCACTTTCATCCTCCATCAGCAAAACACCTATCGGGCGGGAGCGAATAACGACGCCCGGAATTACCGGGATTTGGCCCAGAACAGCGGCATCGATCGGGTCACCATCGTCTGACAGCGTATGTGGAATAAAGCCGTAGTTGCAGGGATAGTACATAGCGGTGTGTAGAAACCGGTCGACGTACATGGCACCCGATTCCTTATCTAGTTCGTATTTCACGGGAACCCCGCCAATCGGTATTTCGATGATTACATTAACATCGTAAGGCGGATTTTTTCCAATCGGAATTCTGTCGATTATCATAAACTTACTCCATCATTTATAGTACGTGGGCCCTAAGCGAGCGGAATACGAAAACTAAACGTTGCGCCCTGTTTGAGTTGGCTCTCGACCCAGATTTCGCCGCCAAACTGGTTGATGATCTCAGTGCAAATAGGCAGACCAAGCCCGCTTCCCCTGGGTTTTCCACTCATCTGGTTCCCAACCTGCTGGAAACGTTCAAAGATTTTTTTATGATCACCAGGGTCGATGCCTACACCGTTGTCCCGCACACTGACCTTCAAGTATCCCTCCTCGGCCAGCGCTGTAATCCAGACCGCGCCATCTTCCGGGTCACAGAATTTTGCGGCGTTAGAGATGAGATTGATTAAAACCTGGGTCAATCGGTCCGTATCTACATATACGGCAGGGAGGGAATCCGGAAGATCGGACTGCAGCACAATACCACCGCCCTGGCGGAAAAGCCCGGCTGTCGCGGCGATCGCTTCTTCGATTACGTCTTTGGGATCAAACATCCTCATATGCCACTCAAGATTTCCGGATTCCATCGTGGTGATGTCGAGAACGTCATCAATCAAACGTGTCAACCTTTCACTTTCTTTGACGATAATACCGATAAATTGTTCTCTTTGTTTCGCGGGCATGTCAGGAGAGTCATAGATGATCTCTGAAAAAGATCGTATCGATGTCAACGGGGTTCTAAGTTCGTGACTCACTGTAGAAACAAAGCTGTCCTTGAGTTTATCAAGTTCCTGCAAGCGGGCATTCGCGGCTTTCAGGTCTTTTGACGCGCTCTCCAGCTGATCCGATTTTTCCTCGAGTTGCCGACTGTATTCGATCAACTGGGATGCGTCGTCAACGATTTGCATCATTTCGTCGATGTCGTGTAGCTCCGCGCGCACCACAGACGCGACCATAATTCGTGCCGAGGCGGCGCCAATAGCACCCGCCAGCTGCCGCTCACCAAAGGACACCGTATCCGCATCTGCCGGGTTACTATCTTCAAGTTCCCACTCCAGTGATTGCTCGAAGCGATCGAATGCGACGACCATTCTGGGCTCCCCGATGAAGCGCCCCACGAGATTTTTGATTTCCCCAATGGTCACGTTTCCCTGCCAGAACCCACGTCCACCCGTTGTTTTCTTGAACACGTCGACAAACTGGACCGCCTGGCTACGCTCAACAATACTTTGCGCGGTAAGTAACGAGACGCACAAATAAAGACCCACGTTGACGAGCATGGTCCAGAACAGCGCATGGCTGATGGGATCGAGCCCCTGCAGCCCGAACAGGGCATAGGGTTTCAACATTGCGATACCGAAAGGGCCATTCGCCAGAAAACTCTCGGAAATCCATCCCGAGCGAGCGAAAGAAGGCAGCAGCAGGGTATAAACCCAGCATAGAAATCCACCGCCGAGACCCGCAAAAGCACCCGCCCGACTCGCCCCTCTCCAGAAAATTCCACCAATAATAGGTGGCGCGAACTGCGCCGCGGCTGTGAATGACACCAGCCCAATCGATACCAGTGCGTAGGAATCACCGATGAGCCGCACATAAACATATCCAAGCAGCAGGAGCAGCCCGATTGAGACACGGCGAATGGAAATAATCAGGCCGGTTAAATCGGTTCGTTCAGACAGATGCAGCCTGGCAACACGAAACAGCACAGGCATCACAAGATCGTTGGATACCATGGTGCTAAGTGCAATAGTCGCCACGATGATCATTCCCGTTGCCGCCGAGAGCCCACCGATGAATGCCAGTAACGCAAGGGCTTCCTGTTCCTTGGCCATGGGCAAGGTCAACACGAAAGTATCTGCATCCACTCCACCGCCGGGGAAATGCAGGAGCCCTCCAAAGGCGATCGGCAATACGAAGATATTGATCAGCAGCAGGTAGAGCGGGAATAACCAGAGCGCTTTTTTCAAATGCGATTCATCTACGTTCTCGACCACGGTGACCTGGAATTGTCGTGGCAGGAATATGATCGCCGCCATCGAAAGTATGGTCAGCGAAGCCCAGCTTCCGTAACCGCCTGCGCCTTCCATTTCAAATAGCCTGGCGAGATCTGGCGAGCTCTGGGCACGGGAAAATATGTCGCCAAAGCCATCATAGACGCCGTAGGTAACGAAGATACCAACCGCCAGAAAAGCCAGCAGCTTGACCACTGACTCGAACGCAATAGCGACCACCATTCCTTCGTGATGCTCGCTCGCATCAATGTGCCTGGTTCCAAATAGAATGGCAAATGCCGCCATGAAAAATGCGACATAAAATGCGGTGTCCGCAAAAATCGAAATACTGCCCAGATTCTTGGGCATGATAATGTCAGGATATTGTACGAGTAAGGTAAAACTGGTCGACACGGCTTTAAGTTGTAGCGAGATATAAGGCATGATGCCGATGACCGCAATGATCGTCACCAGCCCACCCAGGTACGAACTTTTACCATAGCGCGAAGCAATGAAATCTGCGATCGAGGTGATCCGATTGATTTTGGAAATTCGGATGATCTTGCGAATCACGAACCAGGCGAGAATGAATGCCAGGGTAGGTCCAATATATATCGGCAGGAAACCAATACCGCTGGATGCGGCTCGCCCGACACTTCCGTAAAAAGTCCAGGAAGTGCAATAGACTGCGATCGAGAGGGTGTAGATATAGGGGTTTGCGATAACGCTTCGATTCTCATCTGCACGCTTATCGCCCCAGTAGGCTATCGCAAAGAGCACGCAGAGATACAAAACCGCAACAGCACCAACGGTATATCCCTGTAGCATATCTAATCTTTCCCGTTGGGTTCGTGCACCATTTTATCAGGCTTCCCGGCCGCTACCTTTGCACTGGTCACGTGCTCATCGTCTCCCATTTTTTCAATGGCAAGTGCCATGAGGCCGATTAACGCCGCCCAGGCGACAAACAGATAGAGGTACAGGACGGGGATTCCCACGACCGTAGCGGAGTTATCGAAAATAAACAGGAATGGCGGAGTGAACAGCAAAACACCCAGAATAAACAATGCAACAAACCGTTCGCCTGCTATTCCTGGAAGGTTCACGACATCAGGCAATATCGGGAAAGTGGATCAGTAATCCGGCCAGGTCGATCGAGTGCTGGAGGATTTTCTCCCGTGATGATCACTGGTTTTCACTTTCAGCCAGTAATTCCTTTACCCGATTAAGTATGTCGCGAGTAGAAAATGGTTTTGTCATGTAGTCGTCGGCACCCAGGGACATTCCTTTCTTGCGTTCAATATCCCTGCCCTTGGCGGTCAATATGATAATACGAATATCTTTCCAAAGCGGGTTTTGACGAATTTTCTCACAGACCTCGAAACCATCGAGCTTCGGCATCATCAAATCGAGGATCACGAGAGCCGGAACGGTCTTGGCAACCTTCTCCAATGCTTCTTCGCCATCGTAAGCAACTGCAACCTCAAACCCTGCACTTTTCATAACGTATTCGAGTGAAGTCACGATGTAGGCTTCATCATCGACTATCAAGATGGTTTTACTCATTTATCTGTCCTTAAAAATACTTTGCTTGAACAAGTGAGGCAACGCGTTCAAAGCGCCAGGTACTCGTGGCGCAGCTCCTCATTATCGAGCACCTCTTGCGCTGAACCACGATATACAATTTCCCCGGTATCCAGGATAATCGCACTGTCGGCAAGTTTTAGCGCAGCGATGGCGTTTTGCTCGACGATAATCGTGGTAATGCCGGCTTCTTTAACTTCCTGCAATATGCGCTCTATCTCGTGCACGATAACTGGCGCCAGGCCTTCGTAGGGTTCATCGAGCAACAGCAGTTTGAGATCACGGGCGAGTGCTCTTGCCACTGCCAGCATCTGTTGCTCACCGCCCGAAAGCGTCACCGCTTCCTGGCGCCGACGTTCCTCCAGGCGAGGAAAATGCTGGTAGATACGATCCAGCGTCCAGCCTAAGGGCTCGGCGATCTGGGCCAGATCCAGGTTCTCTTCAACGGTAAGCCCTGGAATGATACGCCGATCCTCCGGCACCAGTTGAACCCCTGCCTGGGCAGCCTGGTAGGCGACCATGCCGTGAATCGGCTTGCCTTGCAGGTAAATTTCACCACTCCTGAGGGAGGGTTCATCAACTCGTGCTATGGCTCGCAGTGTCGATGTTTTGCCGGCACCGTTACGACCCAGCAGAGCCACAATTTCACGCTCAGCGATATCGAAGGACACGCCCTGAACAATGTAGGATTCATTGTAGTAGGCGTGAATATCACGGCAGGAAAAGAAGGCGTCCGGCTTTTCAGAAGGCGTGTTATCGTCCTGTATTACTGTCATCCCAGCTCCCCTCCCAGGTAGGCTTCGATGACAACCGGGCTGCCCTTGATTTCATCCGGTTTGCCCTCGGCAATAACGGTTCCTTGCGCCAACACCGAAATCTTGTTCGCAAGGGAAAAAACCACATGCATGTCATGCTCGATAATGATCTTGGTGATACCACGTTCGGAAATCTTTTTTAACAGGTCGATCGTGTTGTTGGTATCGGCCCTTGCCATTCCGGCCGTAGGCTCATCCAGCAGTAACAGTTTAGGATGCTGAATCAGGCACATCGCGAGTTCCAGGCGTCGCTTGTCACCACGCGACAGCGTCGAGGAAATTATCTTTCTTTGCTCGATCAGGCCCATATCTTCGAGTATATCGATTGCCTCATCGCGCACTTCGGCGCGTGATTCTACACCTCGCCACGCATTCATCTTGAATGCGCCATCAGCCTTGGCAAAGGCGGGAATCATGACATTCTCGAGCACACTCAAATCTTCAAATATCTCCGGTGTCTGGAATACCCGCGACACCCCCAATTGATTGATCTGGTGAGGCTCAATCCCCAGCAACGAATTCCCAGCGAATTGCACGCTACCCGTATCGGGAGTCAAACGACCGACAAAACAATTGAGCAGGGTAGATTTTCCCGCGCCATTGGGGCCAATGATCGCGTGTACACTACCTTCTTCGACCTGCAAATTGACCTGGTTCAAGGCACGCAGACCGCCGAAGGTTATATTGACATCAGAAACTTCTAGAATAGCCATCTTGCTAACCCGCAGAATCGGCCGAAACCGGATTATCGGGCTTCTTCGGTTTAAAAAGTGCCCAAATACGGGTTAACCCGTCCACCAGGCCACCCGGTAAAAATATCACGATGACCATGAACATCAGGCCGAGCGTGAAGTGCCAGCCTTCACCGACAAACATGCTGGTCAGTGCGACCAGGAAATCCTGCAGGCCGGCCGGCAGGAAAGAGAAAAAACTCTGCAGTATGGAATCATTGATTGAGGAAAAAATATTCTCGAAATACTTGATAATGACCGCCCCCAGAACCGGCCCGATCAGGGTGCCGACACCTCCAAGAATAGTCATCAGGACCACCTCACCGGAGGCCGTCCATTGCATTCGTTCCGCGCCGGCCAACGGGTCGGTAGCCGCCAACAGCCCCCCGGCAAGACCCGCATACATGCCTGAAATTACAAAAGCAGCCAGCAGGTAAGGCCGTGTATTGACCCCCATGTACATCAGTCTGTTTTTGTTGGATTTGATAGCCTTCAATACCATGCCGAAGTTGGAGCGTGAAATTCGCATCGACACGAAAAATGCAATGATCAGCAACACGGCGCAGAAATAGAAACCCGTGTAACCACTCATTTTGATGCCAAAAAAGTTGGTGATTGGGATACCGTTTTCAACTATCCCGAATGCCTGGTCAACCAGTCTCAGATCTTCGTCACGAAGATTTAAAACATAATCCGCCGCACGATCGGTCGGCGCCAGCTGGCGAACCTGCAGGCCGGTTTCACCATTGGTAATAGGGGTTAACACTGAATAGGCCAGGTTGTAGGACATCTGCGCAAAAGCGAGCGTCAGGATAGAAAAATAAATACCCGAGCGCCGCAGGGTGACAAAGCCGATGATTAACGCAAATAATCCGGCAATCACTATTGACAACAGCATCGCCGGAATGACATTCATGGTAAACAGCTTGAACATCCACACCGATGCATAAGACCCGATCCCCAGGAAAGCCGCATGACCGAATGACAAATAGCCGGTAAGCCCAAACAGGATATTGAAGCCGATTGCGAAAATGCCGTAAATCGCGAACTTTTGCAGCAGGTCAGGATAGGCCGCTCCAAAAGGAATTAACAGGATTGGCGCGGCAAGCACAAGCGCGGAAAATATAATCAGCAAGCGTAAGTCTGTGCGCGGTGATGTATCAGACATAACCCTAATCCTCCATCACGCCTTTACGGCCCATAAGCCCGCGCGGCATCGTCAGCAGGATTACCACCGCAACCAGGTAAATTATGATTTGGTCAATACCCGGGATGATACTCTTGATTTCATTCATCGAAGCAAACGACTGCAATACCCCCAGCAAAAAGCCGGCTGCTACCGCGCCACCCAGTGAACCCATACCACCGACTACGACCACCACGAATGACAGCACCAGGAAATCCATTCCCATATGATAATCAGGCGGAAGTATCGGCGTGTACATCGCACCGGCCATTCCAGCCACTATGGCCGCGAGCCCGAAGACAACAGTAAACCGCCTCTCGATATTAATGCCCAGCAAGCTGACCATTTCCCGGTCCCGCATGCCCGCCCGCACTACCATGCCAAATGTCGTAAATTGCAGGAATGCAAACACGGCAAAGATAACGATGGCTGAAAAAGCAAAGTAAACCAGTCTCCACCAGGGGTATACGACGCTATCGCCCAGGCCCAACCAAAGGCCTATATTGGCGCTGCCTGAGACGATTTCCGGTGCAGTCTGCGGAATTGGATTTGCACCGAAATAGTGTTTGATAATTTCCTGCAGTACGATGGCGAGACCGAAGGTAACCAGAATCTGATCCGCATGCGGGCGATTATAAAAATGCCTGATCAATCCACGCTCCATGACCACTCCGATGATCAGCATGACAGGAATGGCGACCAAAACAGAAAAAGGCACGGAGTATTCGATCATCATCCTGCCGACATCGCCAAACCAGATCTCGACATAGGGCGTACGAACTTCCATCGCAGTGCCCCAGGCAGTTGTCTGCGTGGGATCGAGTACCACTTGCTCGAAGCTGAGCAATTTATTGAATGATACAGCGCAGAAAGCGCCCAGCATGAAAAGCGCACCATGAGCGAAATTAACGACGCCCAGCGTACCAAAAGCAAGTGTCAGCCCAAGCGCGATCAGCGCATAGGCGCCGCCCTTGTCGAGACCATTAAGAATTTGGAGGATTATTGCATCCATAGCTGCCGCTCACTCATACCAGACCCTGTGCATCTTACCATTGCGGTATCAAAAAAGAACTGGCCACCCGGGTTCCCCGGGCGACCAGATCGCCAGATGCCTTTAGACTAACAGGCTGCGTTTACCGGACCAAGACTGCCGCCAAAAATAGCGGGGTCGTACTCAACCTGGGACCGCGGTGTGATTTCCACTACCTTGAGCAAGTCGTACTTTGATGTCGGGTTCGGATTACCGCGTACAACAAGCACGTCCTTAAAGCACTGATGGTCGGCTGCACGATACTCTGTCGCACCATTGCCCATGCCGTCAAAACTAAATCCTTCCAGAGATTTGACCACACCCTCGGGTGAGAATGTACCAGCCGTTTCGCAGGCGTTGGCGTAAAGCAAAGTCTGCGCGTAGCAGGTATGTGCAGCCATGGATGGCGGTGCACCGTACTCTGCGCCAAAGCTTTTCACAAATGCTTTCGATGCATCGTCCTGCAACGACCAGTTCCAGTTTGTAGAACCAAGAATATCCTTGATCGCATCTCCCGCACCTTGAGCCATCAGGCGTGAGAATAAAGGCACAACAATTTCAAAGTTTCTGCCATTGACCTGCTTGTCGCGCAGACC
>Ga0255039_10000426_pt1 | contig 13733 bp, 9 predicted proteins | sample BC1_12_1_MG_FD_181713 | JGI IMG/M metagenome (GOLD analysis project Ga0255039, IMG submission 181713) | Seawater microbial communities from Strait of Georgia, British Columbia, Canada - BC1_12_1 | ecosystem: Environmental > Aquatic > Marine > Strait | place: Canada: British Columbia | collected... | reverse complement strand
TTACCTCAGCTTGCCACAATCAGAGCTGGGAGCACTGATTACGTACTTAAATCAACCCAAATCAGGCCATCCATAAAAACTCTCAGCCTCTTCGGGATTATGAAACCCAATATAGATACTCATAACTTTTAAATCAGCGGTTCTGATTTATCGGGATCCGTCTGGATTGATTGGTTATGTTACGAGCAGGCCAAGATGGCCTGCTTACGAATACGTAAGCCACTTGGGATACTAAGTGTTACAATGCCTCGTAAGCAGTGCTTCAAGCGCTTCTCGTAAAGCACTTCGATACTTATGATTTATCCCAGTTTCAAGTTGGCCTTCGATGTCTAAGCTTTCGACGAACAGGCCAGGGTGGCCTGATTACGTACTATATAACCAATAAATCATCAGTCAGCCGAAGGCTGATCTGTTGAATTTTCGGGTTGTTATTTTTTTATACTTATAACGTCACACGCTTATTTAACCTTTTTTGGAGAATGATTTTTCACACCAAACACTTCCCGAATACATTCAAGCTTCATATAGCGATCCCCTTTGGTTGGCGCGATAAAACTGCCTTCGCCAAACTCATTCCATGCGTACATAGTGAACGCCTTTTGCAAGGTACCATCTGGCAGGGGAATACCCATCTGGGACATGTTTTCAAGGTCGTATGCCACTCTCTCAAGCTCCGTTTTCCACTCTTTTCGCGTGGGGAACTTAAACGTCCCACGCTCAAGCGGATAGTCCCAAGGGGTCGGATCCCAGCTTGAACCAATGACGGGCATATAAGGTATTGCGTCAAAGTGATGGCCAGATCTAAGCTGAATCAAAAAATTAGAGAGCCATTTATAGTCGTACGGCATTTTCATATCTTTAGGCATTCCTTTAGGAAGATCCATATAATCGCCACCGAAATCAAACAGATCGCTGGCCCAGTCACTTTCATATATCATTGGTCCTGCACCGCCGCCGCATATGAGTAATTCACCCAAACCTGCGTCTCTCGCTTCTTTTCTAAGATACAAAATCCACTGCTTCACGGTTTCTACTTTGCCACCGCTGTCTTTTAACAAATGGCCAATACTATGAATCTTTATCAGCGGCTTGCCGCCAACCCTTAGATGACTTGGGTGTTTCATCGCTTCGACCCAACCTGCGACACATTCTTTCCAGAACCCAAACGATGACATATCAAAAGGCGGATGGTTACAAACCTCAACGTAAAACTTCATACGATGCGCCTCTGGCGAATTCATAAAACATGTCAAGCCATCATTAATCTTGGGGCTGTGCCATTTATCAATTTTAATTTTATCATGCCATGGATACCACAGTATCAGAAAAAAGTCTACGCCATAGTCAGAAGCGGCAATAATCTCTTTGTCCATTGTTTCCTGGTCGTTATAAACCCCCAAGAGCGGTGTCCGCTCTGGGTAATCTTCCAGCCAGTTATGGCCATCTGCATAATCGTGCCATTTATTAGGTATCTCAGGAGTACTATGCCACCAGCCGGCGTAGTAATTGGTCCCCACAAGCACATCTTTGGCTGCTTTAGAACTGGGTTTAATTTTATAGTCGAATTTTGTTTCCGCTCCACTGCATACAAGTGAATAACACCCTATAAAAAGGATTGATAAAAGAATGTGGCCTGTTTTTTTCATGCTGATTCCTATTCATAATTTGCGACTTGCTAATATTTAAACTTCAATGCCCACGGCAATGATGATACTAATTAATTTTAACTTTAATATTCAGTGTTTCGCCGAAATATTTCCCATTGCGAGACATGCCAATCATTAAATCATACAGACCTGACTTAACTGGCGAAACCATACTTACCTTAAAAGTCGTAGGACATCCTCGATAGATGCCGCCATAAAACAAGTTGTCTTTGGTCATATCAATAGCGGTAAACTTGGTTCGAACTGTGTCACCACTTAGCATCCACTGTTGGCATAACTTAACATCACCCTTATTGTTCCAAAGAAGATCACCTTGATTGCGAATTACAACATTAACGGTGTATGCTTTCTTGGCCGCCATCTTAGAAGGTACATCATGTAAGAGCGGCGTGGCATCGTAATCAACCCGGTCATTAAACGCTCTGGCACCCGCTGCGGTTGTTTTAAGATATTCAAAAGGATCGTTACTGACCGACCATCGATCCGTGCTGTCGTTATCTTGGCCAGGATGAATATAGCACGGCCCAGGATCGCCTGCGTAAATACCCGAACCTTCATCGTACTCATTAAAACTCTCAATATAAACGCGGTGAACATGCGAACTGGTTAGCACCTGTTCCCACGCGCTGCGATAGTTCACACCCCCTGCCCGTGGCAAGCAATACCCTGGCGTACGCACATTTTGATCCCAATAACCAGGTTTCACCATGGCTGTTACTATCCCCTTAAACTCAGATTGCACATGGTAACCATGTAATTCAAATAGAAATGCCTTTTCATCAACAAAACTAAACGTCGTTTCACTCACCCGGGTCGTGATCATATAAATACCGTTGTTAAACGCAGGGTACTTGCCGGCAAACCGTTTTGCTAACCCTTTTTCAAGGTCATCGCGCGAAAAACTATCGAGATTGGTTGTATTAACATGAACATGCCAGGTCACCAATACAAGACGGCCATCAATTTTCGCCAAGTAATCAGCCGCATGTTTATCAGTATTCACAGAAAAATATTGGTCAAAGAACCTAGCATATTGAGAGATCAGTTCCTGCTTTCTTTCGGGCTTAGACATATCTGCCTTTTGCCCTAACCAAATAATCATAGGATCAAGAAAAGGGGCAATCTGAGGTACATCATAACCTTGGGCTCGAAGTTCAGAATACGCTTTAAAAAGGTTCACCCGTTGATCTTGCATTTCCATAATAAGATGCACATACAACACATCAATATTGGCAAGCATCGTCTGTTTGATCTGCCCTTTCCACCATTGCACCGAACCGGTCCAATTTTCGCGCCCTTCTAGTGGGCGCCAAGGTCCGACCTTTTGGCCAGCATCGGCGGTGTACCAATGAAAGAAGGAGGTGCTTACGATGGGGTCATCAATCGAAAAACCGCCCCTCCCTTTTGTAAATAACTCAGCGTGGCAAATCGTGCTTATGGCCACGATACTTAATACACTAAACTTCAAAATGGTTTTTTGAAACATATTTTTCCTGTAAAAATAATTGCGATCTGCGCCTCACTTGAGGACCGATCATTTTGTATGTGCTACACTTTATAACGTCTCTAATTGAAATGGTCCAGTTTGATTTCATAACCATAAAATCAGCTGTGTGCGAAGCGCATCTGCTGGATTGGTATGTTATTATTTGTTCGTCTATAGTATATAGTTATCTAGTTTTTTTCTCACGCAAAGACGCAAAGAGCGCAAAGAGCGCAAAGTTAAATTTGAATTATTATGCAAAATCATTTATTGATCCATCATTAAATCTTTGCTAAGAATGTTTCAACAATCTCATTTTTCTTCTTTTGCGTTCTTTGCGCCTTTGCGTGATTAATTCTTTTTTTTTAAATTATAACACAAAAAATCAGCGGGCACGATTCTTCGGGATCCGTCTGAACTGTCTAGTTATGCCACGAACAGGACAAGATGTCCTGCTTACGAATTCGTAAGCCACTTAAGCATGCTGAGCATCGTAAGTACTCGTAAGCAGTGCATCTTGCTCTGCTCGGAACAAATAACGCTAACAAAGATATATCACAATGTGAAGTAAACACACGCTACGTAACTCGCAACGGACAGGCCAGGATGGGCCTGATTACGAATACTTGTATCCCTCAAGAATACTGAGCGTCATAAGAATTCATAGAAAGCTTGCATCAATATCGCACAACGCCTCAAGACAATCTATACACCCTATGACACTTATTTACCGGCCTGCTCTAAGAGGTTCGCTTCTACCACTTTACCGCTCTTAGGGTGAATCTTTAAGGTTTTAACTTCAAAGCCGCCCAGGTCCACCTTGACTTTTTTCTTAAGGCCATGAATTTTAAGATTTACAGAACGCTTTTTGCCCGTAGGCTCAAAAAGTCGCACAATAAGATGATTGCTCTTCACCGCTTTTTTAACTGCAGCGATTTGAACAACTTTATCATCTAACACAACTAACGGCTTGAGTTTTTTACCTGCCCCTGATGGGAAGAATGACAACGGATAAGGCGTTTCATTTCTCGTAAGCGCTTCTCTGTCGACACTATTGAGTCGATCTCGAACAGTGCCCCCGTTAAACCAGAAATTAAACGTGCGCAGTCCCTGATCAATCCTTGGCGTAAAACGATCTTGAGGTGTGTACGGATCAAGTTCATCAAATTCTACACCAAAAGCAGCCGATGAGTAGGCAGGACTACGAAGCAAGCTCAATTGTATCGCACCATTTTTATAGTCAGAGCCATAAATGCCATCATTAATACAAGAAAAAGCAAAATCATTTTCTTTAGAAACGCCAGCCACCCATTTTTGAGCAACCGCTTCAGAACCATCTGTAGGTAAATCTTGCACGCCAAATGCCGTTTGCCCTAAATAAGCGCAGTCACTTACTTGCAGTGGCACGTTTAATTTCAACATCCTGTTCTTTTCATTCCAGTACACACGTACTTGAACCTGAATTTCAGTGCCCACTTTAGGCATAATATATCGCTGACAAATGGCAGAGTCTTGATACTCAAAAATCACTTCAATAATCGAGCGTACCGGGCCATCTTCAATCACACGAACAGGATCTAGGGTAATGCCCTTTTTAACAATACCACTAAATGTCGTGGCTCTTTTTTTGCTCATTAATTTAAATTTACCCACCACTGGGCCAAAACGATTATCCAGCATTTTCCAAGGATCTGAACAATCATCAAGTACAATCGACTGGAACGCATTTTTCTTAAGGTAATCCACCCCATTGGCTTTATATTTTTCAACCAGACCCGTTCGCGTACTAATTGAAATATTTAGCGTTTTACTTTTAAAGTTAATCACGCCATTTTTCGCCTTCAGTTTCGGCGCTGGTTTTTTCTTAATAAACGTAGGGACACAATCAAAACGATTCATTTGATATGGCTCAAGTTCTGCTTGGATGACCACTTTTTTGCGCCAATCGATTTGCAAATTACTATCCTCATGTTCAACCTGAGTGGCAATTTCCTTGCCATTATTATACGCCTGAACGGTTCTATATAAAGTAGCGTCCATCTCGCCTGTCTCTGTATTAAAAGCATAATCTTCCATATTAAGCTCACAGCTAAATGACTGTTTTATCTTAAACGGATGCGGATTGTAGATCATAAAAGGTATGTTAGTGCCAGAGCCTTGCTTTTGCCCTGCGGCCAGCTGGAAAAACAGCTTCGCCTTGAGTTTTGCGCATATCTCAAGGCCATGTTCAACAGTTCGCAAAGAATCGTCTTCCACTTTTTCAATCGAAGAACCAGGCAAAATATCATGAAATTGCGTATAGGCAAGCGCCTTGCTCGCCTGTTCGAAATCATCGGCAGGATACGCCCCTAAACCATACACCCATGCACTAGCAGCCATTTTCTCTGTCGCAAACAACTCGTTTTCAAGCTGTCGATGCTTTTGTTTAATTCGAATTTGCGACGTATAACAACCAACACCCCATGGATTCAGGTCATCTTTGTGGCGATGCAAATCGGCTTTTTCTTTAGCCAATTCCTTAAAATATTTTTGAGGCGTTGAATGAAATAGTTCTCGATCTTTTTGCTTAGAGATCAATTGATTGAGCGCTTTAACATCTTTCTTAGATGGGCCGCCACCATGATTACCTATACCCCACAACACAATGCCTAAATCTTGTTCTTGATACATATCAAGCCACTTTTCAATTTTTCTAGTGGCCATCCCTTTACTAGAGTTATACCAAAGGTTAAATCGTGAAGCTAAAATCTCAGAGCCATCAAAACCAACCCAAACAAATCCTTTGTCAGGTAAATCAAGGCCATCTTCCTTACGCGGTCTGCCAAAAAGGTATGAATCAAAACCAGATTTGGCCATAATTTGCGCAAGCCCACGAGAGTGGCCAAATGGATCAAAGTTGATTGCTGTTTTTACATCAACACCAAACTTCTCTTTAAAATATAATTTACCTAATAAGATTTGCCGAACAAAAGATTCACCGCTGGGCATATTACAATCGGGTTGCAGGTACCACCCCCCCATGATATGCCACTTGCCCTGTTTCACTAATTTTTGTATACGCTTAAACAATGGGGGCTCATATTCTTCAACCCATTGATATAAAATTGCTTCGTTATGATTAAAAACAAACGTCTCATTCGCTTCGCAAATTTCCACAGCAGTGCGGAAAGTCGACATCGTCTCCGCTGCCCCTTCATCCCATCGCCACAACCATACAGGGTCAAGGTGCGCGTTGCAAATCATGTGTGCTCGTTTTTTTGCCTTGGGTGCCATTAAATCTTTTCCTTAATATTAATATCAAATAATTGCATTTTAAAATGTAAGCTTAAATCTTAAACTTCGTACAATGCCTAAAGTACTGGTATTATTCAAACAAACAACATGCACATACAGTAAGAATGGACTTTTCTAGTTGTGCTTAATGAAATCGACCGCTTCATCGATGATCCGGAAGGTAAGATAGTCGGTTTCGCCTTCGATTTAATCCCGCTATTCTGAGCAATAACTAATCTGCGGTCAAAGATTTCAAATTTCTCTTGAGCCGAAATTAACAGCGAGATTAAACGTACACCCAACGCTAATGGTAAAACTCACAGCATTCTTGAGTTATTTGAATCTTATGCCGTTAAGGTAAACTGATTTTATTATATTTTTTGGTGTGCAAATTAATGTTTCAGTTACAAACACAGTTGAAACGTAAAAAAACCCTGTTATCATTAAAATAACAGGGTTTTTAATCTTAAAATAAGATACCCGAGAAAGGACTTGAACCTTCACGACCTTGCGGTCAAGGGATTTTAAATCCCTCGCGTCTGCCAATTCCGCCACTCGGGCATCGTGCATCTTGGCACCAAAGCACCAGATGATCGGAAACTATAATCAAGCTTGCGATTGATGTCAATACTTTATTAAGGATACTCATAACCTTTCTACAAGATAACAGTAATTACAAAACGAATATACCATTTGTAGTAGATGTATAGAGCCCCTAAGCAACAACACCGGTGATCACAAAATGGATTGCCCATTCAGATTTAAGACTGAATCATTGACGAAACGACTCAACATCGGTATAAATATCACCTGAAGGAATGAATCAGCAACATGTTGGCATACCCTCCACGCGCTCGTAGCTCAGCTGGATAGAGCATCGCTTTCCTAAAGCGGAGGTCACAGGTTCGAATCCTGTCGGGCGTATTCCCACTTACACATTTATCAATTCACTGCAGCCAGGGATTGCTTGCGCCGAATGTTGCATGTTCTAATCCGAGACCCCAACACCTTTTAAAGGTCGCAAACTATTACCACTCAAAAATGTAGTCATGATTGCTGTTGCCTGGTAGCGTGCGCTTTGGGGTCGCACAACCATTAGCAATGACCATACCTACGAGGTAATTGCTTAAAGTGGATCTTCGTGTTGGCTGCCATATGCCCAGGTAAAAAAAAACACCATCTAGATTAAGAGATGGTGCCTTAATATTATTCGTGACTGTTTTATTGACTAAAACTGATTTAAAAATCGTAGATCGTTTTCATAAAACAATCGAATGTCAGTAATGCCGTATTTGCGCATCGCTAAACGTTCGATGCCAAGACCAAATGCCCAGCCGGTATACTTTTCTGGATCATATCCGACAGCCTTAAAGACATTAGGATTCACCATGCCGCAACCACCTACTTCTATCCAGATATCTTTACCTTGCTTATCTTTCATCAACAGATCGATTTCACATGATGGTTCAGTAAATGGAAAAAAACTAGGTCGGAAACGCCACTCAGTATTTTGTCCATAATATGCTTTAATAAACTGATCAATGGTCGTCTTAAGATCTACCATACTGACGCCTTCATCAACAACCAACGCTTCCATTTGGTGGAACATAAACATATGCGTCGCATCAACATCATCAGGTCTAAATACCCGACCTGGTGCAACCACACGAATTGGCGGTTCTGTATTTTCCATCACCCGAATTTGCATCGTCGATGTTTGACTTCGTAATAATGTCGTATCATCGATGTAAAAATTATCAAGCGGGTCGCGTGCAGGATGAGATTCTGGAATATTAAGTGCGACAAAGTTATGATAGTCATCTTCAACTTCAGGACCAAATCCAATATCAAACCCCATCAAACCAAAGATATCCAATAGCTCATCGATGGTTCTCGTGATTAAATGACTTGTCCCCAAGTTAACCGGCACACCAGGTAAAGAGATGTCAAAAAACGGGCCAGTACTGGTTGTACCTGCGTTCTCTAATGAACCTTTTTTCCCATTGAATGCTTTGGTGACTTGTTGCTTAACCTGATTGGCCAACTTACCTGCTTGCGGCTTTACTTCTTTAGGTAATTTACCCAGTTCAGCCAACAACGCAGTAATCTCTCCGTTTCGGGAGAGATACTTTATGCGGTATTGTTCAAGGTTATCAAGATTGGCAACTTGATCAAGCTCTGCCAATGCAGTCGCACCGGTATTTTGGAAGCGCTCTAAAACGTCTGACATAACTTATGCCGCTTGTGCTTTAGCAACTGCAGCTTTAGCAATATCCACAACTGCTACAAAACTGTCCATATCGTTCACTGCCATTTCAGCCAACATCTTACGATTAAGGCCAACCTGAGCAAGCTTCAAGCCAAATACAAACTGGCTATAACGCATACCGTTTTGTTTACATGCAGCACTGACACGTGTAATCCATAATTGACGGAAATCACGTTTTTTCAATTTACGATGCACAGTCGCATTGACTTGTGAACGTACAATTGCTTCTTTAGCAAGTCTTAAATTTGTTCCGCGTGCACCCCTGAAACCCTTAACTGCTTTGAACAGTCTTCTTTTTGCTTGGTGCCTAGCGGCACCTTTTCTTACTCTTGGCATATCACAGCTTTCCTTTCATGTTTACAGACATTATTGTCTGTGTTGTTCGTCACTGCGGCAGCTGAAGGCCGGGAAGCGACGAATATGATCATGCACATACAACATGCATATACTTGTCTTGTAACGAGATTACTACGCGTTTAGCGCAATAATTGCTTTTTTTGTAAAAGCTTTACTAAAACCACATTGTTTACTAAGTGAACGTCTTTTAGCACTTGATTTGTGGCTCATTAAATGACCACCAAATGCTTTTTTACGTTTGATCTTACCAGATCCACTTACTTTACAACGCGCTTTTAAGCCTTTATGTGTTTTTTGCTTTGGCATTATAATTCCTAATTTCCATTTAACTATAAACAACGCTGATACACATCAGCAATTCTTGTACTTATTTAAAACTTTGTCGAAGCCATGATCATCGTCATACGACGACCTTGACGTTTGGGAAACGCTTCTACTTTACCAACATCTTCAAGTTCTGAAACGATGCCACTAAAAATATTTTCAGCTATTTCCATATGGGCCATTTCGCGTCCCCTAAAGAGCATTGTAAACTGAACCTTAGAGCCTTTATCCAAAAATTTTCTAGCACGATCTACTTTCACTTGACGATCATGCGTATCAATTTTAGGTCGCAAACGCACTTCTTTTAAAGTAACGATGTGCTGTTTTTGCTTGGCTTTATGTTCCTTTTTCTTTTGCTCATACTTCCATTTGCCATAATCCATGATTCGACAAACAGGCGGATCACTCGTTGGGGCAACCTCTACCAAATCTAAATCAACTTCACGAGCCTTCTCAAGTGCATCGTAAACGGTGAGTATACCCAATTGCTCGTTTTCGTGGTCAATGACTCGGACTGATTTAACTCGAATCCTTTCGTTAACTCTTAAGTCTTTATCTGCTATTTCAAGTCCCTTTCAAAGGTCTATTTAATAAATCGGCCAACAGTATTCAGTATCACTATTGCGCCTGCATCCTAACCACCGATGACATCAAGTGCCATTAAGTCAAAAAAATTACTCAGTTTGTGCCAATGGTAATTGGAACGCTCTCTGAGTAATACTATCGGTTATTGCAGCTATAAAGGTATCAACCTTCACGCTAATTTGTTGTTCTTGCCCCCTAATGCGGAGCATGACCGAGTCGTTTTCTAGCTCTTTAGGACCAACAACAGCCATATATGGCAATTTCATGCCATGTGCTTTTTTTATCTTCGCATTAACGCGATCATTAGCGTCGTCGATTTTACACCTCACACCTGCTTTTTGCAAGCGATTTAACACTTTTTTGGCGTAATCATTGGTTTTTTCGCTAATAGGTAAAACACGCACTTGCTCAGGTGCTAGCCATAGCGGAAAAGCACCAGCATAATGTTCAATAAGGACACCAACAAATCTTTCCATAGACCCGAAAGGCGCGCGATGAATCATTACAGGACGGTGTCTCTGATTATCTGCGCCGGCATACGATAATTCAAATCGCTCAGGCAGATTATAGTCTACCTGGATCGTACCCAACTGCCATTCACGACCAAGCACATCTTTCACCACAAAATCGATCTTGGGACCATAAAATGCAGCTTCCCCTTTATCTTCGGTAAATGGCATTCCCAACGTTTTTGCCGCTTCACGACACGCCGCTTCGGCATGATCCCATTTTTCGCTATCGCCAACATATTTGGTACCATCTGGGTCACGTAATCCGACGCGTACCTTAAAATCTGTAATCTCAAGTTGGGCAAATACCGCTTTTACCAAATTAAGGCAGCCGAGCACTTCTTGGGCGACCTGATCTTCTCTACAAAATAAATGGGCATCATCTTGCGTAAAACCACGCACGCGGGTCATACCATTAAGTTCGCCAGATTGTTCCCACCGATATACCGTACCAAATTCAGCTAAACGCACTGGCAAGTCACGGTAACTTCGTGGTTCACTATCATATATTTTAATGTGATGCGGGCAGTTCATCGGCTTAAGCAAATAACCATCGATCGTCCCTTCGGCCATATGGCTAGACAAATCGGCACAACTGCAACCTTCGTCAGATAGTTTTGCTAAAAACTCACTATGGACCAAGGCTGGATATTGACTGTCTTGATAATACGGAAAATGACCAGAGGTTTTATATAAACCAAGACGGCCAATGTGTGGGGTAAACACTTGATCATACCCTTGCTCTTTGAGCATGATGGAAATAAAATCTTGTAATTCTTGACGCACCACTGCGCCATTGGGTTTCCATAAAATAAGTCCCTGCCCCACGGCATCATCAATGTGGAATAACTCCAACTGCTTGCCGAGCACCCGATGATCTCTTTTTTTCGCTTCTTCGAGCTGGTTCAAATATTGTTTTAATTCTTTTTTGTCACCAAAAGCGGTGCCATATACACGTTGTAATTGCTTCTCATTGGTGTCACCATGAAAATATGCACCAGCGACACTCATTAACTTAAATGCCTTAATACGACTTGTGTTTGGCACATGTGGCCCTTTACATAAATCTTCAAAGTGCCCCTTGTCACATTCGCCAGTCACATAAAAGCTCAGTGTGTCGCCATCTGCGCGTTGGGCATTTTCAATTTTATACCGATTACCTTCTTGGTTCAAACGCGTCAACACATCTTCTCGCGCACTTTCGTACCGCGTAAATGGGCGTGCTTCTTTGACAATCTTTTTCATCTCCGCCTCAATGGCTGCGAAGTCATCGGTCGAAATAGGGTGATCAAGATCTATATCGTAATAGAAACCACTGTCTATTGCTGGCCCATAAACAAGTTGCGCTTCTGGGTACAAATTAAGAATCGCCTCGGCCATCACATGCGCACAGCTGTGTCTTATAAGTTCAAGCGCGCCTTCAACATCGCTACGTCTAGTGACCAAAGCAACTGATGCATCGCAATCTATTACGGTATTGACGTCACTTAGCACGCCGTTAATCGTGGCACCAAGTGTATCTTGGGCCAAGCGCTCAGAGATCCCCATCGCAATATCGTAAGGGGTAACCGTTGCGTCATATTCTTTGACACTATCATCTGGAAGTGTAATTTTAATCATAATGTTAAATCAAACCTTAATCGTATTATTATCATAATAAGCACAAATATGCTTTCTCAAATTCCGCAGTTACTTACACCGTCTAAATCATTGCAACAAAACACTATATAGCAATTGTTGCCCCCTATCAAGGATCATCTGCTATACCTCATCAGGCAATCGATTTTCCTGCGTCGGCCTATTACGAAGACGTAACTCTGCAGGCTTCGCAGAGACCGTATGCCCTTCTGGTACCGCACGGGTCAAAAAGACGTTACCACCAATTGTTGCACCTTTGCCAATAACAATATCTCCTAAAATAGATGCATTTGAGTAGACAATCACATTATCTTCAAGGGTTGGGTGCCGTTTATAATCGCGCTTGATCTCACCGGTGTCGTCATGCGGAAAGCTGATGGCGCCCAAGGTTACCCCTTGGTAGAGCTTGCAATTATTACCAATGATTGCTGTTTCGCCGACCACCACACCTGTGCAGTGATCGATAAAGAATCCGCTACCGATCGTTGTACCAGGGTGAATATCAACGCCGGTCAAACTATGGGCATACTCTGTCATAATCCTAGGTAACAACGGCACATTTAGATGGTGTAACACATGTGCCATACGATATGTACCAATGGCAACAACTGCTGGATATGCAGAAATAATTTCGTCTGTATCTTTCGCTGCAGGATCACCTTCGTATGCCGCCAAAATATCTGAGGCCAAAAGTGTACGCACGCCAGGTATCGCTTCAAAAAAGGCATCGACCACTTCACGTGTTTGTTGCGCGAGCGCAACTTCATCTTTAACCACACGCATCTTTAGGCATGGATATACTTGCTTGTACAATGCGTCAGTTAAATCGGTAACTAAGCGCCCTATATGGTCTTTAAGCATATCACGGGTCAATTGCTGTAAACCAAAGTAACCGGGGAAAATCAAGGCAAACAACCGTTTGGTCATTTTATGCACATCGACCTGATTCGGTAGGCAACCACAATCGATATGTTGAATTTTATCATGCGCTTCATAACTGTCGTGAATCGCATCAACGAAACGTTCTATTTTTGTTTTATCTACTTCGTACTCACTCATAATAATCTCTTGTATTATATACTTGTTTAATATCTTATATTAAAAATTGGCGCAGGCGCCTAAATCAAAGCCTTGTAAATCTCATAGAAGATAAAATACCACAACAAAACAATATGATTTGGGGATTTTATGGCAAGGCGTGCGAGATTTACAAATGCACATTTTGTTGATATTAAAGACAACAACATGCCGTATGCAGCAGCCTAAAACAGCAACACGAATTTACAACATTAATATTGTTATTTTGTAATCTCATATGCGTTATTCTAACAATGCAAGATAAAAACACAAATCTTATTTTTCCAAGGTAAAAGTGTCAAAACAACCTCGCAAATCGCTCAAAGTCTTACACATATCCGTGTCCCCCAAAAAATTGCGACAACGCCGTATATTTCCAATATTGACAAAACGCCCTAAAGCCGATATAAATAAGCAAACACTGCCGTAAGCAATAAAGTAACATATTTAAACCAAAATAGTTACACCTTTGCCCCCATCGTCTAGTGGCCTAGGATTCTTGGTTCTCATCCAAGCGACAGGGGTTCGAGTCCCCTTGGGGGTATTCATAA
>Ga0255039_10000425_pt1 | contig 13770 bp, 13 predicted proteins | sample BC1_12_1_MG_FD_181713 | JGI IMG/M metagenome (GOLD analysis project Ga0255039, IMG submission 181713) | Seawater microbial communities from Strait of Georgia, British Columbia, Canada - BC1_12_1 | ecosystem: Environmental > Aquatic > Marine > Strait | place: Canada: British Columbia | collected... | reverse complement strand
ACCGCCACTGAGCAAGCCACCTGTCTCCACTGTAAAGTCTACCCGGCTTTGGAGGCTCCTTTGGATGATGTCTCTAATATCTTCAACCATTTGGTTGAGGTCACTGTGTAAATGCTCTGGTGGGGTCTTCGGCAACTCCGCAAAACGGGTCAAGTTGCCACTACCGTCCATGTAATGTCCAGGTGGAAATTCATTGACGTCATCCGTCACAGCGGCGAGGCTCTTGAGTTCAGTAGCCAGATACAGCGTATTATCTCTACGTCCGTAGAAGAGAGTTTTGATGCCCAGCAGGTCTCTGGCTGCAAATATTTCATCCCCGTTGGAAATCACGAAGGCAAAAATGGCATCATCCAAATATTCACACATATCGCTGCCGTGCTTTTGGTGCAGGTGTAGAAGTATTCGCTCTTCCGCGAACGGACCAGCAGAGATTCCATAGGTTCGAGCCAATTGCTCCACGTTTCCCATCTGGCCATCGTAACAGATTCTTAATCCCCCGTTGGCTGAGCTGCTGATTGGAACACGAGCTTCGTCAGGAATTGCCGTGGGGCAGTCCGCTCTTAGGTAGTTCTGGGCCATAATTGCGCTCTTATTTGTCAATATTCCCGAGAGGTAAGGGCCTCGATAGCTTATCTTTTTGAACATTTCCTCGATCTTCACATGATCCGGACTACCATAGCCAACCACAAGACCACTCATAGACAGCTCCTTAAGTGAGGTTTTAGTGTTCAGATTTCAGCTTCTATGTTTTTTTTCCTGAAACTCGACACCTGACACCTGAAACCCTGAGATTTGGAGTTTGGAATTTGATCTTGGTTATTTGCGAATTTCAAAAATACCTACGAGACCGTGTCCCATACCCGTCCCCGGTTGCAGATCCGTCTCAAGCTTTCTTAGGGCATAACCTAGAACTGTTTCGATCACATTAGCCCGAACGTCTCCCCATTTAACCCAGCCCACTCCTTCCATTACTCTGCAAACCGTGTCAATGGCCTCTTTGAGAGGTTTTGGATAAAAGGGAAGGATCTCAGGAATGGCCTTCAATTCGCCAGTTTCGTAATCGTAGCCGTCTAGCATGCTGATGGTGTGCTTGACCAGGGTATTGGATGACATGAAGAACATTTCAAAAAAGTTATTCAGGTGGTCAAACCCTTGCCTGGGAACGAAATCCACCAGCAGGCTTTCCAGGTCAGTGCGGACATAGCTCTCGAAAAGCGCATTCACCGGAGCACGCAATTTGGGACAATGCTTGTTGTAGTCTCCCGTGTCAAGATGGCGACCGATGAACAGGGATCTATCGAAGAAAAGCAGAGGTTTAATCTCTACCCCCGACTCTTGTGAGGCTTTATCGATGATGTTTTCAACCTCCTCACGGCAGACCAGCTTCAACGGAAAAGATGCCACGTCTGCAGTGGCCCGCTCCTCCTCAGGGTATATGTAAGATATCCGGTAATCCATAAAATACTCTTCCTCTACCGGATGGTGCCAAAGGTCCTGCCATTCATAGGAGTAGCGGCCGAGCCAGTCGCCCATAAAGATTGCATGCTCAGGCGCATGTCTACAGATGTCGGCGATGATTTTGACGCATTGTTCATTATTGAAATGCGACAGCGTCCCGAATGAAGTAAAGTAGAAATCAAAGGGATCTTCGTCCTTGGCAATAGCTGGCGGTAGACCATTGGATAGATCCTCTTGGATGAATCTCATCTTGGGGTCACTGCCGTAGTAATCCTCAGCCTGTTGGATCAAGTCCGGGTTGGTGTCCAGACCCACATATTCCTTGAGCATGTCGTCGGTGAGTGTTGCGGTGATGTATTCATAGATGCCTGGATCTTTGGTGGTGACCCCCATAATCAGATCATAGCCATCACCACTGCCGCATCCCAGATCCAGGACACGAACGCGCTCCAGCCTTTGCCTCTTGCGTTCCACCAGTTCGTTGAGGGCAGGGCGCAAAAAGATGGCAGTGACTTGATCTTCCCAGAATCTTCTAACGTTGTCATACTTACCAACCAAACCTGAGGCCTTGTCGTACTTTCCCGTATGGAAGGCTTGAGTATATGCTTTCTTTTCCGACATGGTTTTTCTCCCTAGCCCGGATGTTTTATGAATTGCTGTCGCGAGACCGTGAAGATGGACGTGCCACCGGGCAACCGCAGGGTTTTGGGCCCGAGGCGTACCTGAATGGTACGTCGCAGGGAACAACACCCGAGGACGCTCAGAAGGACGGCCATATCCTCGGTCGCAGCAAGTGATTCATGAAACGTCCGGGCTGCTGTCTTACGCTGCCGTTGTTTTCAATATATCAATGGCATCAAAAGCGTCCCTGCAATAGGCATCCGCTCCGATTTCTTGGGCGAACGCTGCTGAGGTGGGCGCTCCGCCAATGAGCACTTTGACTTTGTCGCGAAGGCCCTCTTGCTCCAGTTTCCTCACAACCTCTGCCATCACTCGCATGGTTGTAGTCAGAAGTGCGGAAAGGCCGATAAAGGGTGCCTCGTTTTCCTTTACCGCACCGATAATGCGATCCGCAGATACATCCGTACCCAAATCAATGATCTGGTAACCGGCTCCCTTCAGCATTATCGCCACGATGTTCTTGCCGATATCATGAAGATCTCCAGCCACTGTGGCGATGACGAACGTACCCTTACTCTTTACCCCGGCTTTGATCAGATGCGGGCTCAAAATATCCATGGCCACGCCAACGCACTCTGCCGAAGCAAGCATGTCCGGGATGAGATATACATCCCGCTCGAATTTCTCTCCCACTTCCTCCATGGACTTGGTAAGGGCCTCCAAAACAATTTCCTTGGGATCAATACCTTGCTCTATGGCCTGTTCTACTAATTCTGTAACAGCAGGCTGACCCTCTAGACCCTCATCAAAACCTTCGTCTTCAGCCTCCACTCTTCCCTGGACCACGTTAAAGGCAAGCGTCTTCAGAAGCTCCTGTTTATCCATTGTTCATCTCTCCTCTCCTAAAGCAATCGAAACAAAACTGGGAATTCACCACGAAGTGCACGAAGAACACGAAGTCTAAAAAATATAACATATTCAATGCTTCGTGCTCCTTAGTGGCCTTTGTGGTTCTATCCCTGGTGTTCGTTCAGCACGAAGAGCACGAAAGTGTCACAAAACCATTCGCTTAATCCCACTCTTCATATATTTGACATTGAAATTCAGCAATAAACCGATTGGTACGGCTGATAGCTTCATATATGTAAGCAATTGTGCCTGGTGGATAGGCAAAACTCTGTCCACACTCTTCAGTTCAATAATAATGCGATCATCCACAAGTAGGTCAATGCGATAGCCGCAATCAAGCTTGATCCCCTTGTATTGCACAGGTAGGGGACACTGCAACTTGAAGGGTATACCTGCCATTTTCAATTCATGAGCAAGGCACTGTTCATAAGTTGATTCAAGTAATCCAGGCCCCAAGTGCCGATGAACTTCTAAAGCACATCCAATGACTCGATTGGATAATCTGTCAAATTTCATTTTCGGCGCCCCTTCCTGTTTTTCGTTTTCCTCCTACTCTACTACAATTGCGCCCTTCGTGTTCTTCGTGTCCTTCGTGGTGAATACTCTATTTTGTTTACACTTCTTTTAAGCTCGGTAGAATTCCTGGAACTTCTGCGAAAATCCGCTCTTGGGTTGCCTGATCCAGGTGCTCCGCTGGCTCCGCCTCCAATTTTTCCATGTAATCAAGGGCGTTCTCTATGACCTTGTCTTCCAGATCCTTGGTTTCAAATCGGTAGGGGTTAGAAATGTCGCCACGGTGCATGGCCTTCCGAGCGAAGCGGGCATAAAGTCGATGGCTGGAAGCCATCACTTTCTTAACTATCTTGAGCATGTCATCTATTTCGGCCTGATTAACCTTGGGCTCTCGCAAACAGTGCTTTATTTTGCCTATTTGCTCATCGTCGAGAACAGCCTGAACCGGGCAGAAGGTGTTGGTTCGATCCAGGAGCCCAAAGGCATAATGGATATACTGAGCCCCACTCATGGCCATGTAATGATGAGTGAGAAGTTTTTCAAACAGCGCCTGCATGCCAGGGACCTTGGCATCCCCCACACCGGCGGTGGAGTAGCAAGGCACCTGGTAGTAACGAGCTAACTGAACACAGTCTATATTGTACTGGTTGAATTCCGGGCAACCGTAGAGGTCATGCAGGTCATCCAAACGGGCTCGTACGGGAACACTTCCATAAAGCACTGGGGAACCCTCTCTAATCAGCTGCGTGAAGGTGATACCCGCCAGGATTTCAGCATTGATCTGGGCGACCATGCCTGCTTCCTGGATAGGGGCTGAAGAGCCTCCCTGGGGAGAAGAAGAAATGACCAGCGGTAAACCGCTCTCCACGATGGCAAAAACCTTCTCAGCAGTGTCGTCCACGATTTGAAGCGGGCTCTTGAACACACAGGCAATAAAGGAAACCATGGGGTTTTCCCTGAGGGGCTCAATCCCACCGGCGATAATTTCCGCCATACGCACCACGTCGTTCAGTTTTTCCAGTGTGGTCAGGCCGGCTTGGACGTGCTTGGTGATGTTGTTGAGACTGGCGAAGAACTTGTTCACATCGTGATTTTCGGAGGTGATCTCAGGATCCTGGATGTTCAAGGGCCGAATGAAGAAGTCCAGATGTTCCAATCTGTCGCAGAGTTTGGCAGCCCGGCTGAGCAGGGCAGTATTGCCTCGGAGTTCTTTGAACCGGGGCACTTTCACCTTTACGTCACTGTCTTTGACGCTAATAAACTCTTCCATCTCCGTCTCGAGCCAGATGTTGGCCTCGGAGCCAGAGCCGAAGTAAACTCGGGGTACCTCCGCATCCAGGAGAAGACGATTTTCCGGTTTTCTGGCGCCCAGCACAAGGCGGGCCGGTGCTTTGGCCACGGCCTCCCTTATAAGGCCTGCAGGAAAGGTCACGCGCCAGCAAGGAGAGATGGATTTTTCGTCCTCCCAGACCTTGGCCCCATGCGCTTGAAAGAGCTTTGCCGCCCGCTCGTTGTAGCACCAAATTCCCGGGTCGGCCAAAATGCTTAGCGAGGCTTGGTCTAGCCACTGGACTTGCTCCTGACTCAACCGCTCGTATGGTTTAACCAGGACCCCTTCTCTGTATGTGTCGATCACCGTTTCCTCCTTGCTTTTGAGCTTCCTGGTGGATTCGCTTCAATTAATCCACCCTACGTTATGAGGGTGGCGGGATTAGTAGGGTGGATTAAGGCCGTAGGCCGAATCCACCATGAGGCGCGGTCAGCTTCGAAACGCTCTGGTGTACTTACGACAGTGTCTGTCCCTCCCTACCAGCACCTCGGCCGTTTTCACCGCAGCCGCGATCTCTTCGTCCAGAGGGTCAATAATGGCGGCGTCGAGCCCAGCGCAGACCGCCATGTACAGGAAGGCTGAGTTCAGCCTGCCTCTTGCGGGTAAGCCATAGGATATATTGGAAATACCAAGAACCGTCTTAGAACCGGGGAACGCTTTCTTTACCTCGGTAACAGCGCTCAGGGTTATCAGCCCGTGTTTCACATCCGTGCTGATGGGCATAACCAGGAGATCAAAGAAGACCTCTTCAATGGGGACTCCGTATTTTTGACAGGCCGCCGCTATCTTTTCGCCTGCCCGCAGACGGTCTTGAACCGTTTTTGGTATCCCCTCTTCATCCATGGTCAACGCCACCAAAGACGCATTGTAGGTACTGGCCAGCGGTACCACCTCGTCCAAGCTTTCTTGCTCTGCCTTGGCCGAGTTGATCAAAGATGGGCGTCCGTTGCGGCTCTTCAGACCGCTCTCCAACACAGCCGGATCTGCACTGTCGATGCTCAGGGGTACTTCCACCTCACTCTGAATGGTTTCAACGGCCCATTCCATTGCTTGAATTTCGTCCTCCCGAGAGCCAATCCCAGTCCCCACATTGATGTCAATATAGCTGGCGCCGGCTCCAGCTTGCTGCTTGGCCAAATCCAGGAGTCTTTCCCGGTCTCGATTTTGAATTGCGGTTTTCACCATGGGAAGGGTGCCGTTGATTTTTTCTCCAATGACTATCATGGTCTACTTGCTCCTGGGCCGCTATTCCATTAGAAAATTTCTTAGTCCCGTTATCTCTTGCGTTAGCTGTTCTCGTATCTTCAGGGGGAGGATAGATTGAGCAGGCGCATCGAGAATTTGGCGCACCTTATCAGTTGCCCGCTCAAGAGTATCCTTTGCTCCGAGGCCTTCCCATTTGTCTCGATTGTCCCTGTCACTGAGCTGCGGGTGGAACTGCTCGGAGCGCATGTAGCGTCGGGTGTGACGGCTGGAGACAAAGTGGCCACCGGGGCCAGCTTTCTTGAGCACGTCAAAAGCAAGAGTAGTATCGTCAACTTTGATGCCCTCAACAGCCCGCATGATCATGCCTATGATCTCATTGTCGATTACCAACTTGTCGAATGAAGCGGTCATGCAGAACTCCAAGAATCCAGCAGCATCATGGATGCAATTCCCCCCAGCCAGTGCCACCATGAGACCCGTAATCGCAGACTCATAAGCAGACTGGGCATCGTTAACTTTGGAATCGGACATGCCGGCTGTTGAATAGAGAGGCAGCTGATAGAATCGCGCCATCTGAGCCGAGGCGGCGTTCATCAGACCCATTTCCACCGCGCCGGAGAGGTATTTCATATCCCGCAAGTCGGTAATGGAAGAAATGCAGCCGTAGAGCACCGGCGTACCCGGATTGACGAGCTGGGTTAGCATAACCCCGGCCAGGGTATCCACATTTTGAACAACCAGATTACCGGCCAAGGTGATGGGAGCCGTGGCTCCACAGAGAGGCTCAGCAGGCACGACCACAGGAATACCGTTGCGCGCCACCTCCATGGCAAGCTGACCGTAACTCTTGTCCAGTTTAAATGGGCTGATGTTGCAGGTGACCATGGAAATGAAGGGCCGTTCTCTTAACTCTTCAGGTGAACCAGCTATGATTTCGGCCATTTTGATGACGTTTCTTACCCCTTCTACGGTGTAGACGCCACCCATGACATGCTTGCGAGTTCGGTTCAGGGCCGCACCAAAGCGGTTTACGTCTATGTCTTCATCCGGAAGGTCATTGGGGTATACATTGAGCATGTAGAAATGGATATTATCCAGAGCCTCCACCAGCCGGGCCATATTCATGACATCTTTCAGTTGCGAACGGCGGGCATCCCTGCTCCCTGGATCCAGAACATTCAAGGCGGTACCGCCGGTACCCATGTAGACTTTGTCACCACCGATCTCACAGTCGAGCTCGCCGTTTTCCGCCCGACCGCAAAGAGTGACCATAGAGGGTGCCTTGGAAATTAGTTCTTGCACCAAGTCTGGCGGTACTTTGACGACCCGGGACGATTCTTCCACCTCTGCTCCCGCATGTCGAAAGAGTTCTCTGGCCTCAGAAAAATTCACCTGGACGCCGATTTCAGCAAAGACTCTCATGGAGGTCTCATGAATTTTCTTGATGTCTTGATCATTTAGGGGCTTGTACTGTCCTCCTGATAGTCCTCTTCTAATTTTCATTCTTTCTTCCCTGAACTGATGGTTATTGGTATACCGTCCGGCAGGTGGGAACTGTCCCCACTAGCCCGGATATTTCGTATTTCGCCTCTCTCATTAGACAATTTGTCAATGTCCGCATTGTGTTGAGTTTCATGTAAGCATCTTGTCAAAATGCAAAATGACAAGAGTGCATACTACCTGGCCCTTGGTGCCTAAAGGCAACTGCCGGCTGTCAGGTCCTTCTCGCGGTGCAATTTTTCTCTCGACAATGGAGGCAGGGATTGTGGGGGGCCGATCCAGGAGGAGCTATCCCAAAGACTCCCGAAATCGACTTTCTTGGCTCCATGAGGCAGGAATCCAGAAGTTCCACGCCGATTTCTTCGGCATCAAACACACTGAAGAGCTTTTTCTGCTCTGTTATAGGCCAATCGCAATAACCCGGGCTGAAACGGAAGGTAACGGTTTTACTTTCGTTTCTACATTTGGCCTCCATATCCTGATGAAACTGTTCGACCATGTCTTCGACTGCCACCGAGGCCATGGCATCGAGAATGTATGCCTCCGAAAGTTTGTGTTCATCCAGGAGTCTGCCAATCTCCTTTTCAACGTCAAAGCCGATGGTACCGATGAAACAGACAATTTTTTCTGCGTTTCTAAACGCCCTTGATAATTTTGCGCTTCTGAACTCAACTGCATCTTCGAGATGAACGGTAACATCATCCTTGGTCCTTGCTTTCACAATGCGGTAATGCAAACGCGGTTGAATCAGCCTACCTAGACTCTGCTCCAAGGTTGTCACTTTTGTGTTAATTGACCTTGATAACCCCCTCTGCTTGCTGCCGCCAAGGAGTACGGCTAGTTTGTCATTTTCTATGGCAGGTTCTATTTGTACTAATGTCGCGTTCATATCCATATATCTATAAACTCCCGAAATTAATATAAAAACTCACCAACCTCGGTGTTCGCAGTCCATCGAGATAAGCTTGGACCTCATCCTGATTGGCTATCAGAAAGGTGCCCAACAGGGGTGAACTGGAGTGGTGAATTCGCCGAGATTGAGCGTTAGATAGAGATACTCGCGGTTTTCAAAAAGAGAGGCATAGAGAGACTATGCTGTAGTGACCCACAGATAGTGGGCACTGAGAGGGCAAGTGCGGCGCTTATAAGAGAAGCGCGGGCCCTAGGTTGTTTGGAAGGAGGATTTCTGAAGTGTGTTTAAATTATTTCAAGTACCATAACAGGTATCTCAGAAGTTTTCAAGGAGCCGTATCATTTATGATTGCAGATTGTAGATTGCAGATTGTGGTTTATGCATTTCTTACCGGGAGGTATTGAGCTTTTAAATCTGAAATCTGCATTCTGAAATCTAAAATCACTGGGACTCCATTACTGGCCTTACGCCTAAACTTGTTAGTGAAGTAATAGTAACCGGGGCATACTGCTTTCCACTTCCATGGTGGTGTGCATTGGATCATTGTGAAGGTGTGGATTTCCGTAGATACCAGGCCTCTGCACTGAAAGCTCCGAGAGGAAAGAGTGCGCACTTTCAAATCCAGCCCGAATGAGCCGGCTACCCTGGGAAAAATCGTAAGCTGGAACATCAAGGGGACAAGGAGCGGGAAGGTAGATTATCGTGAGGTTTTGCTTCAACACCGAAAGGAGTCCGAAGGACTGGCGGTGCAACATGAGGGTGATGAGAGGAAGTGAACCATTGAGCGGTTTGCTTGTTCTAAACTTCATATCTCCTCCACTTCGGCAACGTGAGCCACTCAGATTCAAATGAGTTTGGTAACATGTTCATATCCGTCCCCGTCTATTGCACAGTAACCATTGGTTTTCATTTACCTGTCGGAGCGATGGAAGATTTATTACCTTACCCGGAGCATACGTGACTCCGAGCTGATATGTGGTTAGAATAAAAAACCGAAGAATTGCTACAGGCACCTTAATTGACATTGATTGAAGGAGGGTGGGATAACGTGATCGAGTTCTTGTATCAGGCTCTGGTAAAGATCGGTTACACTCATCCGATCCATCCTCCAGTGACTCACGCTACCGTAGGTATGGTGTTCGGAGCTTTTGTATTCGGGATTGCTGCGTGGAAACTGCACCATCAAGGCCTCTCCCAGGCGGCCCACTATTGTATCGTGTTGGCGCTCATTGCACTTTTTCCCACCATAGTCTTAGGTTTCATGGATTGGCAGTATTATTATGGTGGTGGCTGGCTGTTTCCCATTAAAATGAAACTTGCATTGGCTGCTCTCCTGTTGATCCTGCTTGTGTTTGCTTTGAGCGCTGGCTACAGGGCCAAGGCCATATCCAAGTCCGCATTAGTTCTCTATGGGCTCTGTTTGCTTAACGTTACAGCTCTGGGATACTTCGGTGGTGAGTTGGTTTTTGGAAAGACCAGCCCGGGAAGGGCAGTGGAGGTTTTTGGGAGTGTGGTGAGCAGTGAACAGTTCGCCATCTCATGTGGCTTATGTCATCCCGGTGGGGGCAACACCATCAAGGCCAATCTTCCCCTGAGAAGCGCCCCGCAACTATCAGATTTCAACAGCTTCCTTACTTATATCCGTAGTCCGAAGGCGCGTGACGGCTCCCAAACCATCATGCCTTCCTTTCCTGCGGAAAAGCTTTCTGACAATCAGGCAAGAGAGATTTACCAATACGTTACCCAGGTGCTGAGTGAACACTGAGGATGCCATATTTCGGTATTAAAATAAAAAGCCTCTCAATTACCCACCAAACAGGTTTTTATGGCTCATTAACGTTCCAGTGGTGCCTGGGCGTTTAGAGTCCAATCATATTTTAGGTAGGATATCTTTGGTTTACCATCCAAGAAGGACAGGACTTCTCCATCCAGATAAGGCCGCATGAATGAAATTGCGGAGCCTCTTTTTTGAATGAAGTCGTCGGAGAACCAGTCGAAAAGTTTTGAGACGTAGAGCGTGTTCGTAGAGCGGTTGATTCGCGTGCCCCGTGCAGAGTTCAAATAACTCTTGGTTTCTTCCTCCAACCTCGTTTGGACATTTGCCTCGGTGTAAGCAACTCTCGGCAGCGGCGGGCAGCCCCTGGAAGCACAGATGATGGCAAAATGAATCCTTGGGTCTTTGAATTGCTTGCGCAGGATCTTGTGTTCGATATCGTCCGGGCTCAATCGCCTGTTAGCCACCATATGTTCCGGGCTGGTAAAGAATTTCGTGGAAGTCCAAAGCCCCGGAAATCCGGTTTCACGCACACTCTTTTTCGGTTTCTTCTTGATGACTTTGTCAATGGTGACCGCGTTGTAACCGTTGATCCAGAAGGCTAGTTGACCGTTGCGGGATAATTTTTCCACTTTTGCACCCTGCAGCGACTGCATGTATTCGGAAAACTGCTGGTCTTTGGCAATCCCGCTGTAATCCACCAAGCCTTTTTCATCCACGTAGCTTTTCAGAATCTGGTCAAACTTGGAGTGATCAAAATCATTCGCAAAGACTCGAGGAACCAACCAAAGGATAGTGAGAAAAGTGGTGAGGGAGACGACTATTTTTCTCTTCACGTGTTGACCTTTCTACTCGCTTGTGGATTCGTTCATTAAATTAATTAATGGATTAGTCGCATGAGGAACATTAACCTTACAAAATCCCGTTTGCAACTCCTCAGTTTGTCCCTTGTCTCCAACCAACGCACCGTGGAAAACCTCGCACTCTGCCTCTTAGGTGCACGAACCCTAAGCCAGTGATTGCAAAACTGTCTTTTTTACAGTATGAAATATAGTGCGTATTGACGAATCAAACTGAGTAGACTCTTGGCGGTTTCCTACTGAGGGACCCGCCCCGCCAACGCTTGAGTGACCCATGGATTACCATCAAATAACTGATCCAGAGGTCTGGGTGGACGAGCATGGCGATGCACTCTTTCGCTATGCACTGTTCCGCATCCAAGATGCCCAGATAGCTGAGGATCTGGTCCAGGAGACCTTTTTGGCTGCTCTCCGGGGCAAGGATAGTTTTGCCGGCCGTTCCTCGGTTAAAACCTGGCTCTTTGGTATACTCAAACACAAAATCATCGATCACATCAGAAAAATCAGTAGAGAGAGGCCGGTGGAAGACATCGAGACCCTGGCAAATCTGGCTGACAAGACCTTTGACGAACAAGGGGTATGGAAGTCCCAGCCGGCAAAGTGGACTACCGATCCCGGCCTGCTTTTTCAACAACAAGAATTTTGGGAGACGTTACAGCATTGCTTGTCTGAGCTGCCACCCCGGCTGAACCAGGTATTCACCTTGCGTGAGCTCGATGAGCTCAGTGCGGAGGAGGTTCGTAAGATTCTGCAAGTGTCCCCGACTAATGGGGGAGTCATGCTGCACCGAGCCCGCATGCGTTTGAGAGAATGCCTCGAGATAAACTGGTTTGACAACAAAGATTAGGAAGAAGGGATAATGTTCTCTTGTAAGCAAGCGACCGAGCTTATGTCTGTTTCTCTGGACAGTAAATTGTCTCTATATCAGCGTTTTGCACTCAGATTTCATCTTCTCATGTGTAAGCTTTGTTCACGCTGTTGGCAACAGATGCTGTTTGTCAGAGATGCGATGCACAAGTGCTCGGAGCGAGCTGAAGAGATGGATTTCATGCCTGACCATTCGCTCTCGCCCGAAGCGTGTGACCGGATCAAGAACTCTCTTCGGGAGCACACGAATACGTAAAGAAAGGGCGTGAGCTGAAGACTGGTTTTTTCCTGCCCTTCCCATAGTTAGTATCCTTATTCTGTCCCTGAAATAATACCCGGCCATATTGGCTTGATTTCAAATTCCGAACGATTGGTTTTGCCCAACAGCCCGTGTGAACTTTGTACACTTGACTTGGATTTTCCAAATGCACTATAACATCGAGAAAAGCCACATTATCAATTGCACCGAACCTCCAGGACGTCCTGCCAATCCGAGGGGGTTGTCAGTCCACTCGAGTCCGGTAAAATACTTTTCTACACGGTGTGACCTCAGGTGCAAGGTATCCTATCCCAAGGTGTAAGGGTCTCTTATCGGGATCGACCAGCAAGCCAAACCACTTCAATCCGGAAGATTGTGATCACTGCCTTAACAAGGGGGAGAAGTGCCAGATGTACTCGAGTTGGTTGATTCATTCTGTGTTTTCGTCGCAAGCCATAACGCCTCTGCAGACTGAAACGGGAGTGATTTCATATATGACCATCATGGACCATAAAACAGAATGGGGGGTTGGTAATGAGTAAAGGACAGCAGGATCTGGATCTTCTTTGCATCAACACTATTCGCACGCTCTCAATGGATGCGGTGCAGAAGGCAAAATCTGGGCACCCTGGTACTCCCATGGCGCTGGCCCCATTGGCTTATGTGGTGTGGACCCAGTTTCTCCGCCACAACCCACGCAATCCAAAATGGTTCAATCGAGACCGGTTTGTGCTTTCATGCGGTCATGCCTCAATGCTGCTCTATGCCATGCTCCATCTGACAGGCTACGAGCTTTCCCTGGAGGAGATCATAAATTTTCGACAGTGGGGGAGCAAGACGCCGGGCCATCCTGAACACGGGCTCACCCCAGGGGTGGAAACCACCACAGGACCGCTCGGCCAGGGCATTATGAATGCAGTTGGTATGGCCATGGCGGAAGCACATCTTGCCACGGTTTTCAATCGTGAGGGACATGATATTGTAGACCACCATGTCTATACCTTCTGCAGTGACGGCGACCTTATGGAAGGTGCTTCCCACGAAGCGGCCTCTTTGGCGGGACACCTGGGTCTCGGCAAACTCATCTGCATCTACGACGACAACCGCATAACCATAGAGGGAGACACTAATCTTACTTTTTCAGAAGATGTGGGCAAGCGCTTCGAAGCCTACCAATGGCACGTGCAAGATATCGGCGATAAGGCAAATGACCTTGATGCTTTTGCAGATGCTTGCAGCAAGGCCAAAAAGGAAGAATCAAGGCCATCGCTTGTCATCGTCCGTACCCACATTGGTTATGGTTCCCCCAACAGGCAGGATTCCGCCAAGGCTCATGGCGAGCCGTTGGGTGAAGATGAGGTGAAACTGACCAAGAAGGCCTACGGTTGGCCAGAGGATGAAACTTTCTTGGTACCGGAAGAGGTCCTGGCTCACATGAGCCGGGCTGTGGAGCCAGGCGAAAAACTGGAGGCGGAGTGGAGCGAAAGATTCTCTGCCTTTAAGGAGGCTTACCCTGAGCTAGCTGGTGAGTTCCAGCAAGCTTTGAACTCCACTCTTCCC
>Ga0255039_10000421_pt1 | contig 13782 bp, 14 predicted proteins | sample BC1_12_1_MG_FD_181713 | JGI IMG/M metagenome (GOLD analysis project Ga0255039, IMG submission 181713) | Seawater microbial communities from Strait of Georgia, British Columbia, Canada - BC1_12_1 | ecosystem: Environmental > Aquatic > Marine > Strait | place: Canada: British Columbia | collected... | reverse complement strand
CCTCACCATACTTGGCCTGCTGATTGTGACTTGCCTCCACTCCCAGGATAGCACCACTGCGCAGATCCACCAACTGAGCGACAATGGTAGTAGTGCCTATGTCACAGGCAACACCGTAGTTTTCTGCGCAGGTGTCGCCTGGTTCCAGCGATAAAATCTCTACACAATGTTCATCATGAGGATGCAAAGTTGCGGTAGCCTGCCACTTGTTGTCCCGCAGCAGTTCAGCCAGTCCTCTGAGAGTGGACAGTGAAGCTTCAAGATAAGGTGCCTGAATCTTTTTACGAATCTCGCGGTATATCCGATCGAGATCTGAGATATTGTCAGAGAGGCTCGGTTCTGGCAAAGAGAGGTGAAGCTTTTTGGTCACGGGCAGGTAGAGTAGTGAAGGGAGATCAAAATTGTCACGCACCTGGAGGTCCTGCGGTTGATCATAACAAACCACGCTTTCGGTTGTAAGAATTTGCTCCTCCTCCAAACGCGCCTCAGGAGGTACCCAGACTTCCAGGTCGTCTTTGATCTCAGTCTGGCAACCAAGGACAAATCCTGAATTGATCTCTTCGCGACTGAGAAATCTCATACTGTGGCTGGTGGGTTTGGCCTCACCGCGTGTAATCTGCACTCTGCACTTACCACAAACTCCCTCGCCACCGCAAAGACTGTTAATATAAATGCCAGATTCAGCAGCTGCTTCAAGGATGCTGCTTTCTTTCTCCACCTCTATCTTAGCGCCAACAGGTTGAAATACCACCTTGTGCTTTGCCATAGTTGTCTCGCTTTCTTTTTCTAGCCCCTGACTTTCCTGTCCACTTGGATATCAAAGGCTTTGAGCCGTTTCCATAGCGTTACCCTGCTGATCCCAAGTATCTCGGCGGCTTTAGATTGGTTCCCACCTGTGGCTGCTAAAGCCTCTAAAATCCGCTTCCTCTCCGCCTCATCGTTTTGCTTTTTCACAGCCCGCCGCCTTGGTGCCATGCTGGGCTGTTTCCCGGTGACCCTGGCAGGGAGATGGTTTGGCATAATCTCGCCTTCGTGGCAGAGAACAAATGAATATTCAATAACGTTGATCAGTTCGCGCACATTACCGGGCCAGTCGTAGCTAAAAAGCAGGTCCAAGGCCTCCCTGCTCATGCCGCTAATGGGCTTGTCAGCCTTGAGGTGGATCCTGTTGATGAAGGCCTCTATAAGCAAAGGAACGTCTTCCCGCCGCTCTCGCAAGGGTGGAAGATGGATGGGAATGACGCCAATGCGATAATAAAGATCCTCACGAAAACGGCCCTCTTCCATGAGGGTGCTGAGATCTTGATTGGTAGCGGCTAAAATACGGACATCTATAGAAAGAGGGCGGTGATCCCCAACCTTTTCGATCTCCTTTTCCTGGAGGACTCTCAAAAGCTTGACCTGAGTGGAAAGAGGCAGATCGCCAATCTCATCTAGGAAGATATCGCCGCCATTAGCTGCCTCGAATCGCCCCACTCGAGTGCGGTCAGCACCGGTAAATGCGCCTTTAACGTGGCCAAATAGCTCGCTTTCCAGGAGGGATTCACTGAGGGCGGCGCAGTTAACCTTTATAAAAGAGCCCTTGCGCCGCGGCCCCAGTTTATGAATGGCTGAGGCTATAAGCTCTTTACCGGTACCACTCTCTCCGTAGATGATCACCGGGGCCTCGGATTGGGCCGCGCTGGAGATGAGATCAAAAACCTGAACCATGGCCGCGGATTTTCCCAGAATGCCATGGAAAGCGTCCTCGCTACTGAGTTCTTTCCGCAGACGAGATATAACTCGATCCTTGGCCACCACCTCGGTAAGATCAGTCCAAGTCTCGACACCTCCGATGACCCGATCAGACCTATCTTTAAGAATAGTTGCGTTCTTGTATAAATGTATACGGCTGCCGTCCTTTTTCCGGAGGGTGCACTTACGGCGTGTTACTACACCGTCTTTAAAAAGAGCGCAGTATTTGTCGTGCCCATCAGCCCTAGTTTTAAAACAGGTATCGCACTCCAATAATTCACAAGACTTGCCGATCAGTTCTCCTTTGCTGTAGCCACTGATTTCTTCCATGGCTTGGTTGATGGAGACGATCACCCCCTCAGAGTCCACCACCATAAGTCCATCGGTCATGGTATCGACGATGGTCTTCCAATACTGGCTGTACTCTTCCTCAAACATTACCGACCTCACTCTATGATTTCAGCAGGCTAGATTAGTCCGGCGAAACGATGGGAAAATTACTCCTGAAACAACTGTTAAGTGTAACCTCAAGTTAAACAGGTGTTAAGTGTAAACTATTGAGGGTTAACAATCAATGGGGCTGTGTTTAAGGAGTTTATAGAATAATAACAAATATATATCAAAAAAATAGCAACCAAAACTTGTTGGCATGCATATTGCCAAATCAAGAATAGAAACTGGTTTCCTAGCTAGTATCCATCCGGAAACCACGTTTATGGGCGTCATTCTGAGGAGCAAGGCGACGAAGAATCTCATAGTTACTGGGTCCGCAGAGATTCTTCGCTTCGCTCAGAATGACATGGAGGAGTTTCCGGATGGAAACTAGCTAATCACTGGAGCTACTCTTGGAAAAGAGATCCGAAGCAGACAAGATCATAGATCTTCGAGGGGTGAGTTGCCCCTGGTCGATTCTCAAAGCCAAAAGCCAGCTCACCAATATGAAACCAGGTGAGGTTCTTGAGGTACTAGCCTCCGATCCCATGATGTTTGAAGATTTTCCGAAGGTGCTCGGTCAAAGCGGCCATCACTTGATTGAGATAGATGAGCAGCAGGGATATTCACGGCTCTATGTCCGGAGGGGTCAAAAGGAAAAAAATAGTAAGGCTGCCGGTTGTCAGACTGGTATTGATGAGAACGAAACCAAAAGGAGGTAGCAATGACAACACAGGATCTCAACAGTATTGAAGCGGCTAGCGTAGTGGATGCACGCGGGAGCGCCTGCCCAGGTCCTCTCTTGGAGGCCAAAAAGGGGATCGGCAAGGTCAAAGTTGGAGAGGTCTTGGAAATACTCTCCAACGATTCAGCGACTAAGGGCGATATTCCTATCTGGGCCAACAAGGTAGGGCACGAGTTTCTCGGCCATATTGAAGCAGACGGCTACGATCGAATTTTCGTTGTGCGCAAGAAATAAATGGATGGCAACATGGCAGAGCAGGGAAATGAGCAAAAGATACTGATCCTGGCCACGGAGACCTGCGCCTATCCAGGCGCCAACGCGGTGGGGCAGGCGCATATGTCCTACCCCGCCAACACCTACATTCTCAGGGTTCGCGCTCCGGTTCTCTTTCCAGAGAAGTTCTATCTGGACTGTTTTGCCAAAGGTATAGGGGGCATTATCATCATGTCCTGCGGCGAGGAGTGCCCTTATGAAGGCGCCTATCACGCCTTGGCGTCCAGAATCGACCGGGTCTACAAGATGATGAGAGAAAAGGAGTTCGACATAAGGAGACTTCGACTCACCGCCATTTGCACCGTGTGCACCCGAGCCTTCATAAATGAAGTTAAGATGATGAACGAAGTCATGGCCGAATTGGGACCACCTGGCTCAGAGAAGGCGGCGTGAGGTTTTGAGGGATCTGACTGGGACTGCAAATCGCGGCTGGAAAGCCGCTCCCACGGTGGCATGATGCGTTTAAGGGAATGCGGCACAATACTGTTTGAAAGGGTGAAGTTATGCCAACAAGAACTTTGAGTTTTGATGCTTTGGTCGTTGGCGGCGGCATAGCCGGACTGCAGGCGGCGTTGGACCTAGCCGATCAAGACTTCAAAGTGGCCATAGTGGAGAAAGATTCTTCCATTGGCGGCAAGATGATCCGGCTCTCCAAAGTGTTCCCAACTTTGGATTGCTCCAGCTGCATTACCACTCCCAAAATGGCTGCCGCAGCGCACCACGAGAATATCACCATTTTCACCTATTGTGATCTGCAATCTCTGCAAAGAAATGGGGATACCATAGCCGCTGCAATACGGCAAAAGCCGAGATATGTGGATGAGCCCAAGTGTATTGGTTGCAGACAGTGTGAATATGAGTGTCCAGTGTATGTCTCAGATCCTGATCAGGGCGGGTTTTCAGCCCGTAAAGCCATTTGCGTACCCTTCTCCAACGCCATCCCGCCGGTTGCGGTTCGGGAGGTGGAGAACTGTATCCTCTGCGGTAAGTGTGAAAAGGTTTGCCCCACTCAGGCGGTTGATTATTTCCAAGAGCCAGAGGATTTCATGATAAAGGCGAGGACGGCTATCCTCGCCACCGGTTTTGGCACAACCCCTGTCCAGGATAAGCATCAATATGGGGAGGGGAAGATCCCCAACGTGATCACCGCTTTGCAGATGGAAAGGCTGTTGGCGCCACACGGCCCGTACAACCGGGTTTTGAGGCCGTCGGACGGCATGGAGCCTGACTCCATCGCCTACATCCAGTGCGCCGGTTCCAGAGACAAAAGCATGGGAGTCCCTTATTGTTCAAGAGTTTGCTGCATGTACGCCATTAAACAAGGCATGTTGCTGTCGGGAGCCCTGCCCCTGGCTGATATCGCCATCTACTACATGGACATCCGCGCCTTTGGTAAAGGATATGAGGAATTTTTCCAAACTGCCATGGCCATGGGAATCGAGTTTGTGAGGGGAAAGGTGGCCACATTAAGCGAAGGCGAGAACGGGGGTGTAGTGGTGCACTACGAGTCCCAGGAAGATGGTGGCGGCGTGACCCAAACGCAGCATGATCTGGTAGTTTTGTCCCTGGGGATAGTTCCTGATTGGAAGCCGGATGGTCATTGCCGGATATCCACCGGGTCGGATGGTTTCATCAAGACGATTAAGCCCAAGATTGCTCCAAGCTTAACTGAGATGGAAGGAGTGTTTGTGGCCGGCGCGGCTGCAGGGCCGAAAGACATTGTGGATAGCATCGCTGAAGCTGGAGCGGCGGCCATGGAGGCAGCTAAGTACCTGACAACAGTAGATCCATCGCAGTTGCGTGAAGCCTCATAGATTGGGAGATGCAGGGATGTCGGAAGGAAGGAAGGAAAAAGGGGCGGAGTCGGAACGGAAGGTAGGAGTTTACGTTTGCCGTTGCGGCGGCAACATTTCCGATCATGTGGATGTGGAGAAGGTATGCGAGCAGGCAAGTAAGATTTCAGGAGTGGTGGTTGCTCGGCAAGATATGTTTATGTGCTCCGACCCGGGGCAGGATCTGATTATTGAGGATTTGAAAAGCGGCACCATCGACCGGGTTGTGGTGGCTTCTTGCGCTCCCGACCTCCATGAAATGACCTTTCGAAATGCCATCTCTCGGGCGGGTTTTAGCCCTTACGTCTATGAACACGCCAACATCCGTGAACAGGTGAGTTGGGTCCATCACGGGGACAAAGCCACCGACAAAGCAGCCCGACTGGTTGCAGCTGCCTCAGCCAAGGCAAAGCAGCTGCAGCCGCTTGACCCCATTCGGGTGGAAGCCAAACGGCAGGCAGTGGTAATCGGAGGGGGAATTGCAGGCATGAGAGCCGCCAAAGACCTAGCGACTCGCGGGATTAAGGTAACCTTGCTCGAAAAATCGCCTTTTCTGGGCGGCAGGGCTGCACAACTCCATCGAGTGGCCCCCACAGGGGAACTGGCCTCTGATCTCGTTCTTGAACTCGCAGACGCGGTTTTGGCGGATCCGGCGATCACAGTCTACACCTGTGCACAGGTGATAGAGTCCGAAGGTTACGTGGGGAACTTCAAGCTTGGTTTCAGAAGGCAGCCGCCGGAGTCCCAGGAAGATCGTGACCGCATCAAACAAATGGCTGAGTCCGGAAAGGGAATTGGAGAGGTTATACCTTTTGTAGGTGTCTGCCCGGCTCAAATACCCGAGACCAGCGAAGAACACACCGTCGAAGCTGGTGTTGTTGTGTTGGCAACAGGAATTAAACCCTATACGCCCCGTCATGGAGAATATGGGTTCGGTGAATTCGAGGAAGTGATCACCCTGCCTGAATTTATAAAGATAATGGGCGAAAGTGGGAAGAACGGTAGTTCTTTAGAGGTGAAAGGCAGAGAGATAAAAAGTCTCGGCATAATTCACTGCGTGGGGAGCAGGCAGATACCGGGGATCCACGAAGAGGATGAGACCGGCTACATGAACGAATATTGTTCCCGGACCTGCTGTTCAGCCACCCTTAATGCTGCCAACACCATACGTGAAACATACCCGGGGACCAGAGTCTTCGACATTTACCGCGACATCCGTACCTACGGTCGAGGCCAGGAAGAGCTTTACGAGCAGGCCGCAAAAAACAAAGTGCTCTTTCTCCGTTTTGAAGCTGCAGAAGCTCCTGTGGTTACACAGAATGGCAGATCCAATGGTCATCCACTTTCCATCCTGGTGAAAGATACCCTTACTTTTGGCGAGCAGGTCGAGGTGCCGGTTGACCTGGTGGTACTTGCTGTGGGAACGGAGCCCAACAATGTCTCTGACCTGGCGGCAATGATGAAGCTGCCGGTGGGGGCCGACCGGTTTCTCCAAGAGGTCCATCCGAAGCTGCGCCCGGTTGAGTTGTCGGTTGCGGGGGTGCTACTAGCAGGAACCTGCCAATCGCCCATGGACATGGGCGAAGCGTGCAATGGAGCCTCCAGCGCCGCAGTCAAGGCTTCTTCTTTGCTGGCCCGGGGCTATGTGGAACTAGATCCCTTTGTGGCAGAAGTGAATATGGACTTGTGCGCGGGTACGGGAAGATGTGTGGAAGGTTGTTTGCAGGAAGGAGCTCTGCGCATGGTGGAGATCGAGGAGGATGGCAAGAAGGTACAAAGGGCCGAGGTGAATCCTGCCGTCTGCACGGGATGTGGCGCCTGTGTAGCGGTCTGCCCCGAGAACGCCATTAATGTCAAAGGTTGGACGCTGAAACAATATGAGGCCATGGTGGATATGATAGTTTCTGATGAGGTTGCGGCCTGATCAGAGGCAATGAGTGTTGGTGGCCCAGAGAGTATCGCGGCTGGAAAGCCGCTCCCACAGCAGTACCTGTTTAGCAGGGTGTAGAGCCTGCGATATGAGGATGACCAATGAGTGAAGTAAGCGAAGAAAAGACAGAAAAAAAAGAAGCGATGAAAAAGCTCCGAGAGAGCAGGAAAGACATAATCAAGGCGACTTCAGCCAGGGTGAAGGAAAATAGAAAAGCAGTAAGGGCCATCAAAGAGCAACTTAGAGATGAGGCCAGTACAGTACCCGAGATCGCCGAGGCCACAGGTCTCGCATCAGCTGAAGTGCTGTGGTTTGTAGCTACTCTGAAAAAATATGGAGAAATCGCTGAAGGAGATAAAGATGGCGGTTATTTCCGTTACTGCTTGGCAGACGCTACGAGCTAGTGAATTAGCAGGGAGACGTTAAGGGACTCCCATTATTCCCTTTGACGGAGGGTGGAGAATGGCTTTGGTAGATCTAGACTTTCCAGAACAATTAGAGCGCTTTGGCGTGGATACCACTTTGGAATGTTTCAACTGTGGCACCTGCACGGCAATCTGTCCGCTCATACACGAACATTTCCCAAGGAAGATCATTCGCTATGCTCAGCTAGGCGCCAAGGATCGAATACTGCAGGAGTCTGACGAACTCTGGCGCTGCCTCCACTGTGGGCTCTGCACCTATACATGTCCGAGAGAAGTCAATCCTGGAGAACTTATTTTAGGATTGAGGCGATACGTAATCGCCAACTGGAGGGGGACTGCTAATGTTTAAGCCAAGAGATATCATTGAGCTCATCGCGGCCAACGTCAGGAAAACGCGGAATCCCTTCGGGGTGCCCAACGTCTTGTTGAACAGATGGTGGAAAGGCAAGGATCTCCGCACAGAAGGAGATGAACTGCTCTTTACTGGACTTATGTATCAGTCCGTACCGTACATAGAAATGACAACGCGACATCTCGAACGTTATGAGGACAGCGCTGTTGCAGACTATGTTAAGTATGGCAAGTACATTCCCAAGTTTCTGGTGGGACTAGGATTAGCCTTGCTCAGTTCCAAAGAAGAGAAGAAGAAATCCAACGATATGTTGCATAGCATTACCAAAGTTCTCACCAGGTCCAAGGTTGATTTCTGCTATAAACCAGAGCTCGATTACTACAGTGGCGTTTTACTTTATGATCTGGGTGATATCGACGGTTTCATGAGCCATGCTCGGTTTGTTGCCGACAGATTAAGAGAACACAGTGTTAAGAAACTAATTACGGTGGATCCGCATACAACGTACGCTCTGAAGGTTCTCTACCCTAAATATGTGGGCGAGACTTTTGAAGTGAAGACCTACTTTGAGCTGGTAAATTTCCGGGGAGAGAATGGCACCAAGCAGGTCACCCTGCACGATCCCTGTATGTATGGCAGGTACCTGGAAATGTCAGATGTGCCAACAAAAGTCTTGGAAAACCTGGGCATTGAATGCGTGGCGGTAAGGAATTCCGGCACGTTCACCAACTGCTGCGGCGGCCCGGTTGAGTCTATTTCTCCAAAGCTCTCAAGAGAGGTACTCGAGCGCAGGGTTAAAGAATTGCAGTCCACTGGCGCACCCATCGTGGCAATGTGTCCCATATGTATGACACATCTTAAGAAGGGCGGCGTTGAGGTGGAAGATCTGTCAACCTTGATTGCACGCTGCGCTTGAAAGCGCAAGGCGCAGAGCGCATAGCGCATAGCGCCAAGATTCAGCTGCGGCAATACCAGTATGACAACATAAGTCAAGTCTACACTCCAAGATAGAGGAGGTTTCTGATAACAAAAAACAGAAAGGAGAATGAAGATGGCGGAAACTGAAAAGATGGTCTACATCGTAACCCACGCGGGAGAGGACCCGGAAAGAGCGACCTTTCCATTCATGCTGGCAACTGCGGCTCAGGCCATGGAAGTCGAGGTCGTAGTGGCTTTACAGGGAGTATCAGTCTTTCTCGCCAAGAAAGGCTACCTGGAGCACGTCTTAGCAGCCGGTTTGCCCGCACTCAAGGACTTGGTGAACAATTACCTTGAGTCCGGAGGCAAGCTACTCATCTGTACGCCCTGCGTCAGAGATAGAAACATTGAAGAATCTGACCTGATCGAGGGCTCCGAGTTGATTGCTGCAGCGAGACTTAACCAAGAGATTCTCAGTGCGAACGCAACTCTGGTTTACTAGGTAGGTCGGGAAAAGGTTTGCCTGGCGGTAATAATTTCCCCCTCCCCGATGTTTTTTCTAGCTTAGGGGAGGGGGAGCTTTGGATTGCGGAATGCAGATTTAAGATTGTAGATTGAGGATTGACATGAGTTGAAACAATAACATCCGCAAATCTGCAATCTAAAATCAAACCTCGCCCCCCTATTCTCTGGGCGAGGTGACTTCCCTCACATATCTCTGGGCGAGGTGACTTCCCTCACATACTCGACAAAATAATCCGAGAAAATCCCACCAAGTTTGTTGGTAGAAGCAAACTGCCATTTCTTCGGTAACTCAGACTTAGCTTCGCTTTTCCCAGTAAAATGCAAAAGCAGACCAATAGAGTCGCTCTTGCGTCCTTCCTTGTCACGAATATAAATGTCTAAGTGGAACATTTTTTCTCGTAGATGTAGCGAGGGAGGGGTTTTAACAAAGAGGTACCCAGCAAATTCTCCTCTCTCTTCTTCGTGTATAGGGGTGATGGAGTAGGTAAGAAAACTCATACCAGCTGGGGATATTTTAGCGACAATGTCTTTCATGTCACCGTCTTTATCCTCGGCTTTGATAAAGATTTTCCAGACCTCACCTGGCTTGACGTTCTGAGGTGCATAAGAATCCAAGATAACCGGCTTGTTTCCCGGGTCTATGGGGACGAGTTTCCATAGTTCACCACAGCCGAGTACGGTCGTTGTGAGCACCAAGACTACCAGGTATTTCTTCATTATTCTCCCATCCTTAAGCCCGGATATTTCATGAATCACTTGCTGCGACCCCGGATATGGCCGTCCTTCCTGGCGTCCTCGGGTGTCGGTCCCTGCGACGTACCACTCAGGTACGCCTCGGATCCAACCCCCTGCGGTTGCCAGGTGGCAAGCCCATCTTCGTGGTCTCGCGACAGAAATTCATGAAATATCCGGGCTGGCCAGAACCAGGTGCAAGCAATGGTTATAGAAAGTGATCTGCCTTTGTGCGGTAAGACCCAAAGTTTCAAAGAGGGACAGCAGACCGCCACCCCTGATGAAGCTAGTATAATTACGAAAGTGACGTGGACCAGCCAGACGCTCAATGAACCGACACATGGCAGCTGCAAGGTTGGCTGGTGGGGGGACTCGATAGTCCACCAATATGACATGAGGCGCTAGCCGCTGCATCTCCTTCAATACTGGAAGACGCTGGCTTGCATCCATCTCGTGAAGGACCATGCAGGCAATGGCATAATCAAAAGAACCAGCCGAAAAATTTTCCAACTTGGCGCCATCGCCGAAGAGAATCTGCACGTTATTGAAACCACGTGTCCGAGCTTGTCGGTCTGCAAAAGACCACATCCGCTTCGAGGTCTCAACCCCCACCAGTTCCGAGCCCACGTCAGCAAGGGAAAAAAGGAGTTCGCCTGTGCCGCAGCCGATATCGATGAGAGTACTGCCAGGCTTCACCTGGGAGCGCACCAATCGGTGAACTCGTCTCAGGACCGGGTCTACAAATAAGTGATAGAGCCAGCCATCGTAGAAGCTGTCTTGGAGTTTTTGAGCCATAAAGGTGTCTTAAGCTCGCATAGCGCAAGGCGCAGAGCGCATAGCGTTTCAAATAGAAAAGCGTTCGACTGCCAATGATGGATTTGCCTGCTGTTGTTTCTGGAACGTCATTCCCGCGAAAGCGGGAATCTAGATTCCGGATATCCGCCTCCGGCGGATTCCGGAATGACATCTTTGCTACCTCAGAGCTAGTTCACTTCGAGCTGTCACGATTTTGCCTCTGCCGCACAAAGGAAGTACCATATTGAGATAGGAAAAGGAAACATTTGGTTCTTATATCTCATTTTCAGCTTGAAGGTGCTGCTTGCGGTGTGATAGGGAAACGTTCAGCATGACCACTGACGATTTATTACTCTGGGGGATTGTGTATGCCGGTTTTCGACAAAAAAGACTTCCCTAAGGTACTGGCGCAGGTGGAACAGGGTAGCATAGCCTCTCTTTATTTACTTTACGGCGAAGATTACCTGGTGAAGTCAGCCCTGGCACAACTCACCGAGATTCTCGTTCCAGAATCCCAGCGGAGCACTAACCTTGAGATAGTTGACGGCAATCAAGCGGATTTTCGACAAATCTTAGACAACGTCAACACCTTTGCGCTATTCGGAGGGCGGAAAGTGGTTGTGGTACAGGATTGTCGTGTTTTTTATTCTCGGGCCAACCTCCCTACTCTTTACCTCAAGAGTAAGGAGGCCCATGAGGCAGGAGATCTGGAAGTTGCTGCCCGGTTGCTGCTGGAGGTGCTCGCCTACGCCGGGTGGTCTCTCACCGATGTGGCTGATGGAGCCTGGCGAGAAATTCCCACCGACCTGTGGCAACAGACCACGGGCGTGGAGCGAGACCAGGCGGAGGTGGCATGGCTGGAAGCGGTCGTAGACCACGCTGGTAGTACTGGAATGGAGGTGCCAAGGCTGAGAGATGATGGTTCTTTGTTGGAGACGGCTCTACAGGAAGGCTTCCCTGAAGAGCAATGTTTACTCCTTACCACCGATACTGTGGACAAGCGGCGAAGCCTCTATCGCTTTATGGAGGAGAAAGGGGTTGTGGTCGATTTTGGCGTGGCTTCAGGTAGTAGCCGTAAGGTTCGCTCCCAGCAAGAGACGGTCTTGAAAAACCTGGCGCAGGAAACCCTCTCCGCAGCGGGCAAGACAATTGAGCCCCAGGCGCTCGCTCTGCTCTTTGAGCGCACCGGATTTAATCTCTGGGCCCTCAAGACCCAGCTAGAAAAACTCATGTCGTTTGCGGGCGAGGCGACGCTGGTAACTCGCGAGCAGGTGGAGGGTTTGAGCGACCAGTTCCGGGAGGAACCTCTCTATGAATTGAATAACGCAGTGGCTGCTCGGGACTGCGAAACCGGTTTACTTGTGCTCAATCGACTCTTGGATCAAAACTATCACCCACTCCAGCTGCTTGCTTCCCTGGCCAATGAACTCCGACGCTTGCTCGTGGCGCGTGAATTTATAGACGAACATCTGGCGGGCAGCTTGGACGCTAATATCTCTTACGGTGGCTTCCAAAAAACCATCTTACCTGTGGTCAAAAAGAAAAGCGACAAAGAGTCTCCCGTAGCTAGTCTGCACCCATTTGCCTTGCACAAGACAATGGTTCGCAGTACAACCTTTCAGACCGCAGAGTTGGTCGGTTGGCTGCAACATCTGTTCGCTGCTGATCTTACCTTGAAAAGTAGTGGGACCCCTGAGCGCGCGGTCATGGAAGGGTTGATCATGAGGCTGTGTAGTGGAGAAGGGAAGTAAGCAGGTAAGGCATAAGTCGTGAGGCGCAAGGAGCAGATAAGTTTTCTTTTATTATTTTTACCTTGTGCCCTGTGCCTTAGGCCTTGGGTCCGGGTTTTTTATAGTCGTATTTCCTCATGCATGACTGCAAGGCGTTGCAATGTTTCTTCGTTTACGCTTACGCCAAGCCCATGGCCTGCCAGCGGTTGGGCCACCCCACCAGGTCCGAACTCCACCGGCTCATTGACGATGTCATCTTGGAGTAGATAACTGGAATAAGAACCCTCCAGATAGAGGAGCTTCCGGCTTGAGGCAAGTTGTCGTCCGGCTGCAGACAGTATCCCGGTTTCCCCCACTTGACATCCCAGCTGTGCTGCGATTGCTTTCTTGCGGCCAATTTCGTACAGACGATTTGCAGCGAGGATTCCCCCGCATTTTGACAATCTCAGGTTAAATACCTGGCAAGCGTCCTGGGAGGCCAGGTTTTCAGCATCACGCTCAAGACACAATGATTCGTCAGCAATAATGGGGATCTCCACTTGTTCCGACAACCGTTTTAGCCCCAGTATGTCCTCTTTGGGCACCGGTTGCTCCACAGCGCTAATACCATAGGCCATCATTGCCGCAATTCGTTTTTCGGCTTCTTCGGAACTCCAGGCGCCGTTGGCGTCCACCCGGAGGTCTACCTCATGCCCCAGGATCTCACGTGCCAGAGACAAAACCTCTGTGTCCCTTTCGTTTCCCACCTTGATCTTCACAAAGGACATTTCCATGTCACGAATGAGGTGCAGGAGGCGGTGGAAACTGGGTGGGGACATCATGGGGATTACTGCACTGTAAATCAGGGGTTGATCTCCACCTCCTAACATTTGAGCTACGGATTGGCTCCAGGTCTTGCCGGCGGCATCAAGTATGGCAAGTTCCAGGGCGCAACACGCAGCCGGCGCTTGAGCTCGATTGTCTTCAGAAAGCAGCTCTGCCAGAGCTTCTATCAAGTCGGGCGGTTCAGAAGGATGGAATCCATTGAGCTGTGGAATGAGATGGTCTTGCAGAAAGCGCAAACTGGATTCCATTACTTCACCAGTCACGTATTGCCTGGCAATACCTTCGCCGAAGCCAACCTCACCCGAATCAGTAACCACCTTTACCACGAGGTTTTCGCTATGGGTGCGATCAGCTAGGTAATGCTTAATAGGCATGCAGAGCTGAATCTGCAAGAGATACAGATCTATCTTCTTCAACCACATGTATGGGTCTCGTTTCCTCGAAAATCGTGTCGCCGAGGACGGTGCGCACCTGCTTCCATTGATACCACTGGTGCGGCGCCATATAGATGTACTGCTCCAAAACTCGGAGGGC
>Ga0255039_10000420_pt1 | contig 13812 bp, 16 predicted proteins | sample BC1_12_1_MG_FD_181713 | JGI IMG/M metagenome (GOLD analysis project Ga0255039, IMG submission 181713) | Seawater microbial communities from Strait of Georgia, British Columbia, Canada - BC1_12_1 | ecosystem: Environmental > Aquatic > Marine > Strait | place: Canada: British Columbia | collected... | reverse complement strand
TAACGCACGCACTTAACTTTATCTTGTAATTGCATTAACGTGTAGGTGCACGATTATTGTTAGCCTATCTTAAATATTAAAGTAAACTTTAATCAAAAAATCATGATTACCTATGGGACGGTTGTGTATAATATTTAGATATCTTTAATAAGTAGATTGTCATCTGACTGTGCTAATTGATCGTCAAAAGCGCGCATTTTTTCTTTGAGACGTTCTAGTTCTACTGATGGTTTGGCCAACATATAATCAGATCCCAAATGTTCAAGCCGATATACTACTTCACTAAGGCGCAAACCTGAGATATCTTTTGCTGGTTGATATACTTTAGATTTTCCTTCTAACGTTATTTCCCTAAAAACACCTATTGCCTCAAGATTAAAGACCAACTGACGTACCAGTCGTACTGGCATATCTAGTTCATATGCGATATCACTGCTAGAGAGAGGTGCATTATCAGTCATAAACCGCTTAAACACCAAACGCGTAATTAACAATGCTAACAAATTACTTTGTGTATGTGATATATTATTACAATCTTGTTCATATTCATAGTTTTCTACATTTTGATAAGCAAAAGAAATTTCGCCACCAAACAAAACGATTAACCAACTAATTTGTAACCAAATTAAAAACAAAGGAAGGACTGCAAAACTACCATAGATATCACCAAAACTTGACGTAAGTTGTTGAAAATGTACAAAGCCAACTAGGATTAACTGAAACAAAGTGCCTGATATCATACCACCTATAATAGCACCCCGCCATTGCACCTTGGTATTTGGCATAAATTTACAAACAAAAATAAACAAAATCCACATAACCAAGTAAGGGGAAAAAATAAATAGCTTCTGTAAATTTATTACCGTTTCATTTGATATAGAAACATATTGGGCTAACTTTACAATACGTAACTGTACAAAAACAGTCATTGCAGTACCAAGCACCATTAACAAAGGACTAACTAAAACAAATGCATGATAATCACCAATTTTACGCATTAACGAACGCGATTTTGTGATACCCCAAATGTGATTAAATGCATTTTCAATATTGGTAAGCATTTTAATAACAGAAAAAAGGAGCATCAGCGCACCAAAACCTGCAATAAAACCAAAATGCGTTTGATTAATCGCCTCCTTAGCAAAGCCTATAATCCAATTTAGGGCTTCTTTTTGCGTAACAAACTTTTCTAACAAAATATCTTCAACATGCTGATCGTATCCAAATGATTTTGCCACCCCAAAAACCAACGCCAATACTGGCACAATAGATAATAAAGTATAGAACGTTAAAGACGATGCGCGCAAGCCACATTGATCTTCTTTTAAACCACGAATCGTCAATACCACAATACGTAATTTTGCATACCACCACTGCTTACTAGTGGTATGCTTTGAAAGCTTAAAACGCCAAAGATCTTTATTAACAAATTGAATCCACTTATAAAGCATATTCCTACATTTCCATTGCGTAAATAATAACAATCGATTTTACATTATTGATATGACGCATACATATACCACCCCATCATACATATATAAGCTGTTCGTGCAAGCCAATGACATAAATCGACATTATACTGTTTGTTGTAATATGAAGGGAGGCTTCAGTATTGATTAATTGCGTAATCAGTATATATTAACATTGGTAATTTGCGATGATTAAGCGTACTGACTGTATACTTAATTTTATCTTCCTTTCCCCCGCCAGAGAAAAGGGTACGATTGCTCCTGTTAGCGTAAAACCAGCCTTTATCTTTCTTAGACTGTAATTTATTCCTTTTTCGGAATCGTCGTGACACTCTGCATAATTTGCAGTATCACTCTTTTTACCCTAACTTAACAGAACTTTATACGGTTATTAACTTCACGGTGGCATTACCATACTGCCTTCTTCCGATTACCAATATACCTCAACAATATTGGTTATTCTCAACCGCTTGGCTTCAACAAAAAAGTACAATTCAAAGTTCATAAAGCAAAACTACCTATATTATCTTTTTAAAGCTTAACATTTGCACTACCCAATTTAAGAGACAAATTGATTTCCATCAAAAATTGTGTTATCCTTTTCATAATAATTTAACAAGGAATATATCATGAACAGATCAAACAATAAGCACAATATTCTATTTTTATGTACCGGCAACTCATGCCGTAGTCAAATGGCAGAAGGATGGTGTCGCCACTTAAAGGGCGATCTTTTTAATACATATTCTGCCGGTATAGAGACCCACGGTTTAAACCCTCATGCAGTTACAGTCATGCAAGAGGTCGGGATAGATATCACTTCTCAAAAATCAGAACATATCGATTCACTTAAAGAGATTCCATTTGATTATGTCATCACTGTCTGTAGCCACGCACATGAATCATGCCCTTGGTTCCCTAGTAACGCCAAAGTAATCCATCATGCTTTTTCAGATCCACCTAAAATGGCTAAGGCGCATACTGATGCTACAGCACAACTCAACTGCTACCGCGACGTCAGGAACGACATCAAGGCATACATTAAAACCTTGCCAGAATCGTTAAAGTAAACAAGCGCGCAATAAAGTCTCTACTTTTCAAAATGCTGCTTTGCTTTGTCCAAGTTATTTTGAAGAGATGAATTGTTTGAATTGTTTTCTGAATTCGTTGGCGCCACCCATCGCCGGATGCCTTGCCTTAACAGTTTCTACACCTAGCGCGCCAAGCAATTGATGTGCTTTATTGCCGATAGCCAACTTCTTTTTAAAACCCATCAGATCAATCAAAGACTCAAGCATCGGCTTGCCCAACATTAGCTCAACCTTGCCCGGGGTGCGATTTGATTGATAACCCATATTTAATTTAAAAGGATGCCATGGATAAGCATTCCATAAAACAACTGAACGAGGGTCAATACCCATTTCTAAAATAGCGCCCCAAACGATCGTTGCCGTCGGTTCGATAAAACCTTGAGGCTTAACAATCGGTTTACTAGTACGCTTTGGTTCTTTTGTTTTAAAAACGTGTTCTGGCAATATACCTTTTTCTTTTTGGTGACCAAGTAAAATGCGCTCACTGGTCATCGCAATTCCAGTAAAATGACCACCCTGATACCCCAATGCCTCAGCCAACAATAAATACTTGGCATTGCCAACACGTTCACTCAAATATGCATGCAGCTGTTGCCTTCTAACCGATGCGCCCATTTTGGAAATCTCGTTTTCTTTATCAAAATGATACCATGGATTAAATACATCATCGCGTGATGGTGAGGATTTGAGTTGTTTTATAAGTGCATCAACCATAAAGACAAATTATATGGCGATCCTGACGAATGTCCACCACCAAAGGGATATATTATTATGCTGTATGGGCGCTCTTATTTGCATAAAATATTTGACCTACAAATCACTCAGCAATCCTTCCAAATCACCCATTTCTGTAGCATTGTCTTCCTTCATCTTCTGCAGTATAGCATCGCCTTGCTGTTTTAAATGTTGTCGATCTTTCTTTTTACGAACAAGATTATTTCGCATTTCACCACCAAGCTGGACATCTGTGAAAATATTTTCCATTTTGGTTTCAAAATCATATATCAAAATGGTTCGGTTTAGCTCGTCACTTTCCCGTCTATGAATCATTTCAATAATCTTACTGTTACACTCCGAAATTAAGGCATACTCATTTGCAGCGAGACGATTTGGCGATCTGGCTGCTTCATGCAAAAGAAGACGACGCCTTTTAGGGTCTTGCTCACGCATTAAAATTGACAGCACGACCTTGTGAGCATACCCAAACAGTATGCGGCATTCATCTGCCTGCAGCGCGATTTCATAATCTACGTTCCAATCTGATATAGTTAAATTTCCACTCATTTAAATTGCTAACAGCATCTCCATTAATCGTTTATAAAGCACATTTCCCCCGCTTTATCTTTTCTCTCGCTATATGCATCGACAACATACGGGGTTTGATTTACACTCGATTCTTGACATTCGCTGTAAACCAATGAAATTTTGTGTTTGTTGCTCATATTAATATTACCCCGTTTTTACGCCCACAACGCATTACATTTTCACTGACATCTGCCACTTTGCTAACTGAATTTGAAAGGATAAATACAACGTCCGATATCATCACTGACTTAAGATATACTTGGGGTCTATTTGGATTTGGATTTGCATTTTTACTCGTTTATGCAATAACTTATGAAGACGGTTTACTAACAAAGTGAATCAAATCTTGAAGATAAATAGCAACGGCTTGATCAAAGTCTAATGTATGTTCTGCATTTTCATAAAGAAATTCATTACCGTTAGTGATCGACGACAATAACTTTTTTGTTTTTTCATTATCGACAATTTGATCTCCGCCAGCAAGAAATAACCCAACGGGCAGATATATATTCGGTATCGCCCTTCTAACTTTCAGTTCCAATTGCCTTAATGCCACTAAGTAACCTGCAGTAACTTGCATCAAGATTAATGGATCATTTTCGATATACTGAACCTTCTTTTTATCACTTGTTAAAAATGAAGGACCGTAATTTGGCAGGTCGTGAAGGGCAAAAGGTTCTTTTGCACCTGATGCGCCTACGACTATTTTTTGGTTTAGACGAATATCAACCTTAGGACACAAACCTGGTGTCACTAGTGCTAATGATCGAACTTGCTCTGAATATTGATGAACATAGGGCAATGCGCCTTTGCCCGAAATACTGATCGCCACGATATCGACTTTATCGATATTTGTTTTTGCTTTTAACCATAATACCCAATCATTTATATCTGAAATAATATCCTTAGCACTGTGAGCATGCCCTCTATGACGCATATTCATACCGCTTCCCCTTCTATCTGGTGCTAAAACCGAGAAACCAGCCTTTTGCAAAGATTCACAAGTTTGGGTAAACCATCCCGCATGAGACTGAATGCCATGCAAAACCAATACGGCTCGCGTTGCCTTGGCCACATCATAATAAAAAGCACTTGTCTTCTCTCCATCAGCCATTGGTACATATAGATGATCAAATTGCGTAAAGTAAGATAATGAAAGTGAATTACCCATGCTTTATTCCATAACAACAAATTGATTTTATACAACAAATATCGCATTTAGGACGACGGGCAACACAAACCTTACGACCATGCTCGATCATGACATGATTCATTTTTGTCCAAACTTCTCTGGGGAAAATTTTCATGAGATCGAATTCCAACTTGGTTGCATCAATGTTTCGAGACAGACCAATTAATCTGCTAAGTCGAATGACGTGGGTGTCACAAACGACAGATGGAATATTAAATACATTTCCAAGCACCACGTTTGCCGTTTTCCGACCAACGCCTGCAAGCGCATGGAGCTCATCTAAAGTCTCTGGTACCTCGCCATGATGCTCAGTAACAATAGAGATGCAACATTTTTTTATATTCTTGGCTTTATTTCGAAAAAAACCAGTAGATTTAACCAATGCTTCTATATCTTCTATAGGCGCTTCACCATAATCTGCAGCAGTAGAATATCTTTTAAAAAGTGTTTTAGTGACGATATTGACTCGTTCATCTGTACATTGCGCCGATAGCATTGTTGCAATCAATAATTGCAATGGATTTTCATAGTTTAAAGCGCATTTCGCATCATGATGTTCAGACATTAGTAGTGAAACGACCTTGTGCACCTTATCCTTAGCATGCTTAACATCTTTGACCAACGGGCGAAATTTGCTTGATAATTCAGCTATAGTCGCTTTTTTATTTAACTTTGTTTTTGTGTGCTTTACCAATTGGTTCCTAACAGAATCGCCTCAGAAGTTTCGAAAAAATAAATTGTTTACCATTTATTAAATAGATTACAGTTTAAAGACCGATATTACAACGGTATATATGAACTATTTAGTCAGATTAGGTAAAACTTCTGGAGTACAAAATGAACGAAACTAGTGCCATCATAAAATTTTATCAAGGCGAAGGCACAGATAGCGAGGGCAGAACGTTAGTAGAAGTGCTCTCCTTTGACAATGGAGAATTAGAAACCAATCACAACTATGTACAATGGCTGTTTCCACTAAATCATCAAAGCGCATTTAATCCGACTGCACCCATATTAACACATAATGATATTAAATTATTTATTAATGATAGCCAGCTAAGAGAAAAATATTTGGTTTCGTTAAATAAAATGTTATCATTTTATGGCATCACATTAGCAGATGATTGCCAAGAAGTTAAAATGCACTTATCAGCGACATTTTCGCAACAAAAAATCAATTGGGTTACCCTGGGAAACCATAATTTCTTGAGACTTACCCGAATACTCACGAGTCTAAATATACTTGGTTTTCCTGATCATGCAAAAGCAATGTTTGAGATATTGGAAACCATATATCTTGAAAATACCACAGCTATCGGTACCGTTACATGGAATTTTTGGAAACAGGCGGCCGCTTAAGATATCCAAAATTGCCACCATTTTTTTACAGCATTTGACTCACCACTTAACTTAGCTGATTCCACTTCACTGGTAAGCACACTGCTGCTATTCAATGCCTCGTTACTTACCTCCTGTACCGTAGAAAGCTGTGAAACGAGCGCGCCCGACTGAGGTGTTATTTGTGAAAATAATATTGCCCCATCTATCGGCAATGTCTCTGTTGTATTAGTACTATCATTACCATAGTCATAAAAAGGAAGGCATTCTAGTTGTAAAAATCTGACCAAACTGTTCGCACAATTCAAATCACAAAAATAAATTAAAACATCATCACCATATATATCATTTAAAACATATCCAGCTTTAGTCACAATCTCACTATATCTGGCGCCTGCATCAAATCCAATAGTTATTCGAGCCCCAGAATCAAGCTTAGGCATATAAACCTTTGCAATATATGCACGTTTTACTTCTGGGCATCCTGAAAAAAATGTTGACATCACATCGATAATTTTCTGTGGCATTTCAATAAGATGACCAAAAAGTACCTCATGATGATCAGCCAAATCAATTTTTTCTGTAGTAATCATTTCCCCATTTAACAAATGAGTCACCGCTTCAGCAGAGATGATTAACCCTGTTTCACTATCAGGATTCACAATCAATGGTTTATCCAAAGTTAATTCAAGTAATTCTACTGCTGGCATTTCAAATGCATAATGATCATTCCCTACGCAAGCAACAAGTTTTTCCTTAGTGGTAAATAATGGCACATAAAGCACCCCTGATACTTCAATGTTCCAAAAAGACAACTGCCCGCCCCCAAGCACGGCATCATAGATGTCATCACTACTATTTAGCTGGACAGCCCAGATCTTGGATTCCAGCAAAGTTTGATAAAAATGGACCCGCAAATCATTATCGTTTAGCGCCGCTAATAATGTTGCTTCCAAATGGCTTTCTGATGAATACATATAAAATATGTCCAAATATTAACGCCTATCTGACAAGGACTTACACCTGATCCTTATTAACAATATCGTCATCATTGGGCAGAATATTAATAACAATTTTTGCTTGTCTCCAAATATGCAATTATAAATATCGCCCTTACACCTAAGCAAATAGCACCAGTTGTACATTATATACCTAATTATTTCATATTGACTTATAAGTAATACTCCCTATAATATTGCTTATGATCTGCAGTCGTGACTTAATCATCTAAAGTCGTTCAGAATGCAACTAAGTGTCGTTAGTGGCGTTTTGACAATTTTAAATATCGACACACAACGGAACAGTTCTCATGAATATTTATATTGGAAATCTTCCATATCGAATCTCTGAAAACGAAATTAAAACCGCCTTTTCAGACCACGGTGATGTTGAATCTGTTGTTATTATCAAAGATAGGCAAACGGGTCGTTCAAAAGGATTTGGCTTTGTACAAATGCCAAATAATGACCATGCAAAAGTTGCGATGGTAGAAATGGATGGCAAAGAACTTGGTGGTAGAATTATCCGAGTTAACGCCGGCAGCAAAAAAGAATAAGCCAATACACAACTACCACCTCTCCATTTTTTTGTCGGTCTAAAATAACTAAAAATAAAAAGCGAAGCTGTGGGAAAACTATTTCTCTCTACTGGCGCGCATGATATATAATATTAAAATTACCCTCTCTGACGATAATAACACCCTTATCCATAAATTTATTTTCTATTTCCTCTTCTTTAATACCCTCCATCCCCTATAATACCATTATAGATTTCATAACAAACATAGTACATTTAGAGGACAAAATGACACAAAATATCAATGATACATATTTACAAGCAGCTAAACAAATTATTCCAGGTGGGGTTAATTCCCCTGTACGCGCTTTCGGTTCTGTTGGTGGTACACCAATATTTATGGACAACGCCTCTGGCGCCTATTTATACGATACCGAAGGGAATCAATACATCGATTATGTCGGTTCATGGGGCCCCTGTATTCTAGGACATAAACCACAAGTTATCACAGATGCTATTTGCAGTGCAGCTCAAAAAGGGACAAGCTTTGGGACTGCGACAGTTGGTGAAATTGAAATGGCACAAAAAGTAATCGACATCATGGACAATATTGACATGGTACGATTGGTAAGCTCTGGCACGGAAGCGACCATGACAGCACTTCGACTCGCGCGCGGGACAACAAAAAGAGAAAAGTTGATCAAGTTTTCGGGGTGCTATCACGGTCATGCAGATAGCTTTCTTGTTAAAGCTGGTTCAGGAGCACTTACCCTAGGCATTCCAAACTCTCCAGGGGTTACTTCAGGGACTGCTTCAGACACATTAACTGCAACCTTCAACGACATTGCATCTGTAAGCGATCTTATTAACGACAATCAAGATCAAATTGCGGCTTTAATCGTCGAGCCAATCATTGGCAACGCCGGTTTGATTCCCCCCAACGATAATTTCTTACAACAACTTAGAGATATTACGACAAAAAATGGCATCATACTTATTTTCGATGAAGTTATGACAGGATTTCGTGTTGCTGCTGGTGGCGCACAAAGCTTATATAATGTTAAACCAGACTTAACAACCATGGGCAAAGTGATCGGCGGCGGCATGCCCATCGGCGCCATCGGTGGAAACAAGAAAATCATGAATCAATTAGCACCTGCTGGCCCAATTTATCAGGCAGGCACCTTATCAGGCAATCCACTCGCTGTTGCAGCAGGTCTCGCCCAACTAAACAGTCTCTCTGATGAAATATACGCAACCCTCGAAGTGCGCAGTGCCCAGCTCGAAAACGGCATCAAAAACAACCTCGCAAAACTTGATCTCCCATACCAATACCAACGCATCGGTAGCATGGGATGTCTATTTTTTACTGACAAACCTGTTCAAAACCTTGATGATGCCATGCAATGTGACACAGAAATGTTTGGGAAATATTATCATCAAATGCTCAAACAAGGTGTTTACTTGCCACCATCTCAATTTGAGGCAAATTTTATTTCCGCAGTACACAGTGAAAAAGATATTGAAACAACCATTACGTACAACAAGAAAGCTTTACAAGATATTCACTCATAAAGCGCGCCGCCACAAATTAATGCGGAAGATTTACTTTTATTATCATAAAATGAGGCAGTCGGCAAACGAAGCCAACTGCCTCTGACTTTTCTCTCCACCTCTATTTACAAAGGTGCTTGGTACAAACCTGCCCACTAACGCCCCAATGCAAACATAGACTTTGCACAACACTGTCGCCGCACAAGTGATGCTCGCAGGCAGATCATCTTTGACCAACGCCTGGGATTCGCCTAAGGCGAACCGGATTGACTTCGCATCACCAATCCCTTAAAATAAGTAACGTGTTCATGTGGTACAGTCGTATTTTACACGGCTATACTTGGTAGACATACATAATAGCAAATCAATATTTACGTATCGACTCAGGAAAGAAGGAAGATTTTTTATGACTGCAGAATATATTGTATTACAAGAAATTATGACTAAACACGCTATTACCGTGTCACAACTTGCCCTTAAGGCATCTTTGGCAGATTCCACCGTTTACGAATATACTGGTGGCCGTAAAAAAAATATCCCAATGCCAATCTGGAAGGCACTCTATGAAATCACTAAAGATTCTGCAATTCTAAACTTAGTGATCGGTGAGGTTGAAACTTTTGTCGTTTCAATGCCCAAAGAATTTGACGATTCAGATGCAACATTACAAACACTGATCGAAAAACGTAAAAAAGATATCGAATGCGAAACCGAAATACTCAATATATTATCAGATGGAAAAATCGATAAAGGCGATTTCGATGCAATCAACAAATACAAAAGTGTTCATCCTGAAACAATAAAACTCAGTAATCAAATCTATCATGCAATTACTACCGAATTTAAAAAAATAACAAAGCAATAACTAATGTCATGCATAAACCAGTATCACGACATTGCCAGCAGTAAACCTCGAAATAAAGCAGTGCTATAAATATGCAAACAGATCAACCTCAAGTTTCAATCATAATGCCTACGTATAACCGCGCTAACACTATAGTACGCGCTGTAGAAAGCATTCTTGCACAACAATGGAAAGACTTTGAACTTCTGATCATCGATGACGGTTCAACTGACAACACCCAATCACTAATTGAAACCGTCAAAGATTCGAGAATAAAATTTATTCGCATGCCTGAAAATGGCGGTGCAGCCGTTGCCAGAAACAAAGGGATAGAATTAGCCAAAGGCAATTTTATTGCGTTTCAAGACAGCGATGACCAATGGCATCAAGACAAACTGCAAAGGCAAATGAATGCCTTGTTTAACACCCCCGAAAACATTGGTTTTGTCTACTGCGATATGCTTCACGTTATCAACCCTGATCAACCGCCCATTATAAGACATGCACCCATACTTTCAGACGGAGAGATCATCGATGCCAAACAAAAAGAGTATTCACCCTATGGCATTGGGCAAATATCAATCATTGTCAAAGCAACTTGCTTTAAAACCGTTGGAAATTTTGACATCACATTCCCTCGCTTCATAGATTTGGAGTTTTTCATTCGCTTGTCAAAGCGTTATCAAGGGGTTTATATTCCAGAATCACTCGCAACTTGTTATAGACAAGATGGTATCAGCGCTAACCCAAGAAACGGCGCAATAGCCAGAACCCTACTATTAAAAAAGTATCATAATGATATCAAAGACTGCAGTGCCTTTATCGCGTGGCAATATTATTTAATAGGCAGTGGTTTTTATCATGGCGGTAACAAATACCAAGGATTAACCTATCTTGCAAAAGCAATAATAAAAAATCCTTTTGAGCGGGCGCCTGTTGTGTTTATCATAAAACGAATTCTCGGAAAAAATTAAATGAATGATCAACACAAATACAATCTCGGATATACCACACATGCCTGAAGTATCTGTTATTATACCAAACTATAATCATGCCATTTTTTTACGTGATCGTATTGAAAGTGTCCTCAATCAAACCTTTACCGACTTTGAAATCATCTTGCTTGATGACGCTTCTACAGACCATAGCATGGAGGTCATTGCGCAATATCTTGATCACCCTAAAATTACTTTTTATCCTAACAACATAAACAGTGGTTCAACGTTTAAACAATGGAATAAGGGGATTGCATTCGCTAAAGGAAAATATATTTGGCTAGCTGAATCTGATGACAAGGCTGATCCAACATTTTTGTCACGCCTTGTAGATATTCTTTCAAAACAGGCGCATGTAGGGCTGGCAAAATGCTTATCGATAGCCATTGATAACGAAGGAAAATTAGGTCAACAGATAGAACGTAATGACGTACGAGATTGGATGCATGATTTTACCGTAGATGGCATAGATGAATGTCGTTTTCAAATTGAACATGGTGGTTGCCTAATTGAAAATGCAAGCGCAGTACTATTTAGAAAAGATATATATGTAAAAGCTGCCGCCGATAATGGTTCATATCGACTTAGCGGAGATTGGCTTACTTGGCTTAGTATCATGACCATTTCTGATTTCGCACATATCGCTGCGCCATTAAACTATTTCAGGGTGCCTCATAATTCATCTGTTCGCAAAAAGCATTATAAAGGTGTAAACTGCACTAGGCATTTGGAAGATCTGAAAGTTGTAAAACATATTTTCAATTTAGCAAATATACCAAGTGCAACCCAGGCAGTCTATCTCGAACGATATACGTACCGATGGAGTGCAACATTTTTTCAGCCGACAAGATTCATTGCATCGTTTAGACAACACTTACAAATCATATCGCTGTTATTTAATATGAGTCCATATTGGCTCTTAACGACAATAAAGCATACGGTTTTAGCGCCATTTCTATTCATTAAGCGCCGTTTAAAGTGATTTATCTATTGACTTGATTACGGGTTTATATATATACTTAAGTAAATAAAAGTCATTCTTCGCAGATGAGTCTGGCATCAATATACTTAATGATAAACAACAGAGTAAACAATTGCCTCCGTGGTAATTTACATAGAGAATAAAATGCACGCTTCAATAAACCCAATATCTATTTCTGTAATAATCCCCGCATATAATCTTGAAGCATATATCCGCAAAACAATCGACAGCGTACTCAATCAAACATTACCACCTTTTGAAATATTAATAATTGACGATGGCTCCACTGACGGCACTGCTGAAGTAATAAGATCATATGGCGACAAAGTGGTTTACATCTATCAAGAAAACAAAAAACCGAGCGCAACAAGAAATACAGGCATTTTAAGGGCAAAAGGAAATTGGCTCGCATTCCTTGACGGCGATGATCAATGGCTACCAACATACCTTGAAAAACAAACCGCATTACTGTTGAGAAATCCAGAATTAAAATGGTCCACCTGTAATTATTTCAGTTATCTTTACAGCGAAGATCGCAAGGCACCGCATATCTTACCTGAAAAAGCAAAGCAAATACTTGCTGGAAAAGATGTTATTAACAACTACCTTATTGCCAGTAACCAGAGAATGCATGGGTTTTCCGGCTCCAAAATCATTCATCGCTCAGTGTTTGAAAAAGTAGGGATGTTTGACGAAGATGTCCCCTTCGCAGAAGACCTTGATATGTGGTGGCGCATTAATTACCACTTTCAGGACATTGGATATTGCCCTGAACCACTTGCTATATATTTTCTTGATAGACCTGATTCTTTGAGCCAAGAATTTAATACCAAAAAATATATTGAAAATAAAACAATTTTAATTGATAAACATTTATTACTCGCCAAAAAATATAATATGTTATCCCTATTTGAAAAAGAAATCTCAAACACATCGATCAGCTATATCAGATCACTTCTTTTTCAAAACAAGCCAACCTTTATAAAATTATACATAGATAAATACGGAAAATTGATGCCCGTAAAATTTGTACTATTTATAAAACTAATTATGATTGCACCTTCTTTTACTGCATGGTGTTGCCACGCGCTATCAAAGATATCTAGAAAGCTCAAGTTGCGAAAACGCGTCATAAGAAAACCAAATGCTAAACCACAAAAATAAAGATCATTCTTATTGTACACACATGAAAAAAATATCTTTAGAGTCACCGCTGTAATTACTGCATATAATAATGCAAACTATGTAGTCAGGGCCATTGAAAGTATTTTAAATCAAACAGTCGTTCCAAATGAAATTATCGTTGTCAATGATGGGTCAACTGACAATACTGAAGCAAAAATTAGCCACTTAAGAAATAGAATCACTTATATTGAACAAGATAATAGTGGTGCTAGTGGTGCTAGAAATCGCGGCATTCAAGAAGCAACATCAACATGGATCGCCTTTTTAGATGGCGACGATGAATGGCTGCCAGATCACATAGAAACAGCAAGCCGAATCCTCAAAGAAAATCCTCACTTACAT
>Ga0255039_10000419_pt1 | contig 13821 bp, 10 predicted proteins | sample BC1_12_1_MG_FD_181713 | JGI IMG/M metagenome (GOLD analysis project Ga0255039, IMG submission 181713) | Seawater microbial communities from Strait of Georgia, British Columbia, Canada - BC1_12_1 | ecosystem: Environmental > Aquatic > Marine > Strait | place: Canada: British Columbia | collected... | reverse complement strand
TTGACCGCAAACCCGATTTGGGTGCTAACCCGCAGATGGGTAATAAACCCGATTTGGGTGCTAACCCGCAGATGGGTAATAAACCCGATTTTGGTGCTAAACCTGCTTTTGGTGCTAAACCTGCTTTTGGTGCTAAACCCGATTTGGGTGCTAAACCTGCTTTTGGTGCTAAACCCGATTTGGGTGCTAAACCCGATTTGGGTGCTAAACCTGCTTTGGGTGCTAAACCTGCTTTTGGTGCTAAACCTGCTTTTGGTGCTAAACCCGATTTGGGTGCTAACCCACAGATGGGTAATAAACAACCTACCATTGATGTTAAACCTGCCATTGGTGATAAACCTGCATTTGGTGCTAACCCACAGATGGGTAATAAACGGTATATGGATGTTAAATCAGATTTTGGGAGTAAATCAACAGAAAGTGATTTGATTGATGATAAAGGACAAATATATGATATGGATATGATATTGGGAAATAAACCTGTTGTTAAAAAAAAAAATTATAATTCCGATCCATTAATAAAAGAAAGAAATATAGATAATAAAATGATTGATAAAGATGTATATGTTCCTAATTGCACAGCAATATCAAATGATATATTAAATAATAGAATAAAACAAAAAAATTATTTATATTTATCTCCTAAATGTGATAAACAAATTTTAAACGCACTAATAAATTCTTGATATATATATATTTTAATCGCATTTGAAATCAAAATTATCGTAATCACAATATTCATCTGCATCACTACTATCACTATCCTGATCAAATAATTTATCAATATTTGTTTCGGTTACTTCATTAATATCACCGACATCTTCATCATTTCTACTATTATTTTGTAATTGCTCCATCAATTTATATTCATCAATTAATATTTCACAATTATTTGTTCCAGCATGAATTTTTTGACCCATCATAATATTACTAGATACACCGTTTAATTTATCCATTTCTCCGAAAATTCCTGCTTTAATCAGCATATCTGTAGTATCTTCAAAAGAACATTTGGCTAATGGTCCAATATCTCCTCGTTGAATACCTTGTCTGTTGATAGATATTAATCCACCAGTTGACGTCATTACTTCACACAATAATTCAATATGGCGGTTATTAATATAAGAACCTTCATACTCAACTACACCTTTTATTTCATTGACTAAAATATTTCTAGCAGCCTCAATTCCGAATAATTCATAAATTTCAATAATATCATTAGAAATTGTAGTCACAGGATCTACATATTCATTTGCAATAACATCAATCAGGTTAGTTCCATCTGATTCTAAAAGCCATTGTTTAGTATTAATTAATTCATTATCCGATTTTTTATTATAATTAACTTGACTCATAACAATATTACTAATATTTTCAATACCTTTAATTGCAACATTTTCGAGTAATTCTTCTTTAATATTTTTGAAAATTGAAATTACATCAGATTGATCTTCTAATCCATTCATATTTTCATCAATAGAACCTTCTAATTCGGATTTAATACTAATTCTACCAATTAATTCACTGGAATTTTCATCGGAATATACCAGATCGATTCTTTCTGGATCATAATTCATTATAGCTAAATAAATATCCTCCATAATAATTCCCTTTTCAAGCATTAATTCTTTATTAAATATAAATCTAATAATCCATGGAGAAGTATATTCAATTATAGGATCATCACCATATTGAATATTTATAAATTCTTTATAGATTGATAAGAATTCTTTATCAGCTTCAATATTCGTTTCATAAGTATTATTATCAGGGTCATAATGTATTTCACTATTAACAATAATATCACTCAGTTTAGTATATTCTAATTGATTTTTAATATAATTACATTTATCTTGTTCTTCTTTGTATTCTGATTTCAAATAAATTTGAACAGATGGTGATTTGAGATTTTTAGTAATATGTAGAAGCTCCCTCAATCTAGGAATACCACGAGTAACATTCGATTTAGCACTAACACCTGCATAATGGAATGTATTTAATGTCATTTGAGTAGCAGGTTCACCAATACTCTGTGCAGCAACAGCACCGACCATTTCACCTGGGCAAATTTTAGAGCGATTATATGTATATTTAATATTATCAATTAGTTTATAATAGTTTTCTTTAGTAATTCTATATTTTTGAATTAAGAGTTTGGGAGATAAATTAATATCAATCAAAATATTACAAATAGTATTATTTTTAAATTCCTTTGTGATATATAATACTTTTTTTAACTTTTCATTATTTTCCAAAATTTCAAATGGAGAAATCGTAGATTTATTAGTTGGTTTTAATCCACATAAATTAGTTGTTAATCTTTCAAAATGAATAGGGAATAGAATATTATTATCAAGATTATATTTATATATATCTTTTACTAAATATTCTTTAATTTCAATTAAATTAGTTAATACATCTTGAAGTTTTTCTTGATATTTTTTAACAGATTTTAATTCTTTAATACATGTTTTATCTAAATATTTCCCCCAATTATATGATGGTTCGAATAGATAAGTTTTAACCAAATCTTCAGTAGTTAATTTACCAATTAGTAATGGTTGAGATTCAGTGAAAGTAGCATCCATGCCATCGCCACCATATGTAAATTGAATAATTGTATTTGAACTAGTCCGAACTGAATAATCTTGTGAAACTTTTAAATCTTCCATTGCTTTCATTAATTTCCTTTGAATATATCCAGTTTCAGAAGTTTTAACAGCAGTATCAATTAATCCTTCACGACCACCCATAGCATGAAAGAAATACTCTTGGGGCGTTTGTCCAGAAATAAATGAATTTTCAACAAATCCTCTTGCTTCGGAAGAATCATCATATTTATAATAGTGAGGTAGAGTTCTATCATTAAAATTATTGGGGATACGGGAACCGTCTACATTTTGTTGGCCCAAGCAAGCAACCATTTGAGCAATATTAGTAGCTTTACCCTTTGATCCCGAATTAATCATATTAATTGCTCGATTAGTTTCACTCAAACTAGATAATCCAACCTTACCAGTTTCTGCTAATGTTTTATTTAATACACCATTAACTTTACTTTCAAAATAATCACTATTTGACTGACCCGTATAATTTTCAAAAATATTTAGATGTAATTCTTGCATAATATCATCGATTTCTTTCTTCTTATTATTAATAATTTTCTTAATTTTTCTATTGGTTGATTTATCTGCTATCATATCACTAATACCAACACTAAATCCTTCAATTAATAGAAAATATGTAATTATCTTTTGTAAATCATCGATAAAATCTGTAGCTCTTTTTGAACCTAGATCATTAAATATGGTATGAATTAACCCCTTTGATGTTTTAGTGAATAAACTCTTATCAAATGCACCTTGACTAATGATACCTTCAGTAATTTTAACAAAATTCATTACATCTTTTTCATCATCACACATATCATTGCACATATTCAAGTTTATATTTATGGGTAAAATATAACTCAATACTTGTCTTCCAGTCCATAATTCAATATCTGTCCCATTATTATCATAGACAATTGCTGGTTCTGGTATCGGATTACCGAATGTTGATAAATCACATAAAATGTTTTGAATTTGAGTTCTAGTAAAATAAGATGCATCTACAATTTTATTTTTAACTTTCCCAGGTTTATCACTACTATTCACATTAATCAAGATATTATTTATATTATTCATTGTAATGATTTCATTTTGTTCGGGGACAACATATTGTAAATTCAAACTCCGAGTCAATCGGTTGATACCGAGTAATGTATCTTGAACAATAGTAATAATTGGTTTATTTTCTCTCGGAGAAATGATTTGTTTAGTTACATTCATAATTTCTCTTAATTCAATTACACAAGCATTACTTTGTGGAGCGTGCAAATTCATTTCATCTCCATCAAAATCAGCATTATATGGGGGCGTAACTGAAACATTTAATCGAAATGTATTACCCGACATACATCTAACTCTATGTCCCATCATACTCATCTTATGTAGAGATGGTTGGCGGTTAAATAATACCCAATCACCATCAATCAAATGCCTGTGGACAACATCTCCATATTCTAATTCAATAGTTTCTTTATTATTATCACTGACAGTAATACGATTATCTTCTTTTGTTTTAATAATACTTTTACATCCAGGCCATTTATCTCCATTGCGGACATATTTCACTAATTGATCAATATTAAATCTATTAACAATCTCCGGATATGTTAAATTAGTAGCAATTTTGAACGGGACTCCCAATTCATCCAGACCAATATTGGGATCGGGAGTGATTACACTCCGTGCTGAAAAATCAACTCGTTTTCCCATCAAATTATTTCTAATCCGACCATCTTTACCTTTTAATCTTTGTCTTATAGATTTCAATACTCGTCCCGATCGATGTGCCGATTGGGCAATGCCGGGAATATCGTTATCAACCAATGTAGCAACATGATATTGTAGAACCTTAGTCCAATCATCTACCACTTCAATTCTAGATTCTTTTTCAATTTTTTGAGCTAAAATATTATTTGTTTTAATAATATCTGCTAACTTATGTGTCAAGTCATCATCCATTCTCTGCGAATTATCTTGCTTAACTGAAGGTCTAACACAAGGAGGGGGAACGGGTAAAACAGAACAAATTAACCATTCAGGTCTACACCATAATTCTGAAAACCCCATATATGTGGCATCTTCGTCACTTATTTTTTCAAGTAATTGTTTAATATATTCAATATCAATAAGTTGATTTTTTATTTTATATATTTCTTCTTCACTTAAACCTTCGGGGATTTCTATTTTTTTCCATTTTGCTTGAATTCCAATTAATCCTTCTAATTTATAATTTTCTGGTTGTTTGCATCCACAACCATCCTCTGTTTCTTGTCCACATCTATTTATTTTTTGGCATACTGAATATATTTCTTGAAACCTTTGCTTTGGTGGTTTTTTTAAAATGTCTTGAATAATTGCATTTTCTTTATCACATAAAAGTTTAGAGCAACGGAAACATACGCATTTCAGAATTTTTATCATTATTTGGACAAAATGATAATTATAAACAGGTCGAGCTAATTCAACATGACCAAAATGACCTGGGCATTTGATATTTCTCTGACCACATGTTTTGCATACTTTACCCATATCAGTTACACCCATCCTTGGATCAAATATACCTTTAATTACTGGGATATCTTTTTCATATGTATCGTGTTTAGTTATTTCTACAACAGATCGTCTTCTAATTTCTTCTGGACCTAAAATACTAAATTGTATTCCCGAAACATTTTTAATATTTGGTGTTTCAACTGTAGACATTATATTATATTATATTATACCTTTTTTTTAAGTTTTAAAAAAAATCAAATTAATTAATTTAATAAATTTTTAATCCACTTAAAAATAATTAACAAAGTAATATATAAGTATTATTTAAATGCCAGCAAGTCCAAAAAAAAATCAAAATCAAAGTCATTCGATGGAAACAAGGTCTAAAACTTCACATATATCAAATGAGAATGATATTAATAGTGAGGATGAATTCGATGAAATAGATGAATTTGGTAATATTATTGGATTTATTGATAATAGTGAAAATATTGAAGATTTTGATCAAAATGAATTTAATAAAGAAATTAAAAATTTAAAAAGGCCATCTAAAAAAAGAAAATTGGATTCTAATAATTATAGTGATATGTTATTAAATTTAATATTAACTGATGCAAATACTAAATTTAATAATACTATTAAAATAACAGAGAACAATCGTCAAAATATCAATGAAATAAAGTTTAATAGTGATAGTGAAAATGAAAGTGATGATGAATATTTAGGTGAAAGTGATTCTGATACTGATATATCAGAAATAAATGAAGATGAAGTGAAAGAAATTATTGATTCGGCCACTAGGTTTATTAATAAAAGCAAACATAATATAAATTCACCAAAAAATGAAATAAAAACTCCAATTGTTAATATGGAAGACAATGAGAGTGATGATGAAAATATTGATCCAAATGATATTTTTGGTAATATTATTAAAGAAATTATTAGAGAAACCGGTGATATTATAGATGAGAAAGAATTATTAAAATTGGATGAATATGATAAACAATATAATAATTTAGATAAAGAAGAAATATTTAATGATGATTTAAATTTAAAATATTTTATGGGATTAGGAATTGAAAAAAAAAAATCTATTTTATCTGAAATTAAAAGTATTCAAAATATAAATAATAATAATATTCCACTTCAGTTTAAGGTATTGGATTCTAAAATGGATATAAATACCAAATCTATTGCTATTTCACAAATAAATAAAATCAAAGAACTAGATGTATCGACTACAGAATACAGTAAAATGGAACAATGGATTAGTGGTTTAATTAAAATTCCATTTTCTAAATATATTAATTTACCAATAGATGATAAATCTAGTATAGAAGATAAAAGAGAATATTTAAAAAAAACAAACAATATTTTAGATAAAGCAATTTATGGTCATAATAATGCTAAAAGCCATATTCTTCAACTTATTAGTAAATGGATTAAAAATCCTATGTCTGGTGGTAATATTCTAGCTATCCAAGGACCCATGGGTAATGGGAAAACAACACTCGTAAAAGAGGGTATAGCGAAAGCAATTAACAGACCATTTGCTTTTATTGCATTGGGTGGTGCTTCTGATTCATCATTTTTTGATGGTCATAATTATACATACGAAGGATCTCATTGGGGTAGAATAATTGAGATTTTAATAAAATCCCAGTGTATGAATCCGGTCATTTATTTTGACGAGTTAGACAAGGTTAGTGATACAAATAAAGGTCAAGAAATTATTCATTTATTAACACATTTAACAGATCATTCTCAAAATAACCAATTTCAAGATAATTATTTTAGTGGAATTAATATTGATTTATCTAAAGTGTTATTTATTTTTTCATTTAATGATGAGTCTAAGGTCGATCGAATCCTCAAAGACAGAATGTATGTAATTAATACAAAGGGATTTAAAAAAGAAGAAAAATTAAAAATATCAAATGATTATTTATTACCTGAATTATTAGATAATTTTAAATATAATGATAATATTATATTTGATGATGTAATTATTGGCGAAATTATTGATGAATACACCAATAGCGAAGAAGGCGTTCGAAATCTTAAAAGATGTTTAGAAACAATAATTTCTAAAGTAAATATGTATGAATTATTATATGATAAAGATAATGAAAAAATGGAAATTAATTTACCATACAATATAAAGGATTTTTCTATTCCATATACTGTTACAAAAGAAGTATTGCCTTTATTATTAAATAAAAGTGAAATTGAGTTTTATAAACCCCCAGAACATATGTATACTTAATTTATTTTTAACATTTTTTTCTTGAATTTTTAGGAACTTTAAATTTTCTATTTTTATATACGGTTGTCAGACATATTGGATATTCCGATCCATTTGAATCTTTTGTGTTTTTTAGTTTTTTTATACACCTGCAATATCTTTTTTGAAGTTCGTTATCTAATAACTTTGAATTTTTTAAAGATATCTTCTTTTTCTTTTTATCTTCAATTAGTTTTTTATATTTTTTATTATTCATTTTTGTATATTTTTTATTATTCATTCTATATTATTATATTATTATATTATTTTTTTGTATATTTTTAGTTTATAATACGCGATATAAATATAATATAACATATACAAAATGAATAATAAATTATTAACATATAGTAATAATGGTAATAACGATTATTCTCCTAATATTTTCATCGAAAAAAAAGAAACATTCGAAGGAACAAATTCCACTATCAATACACTAAATGAAGAAATAATTAAATTAAAGAGAAAATTAACTGTATTATATGATACAGAACAACAAGTAATTACTCTAAAAGAAAAAATTAAGGAAATTACTATTAATAATAATACGGGTGAAATGAATCAATTAATTATCAATCGATTGGAAATAGAAAATAATAAAATTAAAATTAATAATGAAGAATTTAAAAAAAAAATATTAATATTAGAAGAAAAAAGTTCATCATTAGAAGTCAAAAATAATTTATTATTAAATAAATTAACAATTAAGAATACAAATATAGATAAAAGCCAATTAAAAGAAAATGCTAAAATTAAAGTGGATATTCATAAATTAAAGGATTTATTAAATCAAAAACTAATTATTAAAAATGATAACATAATTAGAGATATAATTAAACAACATGGTATTATAAATAATCAAGAAATAGATAAAGAAACAATATCAAATGTTATTAAAAGTATTATTGGATCATAATATATATATATATATAATATATATAATATTATTAACATGTTAAGTAAAATAATTATTAATTTTTTAATTGGAGGTATAATAATATCAACTACATTATATTTGTTAGATAATGTATCTGGCAAATATGCGGCTATATTTGCAACAGTTCCATTCGCATCTATTCCAGTTATGTTGGGATTTTATTTACAAAGAAATAATCCAAAAGAAGTTAGAAATTTTGTTCTAGAATTATTATTTGGTAGTATTGGGGCTATATTTTATATATTATCATATAGTTTGGCATCCGATTATATCTTTAACAAAAGTGAACATGTTATATTATATTCTTATATTTTATCATTGCTTGTTTGGATTATATCTACATTTACATTGTATAAATTAGATATTGATGAATTTATTAAATTAAAATAATTTATTTATCATCAACTTCATCATCAACTTCATCATCAACTTCATCATCAACTTCTTCTTCATCTTCTTCTTCATCTTCATCTTCTTCTTCATCTTCTTCATCTTCATCTTCTTCTTCTTCTTCTTCTTCTTCTTCAGGTTCTACTACTACTTCAGGTTCTACTACTACTTCTACATCTGGTTCAGGTTCTACTACTACTTCTACATCTGCTTCAGGTTCTTCTACTACTTCAGGTTCTTCTACTGCTTCAGGTTCTACTACTACTTCAGGTTCTTCTACTACTTCAGGTTCTTCTACTACTTCTACATCAGGTTCTTCTACTACTTCTACATCTGGTTCAGGTTCTACTACTGCTTCAGGTTCTACTACTACTTCAGGTTCTACTACTACTTCAGGTTCTACTACTACTTCAGGTTCTACTACTACTTCATCTTCTTCTACATCAACTTCAGGTTCTTCATCTTCTTCTACATCTACTACTGCTTCAGGTTCAGATTCAACCGATTTTGGAATATTTCTTTCAACATTTACAATTAATGCCCTTCCATCATTAATTACAAGAAAAATCATTCTATCTTCTGCCGATTCTCGAATACTAGACCACCCTTCTGGATTTATCATTTTAAGGATAGATTCTTCATTTAAGAAAACAACATCTACTTTATCAGTTTCATCATTAAATTGAATAGATAATAATCCAACATTGAATTTTTCAACACCTTCTAAATATATTTTCTTTAATTGTGTGCTATTATTATTAAGGAATTTGTATGTTTTCTCGTCCATTATGTTTTTATATATATATTATTTTTTATCTTTAAACTTAATTAATGGACCTTCTAATAGCTTCATCTATATCTTCAATTGGAAATCCGCTATCATCAATACTCATCTCAATCGTATATTCATTTATTGAATTAAACATATTAATTATATTTTCTTCAATATTTTGTATATTTTCAATATCATTTATATTTGGAATTGGAACCGGGGGATTATTATCTTCAATTGGCACCAATGATTGTATTTGATGTAGCAATCCTTCCTGTGTATTAATAATATCAGATGGATTTATAATCAAATCTGGTGGTGGTTGATTAATAAACTCATTTAAATCATGTTCTTCTGTATTCTCGTTGGATTCATATTCAATAACTGATTCAACTTCTTCAATAGGGAATTCGGATCTACATACGGGACATGTATTTGTTTTTTTTAACCAAGGTATTATACCAGGGCATTCTTTATTTATTTTGTGAAAATAATGCATTTGTGGGTGACACGGTAGACCAATAACTGTTTCACCCAATTTAAAAGATTCCTGGCATATAGCACACGATAAATCAGAATCTATGTCTTCTTGAATTATTTCCATATCTTCTAATGTATCTAAAAAATTACTAGAACATGGTATTTTAATTATTTCTTGTTCATTAAAGGATTGATTAATTATATCATTATGATAATTATTATTGTTTAAATATTCCATTATTAATGTAAACAAATCATTATTACTATTATTTGTTGGTATTACTATATGTATAATATTATCCTCCATATTGTTATTATTATTATTATTATTTGTTTTAAATTTATTTAATCAATTTCATCGATTGTTGGCCCACTTGTAGCAGCACCGGACATATCATTGGACATATCATTGGACATATCACTTTGCATATCACTTGGCATATCACTTGGCATACCACCATCACCTGACTCGCCCCCATATATTTTACTCATAATTGGCTGAATAATTGTATTAAATTCATCTTTTTGATTATTTAATTCTTCGGTCGAAGCATCACTATTATCTTCTAACCACGTTTCATTATCCTCAATTATATTTGTTAGAGTATCTAATTCACCTTCACTTAATTTAGATTTAATTTCATCTTTTTCAATTGAACTCTTTGTTTGATATATAATGGATTCGAGTTCATTTTTTGCATCAATTCTAGCCTTAACTCTTTCATCATCTTCTTTAAATTTTTCTGCTTCATCAACCATATGTTGAATTTCATCTGATGATAATCTTCCTTTATCATTCTTAATCTTGATTTCTTGTTTTTTTCCACTAGCTTTATCACAAGCTTCAACTGTCATAATACCATTTGCATCTAAATCAAAACTAACTTCTATTTGTGGAACTCCTCTTGGAGCGGGTGGTAATCCTTCTAATAAAAATTTACCCAAGAGGTTATTATCTTTCGTAAATTGCCTTTCACCCTCAAATACCTGAATAGATACACCTGGTTGATTATCTTCATATGTACTAAAAACTTGACTCTTTTTCGTAGGAATTGTAGTATTTCTTTCAATTAATTTAGTCATTACACCACCAGCTGTTTCGATTCCTAGCGACAATGGTGATACATCTAATAATAATAAATCATTTGCCTTATCACCTTCTTCTAATGTATCTCCCAATATTGCTGCTTGAACTGCGGCACCGTGTGCAACAGCCTCATCTGGATTTATATTTTTACATAATTCTTTCCCATTAAAAAAATCACTAATTAATTCCTGAACTTTTGGAATTCTAGTAGATCCACCAACAAGAACAATTTCATCTACATTTGATTTACTAATTTTAGAATCTACTAATACTCGTTGGACCGGATCAATTACTTTCTTGAATAATGATAAACAGATAGATTCAAATTTAGCCCGAGTAATTGACGTAAAAAAATCAATTCCTTCGAATAAAGAATCCAATTCAATTGAGGCGGACGCTCCACTTGATAATGATCTCTTGACCCTCTCACAAGCGGTTTTTAACCTTCTCATTGATTTCTTATTATCTCTTAAATCCAATTTATTTTTCCTTTTAAATTCAGTTGCAAAATGTTGAACTAATAAATTATCAAAGTCTTCGCCTCCGAGATGCGTATCGCCAGCCGTTGCTTTTACTTCAAAAATCCCAGATTCGATTGTTAGTAAAGAAACATCAAATGTGCCACCACCTAAATCAAATATAAGGACATTTCTTTCCTGTTCATTTTTATCAAGACCGTAAGCTATTGCAGCAGCTGTTGGTTCATTAATTACACGGAGAACATTTAATCCTGCAATTTGTCCAGCATCTTTTGTAGCTTGTCGTTGGCTATCATTAAAATAAGCAGGACATGTGATAACGGCATCAATTACATCATATCCAACATATGCTTCTGCTGTTTCTTTCATTTTAGTTAAAACCATAGACGAAATTTCTTCTGGATGATATACTTTTTCATCACCTTTATAATTCACTTTTATTTGTGGCTTATCGTCTTTACCTTGAATGACATCAAATGGAAATGTTTTTATTTCACTTTGAACAACCGAATCACTAAATTTTCTACCAATTAATCTTTTAGCATCATAAACAGTATTACTCGGATTCTGTGAAGCCTGATTCTTGGCACCATCTCCAATCAATCTCTCGTTATCTGTAAACGCAACAAATGATGGGGTCGTTCTATTTCCCTGGTCATTTGATATAATTTCACATCTATTATCTCGCCATAATCCAACACAACTATAGGTGGTCCCGAGATCAATTCCGATTGCAACCTTTTTATTTACCATTTTATATATATATATTTATTATCTTTATTTTTTAAGTAATTTATTATATATAATAACTTCATCGATTATATTACAAATTATTTGTTTTTTATATTCATCATATTGTTTATCTAAAATATTATTTATTTTTTTAAGAAATACATATGATATATTACTAGAATAAAATACATTATCCATTAATAATTAATTTAATATATTAAAATATATCAAATTAATTATCAAATTAATTATCAAATATTATGTAAATAGATCATCGTGTTTTTAAATTTAAAAAAAAATATTAATATAAACATTATGAAAGTTTACAACCAACCCTCATTATTTCAAAATATTGCTAAAAAATATTATTACATTACTAATTGTATTTTATTACTAGTTAGATTATTTCGTATTTTTTATTTAAATACTATTCCAGATAAATTAATTAATAATAATATAACTGAATGTAATTCCAATGTAATTTCAATTTGTTCATGGAATATACAGGGATTATTTATTTATATGTATAATAGAAATTTAAAAATTAAAGAAATTATTAAAAATATTAGAATTATTAATACTGATATTTTTTGCATACAAGAAGCATTTGAAGATGATATTAAACGCGAATTAATTGAAAAATTAAAAGACATATATCCCAATTATTTATTGGGTATATTGGAAAAAAAATATTTATTTGGGGAAGATAGTGGGTTGTTGGTGTTTTCTAAATATAAAATAGATTTTATTTATGAAGAAAAATTATCTGGAGCATGTATGCTTGATGCATTTGCTAATAAATCATCGCTATTTTTTAAAATTAAAGATATCATTTTTTGTAATGTCCACATACAATCAAATGAATGGAGTCCAAATAATAATGTTAGTATAGAACAAATAGATAGAATTAAAGATAAGTATGAAGATTTAATTATAGTCGGTGATTTAAATAATGGGAATACTTATGATTTTATTAAAACAAATAATATTAATAAAGACATAACCCATTATGGAGAAAATCTTGTATTAGATTATATTATTTCTCCAAATGATAAATATAAAGTATTATCCAATACATTATATATCGATATTGAAAAAAGTTCAGACCATTATCCAGTTGTTGGTAACATTTTTTTATAGTTTTTTATCAATTATTGGAATTATTTCTTCCAGTTCAGTTATATCTGAACTTACATCAATTGAATTATCTATTTCTGTTTCTGAGACTATTTCTGTTTCTGAGACTGTTTCTGTTTCTGTTTCTGAGACTGTTTCTGTTTCTTTTTCTGTTTCTGTTTCTGTTTCTGATGCCATTTCTAATTCAGGAACACTTTCTATTTTAATATCATCCATTATTAATTTTTTATCATTTTTAGCTTTAACATAATCCGCATCTAATACATTATACGATACAAATTCACACATATATGCACTCATCATTTTATCACTCTTAATTGATGCGTGTGCGACTACAAATGAATTATATAATTTCATTAATACTAATAAAGTAAATGAAGCAAAGCAAGATACAGTTGACATACTATGATAACCATCTTTT
>Ga0255039_10000418_pt1 | contig 13824 bp, 11 predicted proteins | sample BC1_12_1_MG_FD_181713 | JGI IMG/M metagenome (GOLD analysis project Ga0255039, IMG submission 181713) | Seawater microbial communities from Strait of Georgia, British Columbia, Canada - BC1_12_1 | ecosystem: Environmental > Aquatic > Marine > Strait | place: Canada: British Columbia | collected... | reverse complement strand
AGCTTTGCTTTGATATGTGACAGTAAATCACATATCAAAATGGCATGTGGTGATGAAAAAGCTTTGCCGGTTATTTCTCTTCTTGATCCGGTGCTAACATTATCGCAACCGAGAAGTGTTGCCGCAGCCACAGGGATTGATGCTGTTTGTCATGCGATAGAGTCTGCGGTCACAAAAAAACGAAATGATGTTTCTGCATATTATGCAAAAGCATCTCTAAAACAGACCATTAATGCATTGCCTAAAGTTTTGACTGATCATGACGATATTGAAGCGCGTGAAAACATGTTGCTTGGCGCGACGTATGCAGGTATAGCCATAGAAAATAGTATGCTTGGTGCTGCGCATGCTTGCGCTAACCCCCTTACCGTAACATTGGGCGTTGTCCACGGTTATGCCGTAGCGATGATGTTACCTGCCGTTGTGCGATATAATGCTAAGGATGATGAAGCAGCAACTATTTATCGAGAGCTAGCGGTTTACGCTGGGTTGGTTTCAGAAAAGTCAACAAATGAAAAAGCCATTGACGCATTGTTAGATCGTATTGAATCTATTATAGCGGTGGCAGAAGCGCCAGTTGCAAATGTAGGTGATCAAATAAATCAAGCAATGATCGTTCAACTTGCAAAAGATGCTGCGCAAGAATGGACAGGCACCTTTAACCCACGTGATATTAATGAAAAAGAGTTTGAATTACTATATCGTGATACGTTTAATGTGTAAGCAATCATCTTTATTGGGATTACAAATATGAGTGAAATAAAAAAAGAAAATAAAACAAAAGGTGGCAATTATTTCATATCTAATTATCCACCATTTTCATTTTGGTCATCTGATGTGGTGCCCGAGGCAATAAAAGTTTTGTCATTACCGCCTAAGGGTGATACGCCATTAGGTCTTTATATTCATATTCCCTTTTGTCGTAAGCGATGTCGCTTTTGTTATTTTAAAGTATATACCGGGGTAGACTCAGAACAAGTTAATAGTATGAGTGATAGCTTGGTTGCTGAACTCGCTTTATATGCCCAGCAACCATTTATTGGTGATCGAAAACTAGACTTTATCTATTTTGGCGGAGGAACACCGTCGTTCCTTTCAACAAAGCAGCTTATTTCATTGACTGATCGTTTAAAGGCAATTTTGCCATGGGATAGTGCCACCGAAATTGCCTTTGAATGTGAGCCAGGTACGTTGACTGAGTCTAAATTAAAATGCATCAAAGATATTGGTGTTACTCGTCTGAGTTTGGGCGTCGAAAATTTTAAAGATGAAATCTTAGAAACAAACGGACGTGCGCACCGTTCAAAAGAGGTGGGGCGGTCATATGCGTTTGCGCGCTCGTTAGGTTTTGAGCAAATTAATATTGACTTAATTTCAGGAATGATCGGTGAAACCGATACCAACTGGCGAGATTGTGTTGACAAGGTAATTGAGATGGCACCTGAAAGTGTTACAATTTACCAAATGGAAGTACCATTTAATACCAAGATATATCACGAGATGAAAACAGATGATACTGCATCGTGCCCTGTTGCCGATTGGCCAACAAAGCGCGGCTGGGTTGATTATGCATTTAAGCAACTAGAAAAAAAAGGGTACGATATAGGCAGTGCATACACAGCAATAAAAGATAAATCGAAAACAAAGTTTATTTATCGAGATCGATTATGGCAAGGTGCAGATATGATCGCACTGGGCGTTGCGTCGTTTTCCCATATTGGTGGCGCGCATTTTCAAAATGAGAAAGATTTACAACCATATCAAAATAGTGTAAAAGATGGCAATATTCCTATCGCAAGAGCAATGCAACCCACAGAAGAAGAGCGTCAGGTTAGAGAGTTTATATTGCAGTTAAAGCGGGGTCGTATTTCTTGTAGTTATTTTAAAAAGAAATATGATCTTGATGTACTGTCGTATTTTGAAACACCGCTAAAAACGCTGTCCGATGAAAAAATGCTTTCCACAACCGAGCATGAAATTATATTGAGTCGTAAAGGCTTGCTTCAGGTTGATCGATTTTTGCCACTGTTTTATCTCGATAAACATAAAAATGCAAGATATGCATAGTAGGTACTATTTTTGAGTGAACAAACAGATATTTTATATCCGCTTACGCAATACTATCAAACGCATCGTATCGCAAAGCCGGATGTTGTTGAAATAAAAGGTGAAGATATGGCTGAACCATACCGGTCGCTATTGGTGCATCGTCTCGATATGACCGGTACATTAGCCTCGTTTTATCAATCATTGCCATCTTTGTCGGTATTAGAAAATGAACAAACTAAAAACGTATTAATGCGTAGGGTTGTTTTGTATATACCAACGACGCGTCAAAAAGTTGAGTTTGGTGAGATTAAAATTTATCTGGATTGTTTTGATGTAAATATGCAAGAAATGATAACTGCAGGTGAAGTGCCTTTGGGGGAAATACTAAAGAAACATCAATTTGATTTTATTAGTAGTCCAATATCATATTTTAAATTACTATGTGATGAAATGATAGGTGGGGTGTTAGATATAGAAGTAGGTGAAACCCTCTATGGCCGAAAAAATCAATTGCAAACACCTTCTGGTAAATTGATTGCAGATATTATCGAAATATTACCTCTCTCCAAATTACGAGGAAAATATTAATATGACTTATGATGCAGTTATTATTGGCGGTGGTCCAGCTGGTGCGATGTGTGGTGCATTATTGGGGAGCTATGGTCGCAACGTTGTGATTTTAGAAAAAGAGACATTTCCCCGTTATATCGTTGGTGAATCGATGCTCCCATATTGCTATTACCCACTTGAAAGAGTTGGCATGGTCGATAAATTAAATGCAGCATCTTTTGTGAAAAAATTATCTGTACAATTTGTTGGCAGGAGTGGAAACGTTTCTCAACCATTCTATTTTCATGAACATCGTGATCATCCATCATCTCAAACATGGCAGGTGAAACGATCCGAGTTTGATGAGATGATGCTTAAAAATGCTAAAGAAAAAGGCGCAAAAATTGTTCATGCGACTGCTTCTGATTTTATAACAAACGAAGACAATAGTATTTGTGGTGTTATAGATGTTCAAGGTAATCAATACCACGGTAAAATCACAATCGATGCTTCTGGCAGAAATGGTTTTGCAACGCATCGTTTAGGATGGCGCATACGTGATGCGCACTTAAAGAAAATGGCTGTTTGGCGCTATTTCAAGGGGGCAAAACGAGACAGTGGTCGTGACGAGGGGGCTACTACGATTGCATATCTTCCCCAAAATGGGTGGTTTTGGTATATTCCATTACCCGATGATATTGTTAGTGTTGGTATTGTTGCCGACAGATCATATTTGTTTCGGGATACGCATGATCAAGCACAAATTTTTAAAAGAGAACTTGAAAACAATCTCTGGATTAAGGATCATTTAGCAGCCGCAACGCCTATCGGAAAAATACATGTAACAGGTGATTATTCATATCGTTCTAAACATATATCAAAAGATGGTGTTGTGCTAGTTGGCGATGCTTTTACTTTTTTGGATCCTGTATTTTCATCAGGAATATATTTCGCCCTTATTAGTGGTGAAATGGTTGCAGATGTTGTGCATGCGGTTCTGGGGCAACGTGATAATATCACAGCAGAAGACTTCAATCAATATGCAGTCCAGTTTTGTCAAGGCGTGGAAAATATGCGTAAGTTAGTATATGCATTTTATGACGAACAATTTAGATTTGCAGATTTGCTAAAAAAACACCCGCATCTAAATGGAGATTTAACGGACTGTTTAATTGGACATTTGTTTAAAGATTTAGATGAATTATTTAAAGGGGTTTCGGAATTCGCTGAAGTACCACAACCTTTGGCGCATGGATTACCATTATCTATCGATTAAAGAAAGTATTGACCTGATGGCATATGAATTTAGAATGAAATCGCTGGTGCATTTTTCAGATACCGACATGGCAGGTATTATGCATTTTAGCCGTTATTTTATATATATGGAAAAGGCTGAGCATGAATTTTTTCGTAGCCTAAAGTTAAAATTACATGAAAATAAAATAGATGAAATGTATGGGTGGCCTCGTGTTGATGCAAAATGTAATTACATCGCACCTTTAAATTATGATGACGAAATGGAAATACATTTAGAGGTAATAAATAAAGGAGAAAAATCATTAACTTATAAATTTACATTTAGCAAATTAACGCCAGAGGGATCAGTAGTGACAGCTGTAGGTAGTTTGAAAACAGTATTTGTCACCAAAAATTTGTCAGAAAATATATTTATGAGTTGTGTGATGCCAGCTGAGATTAATAATAAAATTGAACAATCGCCAACTTAGGGAAAATATTTTACATTTTTTAGGAGTTTCACATGAATGATTCGTCGACTTGGTTATTTTTTGCTCTTTCAACAGTAGTTGCATGGGGTTTATACGGCATATTTTTGCATACAGGACAAATGGCGATGGCTGATCCGGTTAATGGTCGGTACAAAGCATTTTTGCTCGTTGGGGTTGCTTACTTTTTGACAGCGGTATTGGCACCGTTGGCGATATTATATTTTTGCGGTTCTGACTGGCATTTTCCAATGCGTGGTATTGGTTGGTCATTGCTAGCAGGGATTGTTGGTGCAGTTGGCGCTTTCTGTGTATTATTGGCATTTGGTGCTAAGGGTTCACCCATCGTCGTAATGTCGATTATCTTTGCTGGTGCTCCTGTTGTTAACGCGGTAATCGGTATTGTTTTGCATCCACCACAAGAGGGGTTCCGCTGGCAATTTATTTTAGGCATTGTATTGGCGGCAGTAGGTGGTTGTATGGTTTCTTTGTATAAACCAGCACCAGGAAAAAAGGTGCCTGCGCCAGTAATAGATATAAACGCCGAAGGATGAGCATGTACCCAGATCACAATAATATTAAACAAGGGCAATTGACTGCGCTAAAAGAAATTATCGATGTCACTAATGCCTCAAATCCGTTTTGGCAAAAACGCTTTAGTGCATGTGGTATCGATAATGATATTGATAGTTTAGAAGCCTATTTTGAAAAAATGTCCTTTTGTGATAAAAATGATTTTGTGGCTGATCAATCCGCAATAAAACCTTATGGTACGAATTTAAGTTTTCCTATAGAAAATTTTACCCGTATATCCCAAACCTCGGGAACTACTGGTCATACAATACGATGGCTTGATACGCATGCGGATTGGGAATGGATGGTTCGCGGGTGGCGAAAGATATTTGAGTCTGCAGGTATTACACATATTGATACCGTAATTTTCCCATTTTCATTTTCGCCATTTATTGGTTTTTGGCTCGCCTTTGAAGCAGCGGTATCTTTGCAATGCTTGACAATTCCTGCTGCCAACGTTAGTTCTTCATTACGCCTTAAAATGATCGTTGAAAATGAAGTAACTTGTATATGTTGTACACCTACTTATGCAATACGATTGGGTCAGGTCGCTCAAGAAGCTGGTATAAATATTTCGGATACAAATTTGCGGGTAATGATATTAGCAGGAGAACCAGGGGGATCTATACCGCAAACACGCGCCATGATATCCGCTTTATGGTCAGGCGTAAATATTGTTGATCATCATGGTATGACTGAAGTTGGACCAGTGAGTTATCAGTGCCCCAGTCAATGGGGTAAGTTGCACTTAATGGAATCGTCGTATATAACAGAAGTGATTGATTTTAAAACCAATCTACCTGTTGGGTATGGAGAAACAGGTGAACTTGTTATCACAACATTAGGGCGATTTGGTTCACCAGTTTTTAGATATAAAACGGGTGACATGGTAAAACTTGCAAATAGCACTTGTGAATGTGGTAGCTGTGAGATGACATTAGATGGGGGAATATTAGGTCGTACAGATGACATGGTTATTATACGAGGTGTAAATTTATATCCTAGCGGTGTAGAATCTGTCGTTAGGCAATGTTCAGAAATAAACGAATATCAGGTGAAGATTTCTAATAATAATGGCATGCCCGAAGTGATGATTGAAATTGAAACATTACCTATAATTGATCATGCAGATTTAGTAGCAACACATTTAGCAGAAAAATTAAAGGAAAGATTTTCGCTTCGTATTGCAGTCAAGATTGTGCCTAGCGATTCATTGCCAAGGTATGAGCTCAAATCTAAGAGATGGTTACGTGTTTAAAGTTAAATACATTAATTTTGCATCATATGTGGTATTCACGATTGCAATTTGTGGGTGCTGTAAAGACGAAGATGTACATATTGCATACGGTGAAGATAATCGACCAGCGCAAACAGAATGGGTTATGCATCGTGGTAATCAAGCATTAACTGGTTTTGCGCAAGGTAGTTTGGCAATCGAATTTGAAGTCGCGTGGCAATTTAATGGTAAAAGCGATATTATTGCATCGGCAGTGATACAAGGTGATGCCGTTTATGTTGTAGACGCGCTTGACGGTAATGTTTATGCTTTGAATAAAGCAACAGGTAAGCAAATTTGGATCACGCCACTTGATTGTGGTATCGAAGCAACCCCATTAATTATCGATGCGATATTATATGTTGGTAGTGAAAATGAATATTTCTATGCATTGGATATTGAAACCGGTAATGTTGTCTGGCAGCAGAAAACATCAGGTAAAATAATGAGTGGCGCCAATTGGTTTTTAGACATTATAGATAATCAAAAGTATATCATTTGTGGTAGTTACGATGGCACTTTATATAGTTTTAATGCCAAGCATGGTGATTTGCACTGGACTTACGAAACCGATAATTACATTAATGGTACATCTGCCATTCATAATGGTTTGATCGCTTTTGGTGGATGTGATGCGATTATTCATTTTGTTTCTGCCAAAACTGGAAAGGAACTTGGTGCCATTGACACTGAAGATTATATTGCGGGGTCAGGTGCAATAGATGATGAAGCTATTTATATAGGTAATTATGGAAATACCTTTATGAAAGTGAATTTAGAAACAAAAAAGACAGATTGGACGTTCAAGCGAAATCACGAATTTTATGCATCGCCAGCGATTTACAAAAACATGGTGGTTGTCGCTTGCCGTGACAAAAATATATATTGTTTAGATAAAAAAACAGGTGAAGTGCTTTGGCTTTATCATACTCGCGGCAAAATTGATTCCTCTCCGGTAATTTGTGATAATAAAGTTATATCAGGCAGTGATGATGGTAGGCTTTATTTGATTGATTTAAATAGTGGAAAATTGATCTGGCAATACGAACTCGGTCATAAAATAAAGGCATCCCCGGCAATCGTAGATGGTATGATCTATATTGGCACAGAAAATGGTACTTTTTGGGCATTTAAAAAGAAATAGTTTATCTAAGAAATGCGGAAATCATTTTGAAAATCGTACAAATTATGCCTGGGTTTGTTGAGAGTTATTATTGCGAGAATTGTTTGCGTGATAATAATATGGTCAAGGCATTAAGAAAAATGGGCCACGATGTTTTTGTTATTCCTATGTATATGCCTCTTAAAAGAGAGACGGCATCTGAAACAGAACATAGTGAAATATTTTTTGGCGGTATCTTGACGTTTCTAAGATTAAAAGTACCATTATTAAAATATGTGCCAAGGTGCTTGACCAAAGTATTAGATCATCCAATATTGTTAAAGTGGGCAGCGAAAAAACAGGGTGCAACTGACGCAACCTTATTAAGCGCATTGTCATTGTCTCTGTTTAAGGCTTCTGTCAGTGCGCAAGCCAAAGAGCTTGAACGGTTGGTTGTATACTTAAAGAAGCATGAAAAGCCAGATGTGATCATGCTATCTTTGGTTTTATTTTCAGGATTATCAAAAACGTTAAAAGAACATCTGCAGTTACCGATCATTTGCTATTTACAAGATGAAGATGAATTCGTTGATACGTTTGCAGAACCATATTTAACTGAAAGTTGGGCGCAATTAAAAAACGGTTCTAAATATATAGATGCTTTTTTTACTGGCAGTCAATATTTTAAGGCAATTATGGCAGATCGTTTAGATATTGCAGATGATAAAATTGTCGTCATCGATCAAGGTATTCCAATCTCAGATTATCAACAACGGCATGTACTGCCGGATATACCGACGATAGGGTTCCTTTCTCAGGTTACTGAAGGGAAGGGGTTTGAGGAACTGCTTGATGTGGTTATCTTACTTAAGCGGCATGATCAATTGTCTAGCGTGAGATTAATTGTGGCTGGAAATGACATATTTGTTGATCGAAACTATTATCGAAAGATGTTAGCAAAAATTAAGGAAGCGGATATCGTAGATGATGTCACTTTTGTAAGGGCATTTGACATCGAGGCGAGAAAACGCTTTTTTAACGATATTTCATTATTATGTGTACCTGCAAAAACTGGTGTTTCATATGGATTATATATTTTAGAATCTCTTGCCTCTGGCGTACCGGTGGTGGAACCAAATATTGGCGGATATGTAGAAATGATTGATAAAACAGGTGGCGGTATTTTATATGATCCCGATAATACCAATGCACTGCTAATGGCTCTGCAAACAATCTTATGTGATCGTTTAACGTTGCAATCGCTTGGTGCCTTAGGGCGAAAGGGTGTTGGTATGCATTATGATATTAATAATACAATCGAACAATTAATCATAGAAATTAAAAAAATAACAAATGCAAAGGTGGTGTCATGAATGCCCCTATTATCACGCTTGATAATGTATCAAAAACGTATGAAGCTATTGGCGGTGGTGTTGCGCAGACGGTTTTAAATAATATTGATCTAGATATTTACCCAGGAGAAACCATTGGTATAGTAGGCCCTAGTGGATCGGGTAAAAGTACATTATTAAATATCATGGGCACCCTTGACACGCCAACAAGCGGTACCATTTATTTTGATGGGAAAGATTTGGCTGATAGAAATGCATCTGCATCAGCAGCATTCCGTAATCGCCATATTGGATTTGTATTTCAATCGCATCATTTGTTGCCCCAATGTTCTGTACTAGATAATGTATTATTGCCTACACTTGCAGGTCATAATCTATCATCAAAAGAAGCATTGCGTTTACGTGCTATCGACCTTTTAAGTAAAGTAGGCTTACAAGATAGCCTTAATTATTTACCTGCACACCTTTCAGGTGGTGAAAGTCAGCGCGTGGCATTGGTACGTAGTTTGATTAATAAACCAAAAGTTATTTTGGCAGATGAACCAACAGGGTCTCTAGACAATGAAAATGCACGACAATTAATGAATTTACTTATTGAAATAAATAAGAACCTCAATACGACTTTGGTTGTGGTTTCTCATTGGGATAAAATGGCATCTTTTGTAGATAAAACTGTTCGTCTGGAAAATGGAACAATTTTTTAATGGTAAGGAAAGTTTTTCATAGGGTATAATATGAGCATGTTTTGTTATATCGTTTCAACATTGAAACATTATAAAAAGTCATATTTATTATTGATCATCGCTGTTGCATTGGCTACTGCGGTGATCTTTGGCGCATTGTGTTTAGGGGGCTCTGTAAAAGGGAGTTTGCGTCTACTTGCCGAGCAAAAAGTCGGTCATATTGATTATGTATTTCACGGCGGCGATCGTTATTTTACCACACAACTTGAAGAAGGGGTTGAAACTTCAGGCGAACTTCTTGGTGCTACTGTTATGCAATTGCCAGGCATTGCCGTAAATCAACAAAGTGGTGTCACTTTAAATACCGTTACGATAAATGGTATTTCTAATGACTTTTGGGGGTTGATGGTAAAAGATCCTGTGATTTCATTAAGCGGAAATAGTATTGCGATTAATAAAATGTTTGCCAGCAGGCTCTCTTTAAAGATCGGAGATCAACTATTAATTAAAATAGATCAACCTGGATTTCTGCCCAAAGATGCACCTTTATCAAAAGGCAATGCCGAGATTATTGCCTTACAGGTAGTGGTAATGGCGATTTTGGATAATGAAGAAGGTGGTATATTTGGATTAAATACGAATCAGTTGCCAGAAAGTATTGTATATATTGATCATGCGTGGTTAACCCAAAAAGTCAATTTGATAGCTAAAGGAAATCTCTTACTTATATCTGATCAATATAAGAAAGGTTTACCTTATATTGAAAAGAAACTGAGCAACGCTTTTACGATTTCAGATGCTGGAATCACCGTAAAACAGCTATTAAATCAAAATGCATTGGTGGCCGACCGCGTCTTTTTTGATCGCCAAGTCGTTTCCCATATAGCAGATGGCAATTGCCAACAAATACTGTCGTATTTTGTAAATGGTATAACAGCAAATGGTCAAACGACACCATACTCAATCGTATCGAGTTTTTCAGAAAACCGTATAGATCAACATGATATTGGTCGTGATGAAATAGTGATTAGTGAATGGCTTAGTAAAGATCTTGGCGTTAAAATTGGTGACACCGTAACGATCGCTTATTACGTGATGGCTGAAATGCGTACGTTAATCGAAAAAGAAGTATCGCTGCAAGTTAAATATATTTATAACAATACACATTCATTTATTGATACCACGCTAATGCCAAATTTCCCTGGTATCTCAGAAGCTGAAAGTTGTCGTCACTGGGACCCCGCTTTCCCTATTGATCTTGAGAAAATAAGAGACAAAGATGAATTGTATTGGGATACATTTCGTGGAACACCTAAAGCGATGATTCATTTTTCAACCGCTCAAGAGTTGTGGGGTAATCGTTTTGGCCAAGTTACAGAAATGCGGTTTAAACGTGAAATTGAAGGTGACGTATATTCGAATCATCAATTAAAAAATCTTTCTCCATCGGCAATAGGCATGGCATTAAGTGAATTTAAAGCTCGTCATTTAAATAGTGTCAATCAAGGCTTGGATTTAGGGATTTACTTTTTGTGTTTTAGCTTCTTTTTGATCATCTCGACCTTTATTTTAATTTTACTGCTCTTTCGTCTGTTAATGGACAGTCGTATATCTCAATTTGGCACACTGCTTTCAATTGGGTTACCTCAAAAACTGATCATGCGAGCAGTTATAATAGAGATAACTTTTGTTTCTACTATTGGTGGGGTTATTGGTCTTGGTGTGGGTATACTTTATACAAAGTGTTTGCTTTATATTATGACGATGTTTTGGCCTGCCGTCTCAGGTTTGCACAATATTGAAATGTTTATCACCAAACAACATCTCATTATTTCGGTGGCAAGCGGTGTTGCAATATCATGTATTGCGGTATACTTTTCTCTGAGAAAAATATTTTCTATACAATTGTCGTTGATGTTGAAAGGGGGGAAGGATTTATTTGCTTCGTTGAAAAAAACTAAACTTAGTTGGTCAATAATTTCTGTCATTTGTTGTATTGCCTTGGCGTTCGGTGTGATCTTATTTTTAAATATTAAAGAAAAATACTTTATTGTAGGTTTTATCACATTAATAGGTCTACTTTCTGCCTTGAAAGAATTGGTATTATGTTGTGCTCATTCAAATAGTAAAAATGGTTTATCAATAAAATCGCTCGTTTTTAATAATGTTGCGATGCAGCTGTCGAAAAAAATGGCAGTCGTTGTGATGCTCGCTATCGGTAGTTTCATGGTGATATCTGTCGTTGCATTTCATCAAACACTTACAGTAGACACCTCGCAGCGTCATTCCGGCAGTGGCGGATTTGCCTTTTATGGGCAATCATCTTTAGGTATATTTAATGATCTAAATGATAAAGCAGTGAAAGATGATTTTGGTTTAGCGGGAGCGTTATTAGCCAATGTACAATTTGTGCCTTTGCGTGTACGACAAGGGGATGATGCCAGTTGTCTCAATTTAAATAGGGCGCAAAATGTTAAAGTTGTCGCAGTAAATCCAGCGCAGCTTGTCGAACGCAATGCTTTTAGGTTTAGTGCTTTGACGCAAGAAACAGCATCGCCTTGGTCATTATTAGATACAGATTATGATGACAACACAATTGCAGCTATAGGTGATATGAACACTTTGATGTATGGTCTTCACAAGGGTGTTGGTGATGAGGTGGTCTATGTTGATGAAAGGGGAGAAACATTAACACTCAAAATTGTTGGCATGCTAAAACGTTCTGTGCTGCAGGGGTGTTTGGTTATTTCTGAAAAAAACTTTGTCACGCATTTCCCTTCGATTTCTGGATATCAAGAATTTCTCATCGATGCAAAGTTAGATAATATGGATAAAGTCGCATCTCAACTTAGTTATGGATTGAGCGATGCAGGATTTGAAATCGTTTCAACAGCGACGAGATTGGCGCTTTTTAATAGTGTTGAAAATACATATTTATCTATATTCCAAGCATTAGGTTTTTTGGGTGTGCTGTTGGGTGCTGTAGGTATGTCAATAGTGTTTTATCGTAACATGATCGATCGTCAACATGAATTTTCAATGTTAAGGGCGCTTGGATTTGAGATACCATTGATCACGAAGATAGTATTTTTGGAATATTGGGCAATCTGCTTGATTGCTATAGTTATTGGTGTGGTAGCAAGTGTTATAGCGCTTGTAAATATGGTGTTTACATCATTTTCCGAATTTCCGATGTTTAAAATAGCGATGATGGTCGCATTGTTAATGGTGTCAACATCGCTGTTTATATGGATCACGACCAAGGTGGCACTCTCAACGAAAATGATTCATCTAAGAAATGAATAATATTCAACACGTTTCACTATGTATTGAGATCCCATATAAGTGCTTGTTTTATAACAGAGAGAGTTGTTCATTTTATTTTTGGGGTGGTTTTAAGTTTGCCGTAATGTATGATAAATGGTTATCCGCTAATTCATTGAGAACCTCTATATGAAAAATGCTGCAATTTATGCTGCCTCTAGAAAAATATTAACGCCTTCGGCTATACGCAAAATTGCCGAAGTGATTGATGTAAGCAGTGATGCTTTTTTTGTAAAGCGTGCAACACAATTTCGTATTTCATTGCAAGATATTATTTTTTCGCTCAATATCATGCCAAAGAATGTGTTGACAAAGCATCGCAGTGAATTTCAAGGTTTCGTAAAATCGGTACATGAAAAAACGCCAATTGACGATATGTTGGACGTCATGATTTATGTCGGTAATTTTAATCAAGCCTACGGATTAATTTCAGAATTACCTTTTGATTTTGAGTCGGAGTTATGGTTTGTTTTAGTAGAATTAGCCAAAATCATCGATGGCGTCATTTTTGTATCTGACACTTTGATCGATGGTAATGAACAAATACTGTTTGGTTCGCTCTCGGCAAGTGATTGTAGTCGCTTTTCTCATAAAAAGCGTTCCAGCGATTAACGTGCGCGTGATAAGCGTATCTGTGTTGCGGGTAAGCTTTTGTTCTCATGTGCCGCGATGGTAGATAAGTACATTACTAGGTATAGCTGCATCTCTAAAGGGCCACGTTTTCAGCAAATTTGTGAACGAAAACGATATCCAATTATCTTACTTTATGTTAAAATATTTGGGTGCTGCTAAAAATGCATATATTTATAAATTACCATATATTTAGTGAAACATTTTCACGAATCAAACGTTTATATATATAGAGTAACTTGTTTTACCTGCCTTTTTAACTAGATTTAGTTGCGGAAAACTTATAATTGCGAATAACTGTAAAACATTTGGTTTTATTTTAAACTTCAGGGTTGTGCATATTTTTTAGTCACACTCGCAAACTGGCGAGTTGTCATATGCGCGTGTATGTAATGGCATACCAAAATTAGTATTTCTTTATAGGTTATGTTTGTGTTGATAATGGTAATATGCGTTAAAGATTTTCGTTTTGCAACTAAACGGGGCTGTTTGAGATCACTATAGATTCGGAGTTAAAAAGGAATAATGGTTATCCATAAAAAAATTGGCGAAATATTAACGA
>Ga0255039_10000417_pt1 | contig 13830 bp, 10 predicted proteins | sample BC1_12_1_MG_FD_181713 | JGI IMG/M metagenome (GOLD analysis project Ga0255039, IMG submission 181713) | Seawater microbial communities from Strait of Georgia, British Columbia, Canada - BC1_12_1 | ecosystem: Environmental > Aquatic > Marine > Strait | place: Canada: British Columbia | collected... | reverse complement strand
CGTGTTAGCACTCATAATCCTAATCCCCACATCGGTCATTCGCTCAATGAGCATGAGTAATGCGAGTTGCCCCGTGATCGTGGTTTGAATAAGTAACTCAGGCGCATATAAGGCGCTATATTTACTACCTAACTTTCCAAAGGAACCGTTAACGCAGATTTTAAGCGTGTCGGCTGTCACTTTATCGCCCGACCGCTTGGCGACTATGCGGCGGTCAACAAGGCTTTCATATACGTTTATAAAGTGGCCCGTCATTGATTCGGGTTCTAGCCCTTGCTCAAGTATAATGTTAGGATAGTAACTCGCAACGTCCATATCGAATAGCAGGTGGTCTTTATCCGCGCCAACGAACTGGCGTTTCTCACAGCTATGTAAACCACCTATACCCATTTGATAAGGGGTATTATCAATAACAATACGTTCGCTCTTTAACCAGTCGGGTAACAACACAGAGCCGTTTTTACCCAAAGCGAAGGGTGTTTCATGGATTCGCGTTAGAATATCGCTAAGGTATTTACTGCTAAACGATACAAGATCAGGCGCAACATAATAAAATTCACTCGCTATTGACTCGGGTTTATAGGCCATATCGCCTGAGAGTTTTAAATATTCGGATTTAATCACAGCCTCAGCAATTTGCGCATCTGATTTAGAACGTAAATCTATGCCGTATTGGTCAGACATGGATTTGCGCAATTCGATTTGCGGCGCTAGGGCGTTATATAACCGCTCTGTTACGTCTAAATCGTTGGAGCAATAGTCGCGTAGCTCTTTAGCTTGTACCTCTGATATCGTCGCGCTAGGCTCAATAGGTAGGTCTTGCATCTTTGGGCAACCAAGGCGACCGCCGTATATCTTTAGACTGGCGCGACCGAACGACACTTCAAATAGGTCGATGTGATCCCACTTTTTAGGAATGCGTACACCTAGTCGCCAGCTTGGCACTTGATCGACAATAATCTTGTCTGACATGACTTTTAAATCGGCGTTAGAAGCGCCTGCTAAAAACGAGGCGATAATGGGTAGGTCGTAGTTGTTGCCGTTAAAACTCACACCGATAGCGCTCGACATTGCTTTATCGACTGCGCGGCGGTCTTTATCTGAGCACTTGTCGTTGTGCATTTCTACGACTAATGTTTTGTCGCCGTTGATTTGCTTGGCGGCAAATAAAAAATAGTTGGAATATACTTCACAATCCAATACAAACATGAGGGGTGGCCTCTTTGTTGGATGAAAAAAGACGCGCCCGAAGGCGCGTTAAAAGGGAGACACTACGGACTAAAAATCAAAGTCATCGTCATCATCGCCCAAATCATCGAAGTCGTCAACACTTCCACTCTCACCTTTACCGCCGAACGCTTCGCCATCTTTGGCAAACTGGACACCTAAGATGTTCGCGTTGATGCGCTTACCATATCGGTTGTTTTGAACCCAAAGCTCAACAATCGCGTTAACGTAACAACCAGCATATAGCTTGTCGTCGTCTTCGGTCAGTGGCGACTTGTCGCGGTCAATAACCATGGGGCGTTTCTGGCTACCAGCCTTGAACGACATACAACCTTCATAGCCGTCATACTCGCTTTCGTCGCCGTTCTTTAGGCACTTGCGGTCGCTAGGCAACTTAGAGCCTTTTAGGTCGGTTTTGATGCGCTCGGATATGTCTTTTTCAATCGCTGCGATAACTTCGGCATGATCTTCTTTACTGAGCAAGAAGGTCGCCTCGTACTTGATTTCAGCGCCGTTAAAAACAGCCTTTTGAAACAAGTTAGGGAAAGAAAGACGTACATTTTTAAGTTTATGTTTCATGGTTTTATACCTTTAATTTCAATTTTTAAGTTTAGCGTTACTTATGTAACACAGTCAGTATACAGATTTAATCAAAGTCGTCAAGCGATACATTAACCGCTTTTCGCTTGTCTGATTCGGGCGCTATTACTGGCGACCCTTGGTTAGTTCTGATTAGGTCGTGTATCTCTTTGGCTTTGGTTTTACCTAGTGCCTTTTCAGCAGCAGCAGGGGTCACTAGCTTAACCGTGTGTCGATCATCGCCCAGCAAGTCTTCTAGTATTGCGTCAGCCGTGTCAGTATCCGACCATGATCGGGTGTTGCGCCCAGCTACCAGCTTATAGCCTGCGAACCCTTCGCCGCCGTCTAACCTACCTTTTACAAGCGCCTCAATCGCATCAAACCAGCTAACAACTAGCTTTTTGTGTTTGAGCACAAAGGCTAGTTGTTCATCTGTTAAGTGGTCGGGCGGTTCGGCACAGTTATCAAAGTCGCCTATAATGGCGTCATAGGTTAGCTGTTGTAGCGCAGGGCAGGTGGCTTTAACCGAGCACCATTGACACGTCTTTTCGCTGGCAGTGCGCGGCGCGTCATCTGCTAACGCTAATTGCGCCTTTTCACTCACCCAGTTGCCCCACGCGAGTAGCTTGTCGGTTGAGAGTTCCCATTCGTCGATGTGGTCAATACGTGGTTGAACAATGCTAATCACAACACGTTTAATGTTATACGCAATGTCTAACAACGCGTAAGCGCCCAACGCGTACAGCAGCCCTTGTGGGTTGTCCTCAGCGTAAACCTTAACGCCTTTGCCGTATTTCAGATCAACAACGTGTAACGTGTCGCCCTTAATAGCGATGATGTCTGACGTGCCGAACCCTTCGGGAACCCACTCAGAGAAATCAACACGTTCTTCGGTCATCATAAAGTCAGCATTGATTGCGTTAACGTAATCAATGTATTGTTGAATAGCGCCCGCCATTTCATTATCCACGGGGAAATCGGCGTAACCTTCTAGGGCTTTACCTTCCATGTCAAACGGCTTTACACCTTCGTTTAAACACAGCTCTGCAAGCTCATGGGCGGAGCTACCTTCCATAGCGAACCGACTCGAGCCGCGAGGTTGGTCAGCCTCAGCCTTGACCGACCCAGCACAACCAATCCATCTATGCGCACCACTGGCGCTTAATTTCGCGTGCTTCATGTTAACCACCTAACGCGGTGAGTTTATCAAACAGTTCATTATAGTTTGATTCGGGCACTTGCTCGATAAGCGTTGCATCGTATTTGGCAAGCATCGTAACAACGGCTTTGCGGTTCTTTGTCTTGTCTAATCTAACCACCTTCGCGCAAAGCGCCTGCAAATCCGCAACAGTGTGTGTCACTCCACTGGGTGAGTTATCCACAGGGGCAGTTTCTACCTCTGTGTTATCCACAGGTATAGGTGTAGGTAGGGTGGTTGAGGTTAACGCCTCACGTAACATTTTAATTTCAGCGGCTAAGTTTTTAATTTCAGTTTCTAACATTGCTTTTCTCCTTTTAGTTAAGCTATACTTACTTTACCGTAACTTAACTCAGGACGCAATATATATGCTTAACAAAATATTTAAACACTTCGGAAGTGCCAAGGCGCTGGCCGATGAATTAGGTATTAGTCAGTCGGCTGTTAGCCAATGGCAAGACACGGGAATACCGCCCACACGGGCAATAGAAATAGAACGATTGACCGATGGAAAAATAAAAGCAACGGATATAATGGGGTATAACAATAATGAAGATCAAATTATCTAAGGGTGACGATTTAGGACACATTAAAAACGTTGAAATTGAATGGTCTAAAATAAGCAAAACACTATCTACCCATGAGCAAGCCGATACCAAAGGTGGCAAATACTTTGTGGGTGGTTACTTTAATGGTACGGTTCGCAAAGAAGATGCAATGATTGCTCGGACATTATTAACGCTTGACGTTGATAAAATACCCATGAGCGTCGACGCTATCGAGTGGGAATTGTCGGCAATAGGCGAAGCGATGGTTGCCTATTCCACGTTTAGCCACGGTGTAGGTGGGTTATCCTCATTGCGTGTGGTTATGCCGTTGTCGCGTGAAGTGACACCTAGCGAGTATAGACAATTGTCTAAAGTGTACGCTAAGTCGTTATCGTTATCGCTCGATGAATGTAGCTTCAAGCCTAATCAAGCCATGTTCTTCCCAACCTGCCCCGACTTGTCGGCGGCGTGGTCGTACACCAACGAGGGTGACGCGTTGGACGTTGACGCGCTGTTAGTTGATGTTGATGATGACTTTGACGTTAGTGGTGATGATGATCTTGAAATGGCTATCGCGGAACAACCGCTAGACATTACTGATGAGGCGGTTGTTCAGTACCTCAAATACTATCCCGCAGTTGACGCGGATTACAGCGATTGGATCATGGTTGGCGCAGCATTACACCACCAATTCAAGGGCGGTGATAAAGGATACGAGTTGTGGTTGGCATGGTCTAAACGCGACAAAGGGCGCTTTGACTTACATGAGATGCAGGCCAAGTGGCGCAGCTTTGGCAATAGTTCCCGCATGGTGACGTTTGCCAGTGTGATTTTTAAGGCAAAGCAGGCTGGTGGTATTGAACACGAGGTGGTCAACGAGGTGGGCGAAGTATCTACCCAGTTTGAAGCGCTAATGAGCGAGGCCGCAGAGGTCGTATCGTTAAGTGAATACCGCAGCTTTAAAGACAAAGTGAGTGGCATACCTAGCGCAATACTACCTAACGATTTACGCTCAATGCTCGCACAACAGGTCGTATCGGGTTTCGGTAAGCGTGAGGGTATTACCAAGACTGATATTAAAAAGGCCATTGCACCACGCACAACGGTTGTTAACGATGACGGTGGCGAGGTTGTTGTTCCTGAGTGGTTAGATGGTTGGGTTTATATCGAGACCTCAGCGGAGTTCCACGACACGGCGTTAAACTACTCAATCAAGCGCGAGGCGTTTAACGCTAAGTTTGACCGCGAACCCGACTGCCTAGCAGCAGACACTAACGCGTCAACCTTCGCCCTTGTGCTTCGGCCTATTCCCACGGTGGTCGATAAGATGTACTGGCCTAGTGCTGATCGCATCTTCCAGTTTGAAGGTAAGGCCATGCTCAACTCATACACGCCTAGTGGTGTTGAGCCTTGCTCAGAGATCGACGATGACGCACAGAGCGTTATTGACCTATTCCTAGCCCATCTAGCCTTTACCTTAGCCGATGAACGCGAACAGACCATACTGCTCGACTGGATGACCTTCGTTGTTCAGAACGCAGGTAAGCGCATTAATTGGGCGTTGTTGTTGCAGGGCGCACAGGGTACAGGTAAGACTTATTTTATTAACGTATTGCAGTTGGTGTTGGGCCACAACGTAGCTAACCTCGACCCCACTAGCATAAGTGGCCGCTTTACTGGTTGGGCGCATGGCTCTTTGGTGTTGGGTATTGAAGAAATCCGCATCTCAGGCACCAACAACTACGAAGTGCTTGACCGTATGAAGCCGTTTATAACCAATAAAACGGTGATGATTGAAGAAAAGGGCCGCGACCATAGGACAGTACCTAACTTCACAAACTATTTCCCCATCACCAACCATAGGGACGCGTTACCCATTGGCTACGGTGATCGCCGTTGGTGTATTTTAGAGGGTAAAATACAGAGCGAGGACGAATTATTTGAAGCGTTGGGTGGTGTTACTGGGGTTGATGCTTACTTCGATAAGCTGTTCACAGAGACAAATAGACGCGCTGATGCACTGGCGCGGTTCCTAAAAACACGCGAGATTAGCGCAAGGTTTAACCCAGACGGTCGAGCGCCTCACACCAATGCGCGTGATAATATGATTCAATTGGCGGTATCACCTGAGCGAACATTAGTTGAAGATGCCATCCATTCTCACGAATGCGGGGTGGTGAGTGATGGTGTTTTAGACGTTTCACACCTAAAGAATCTATGCGAAATGGAGGGTGACGAACTACCTTATGGGCGAAAACTATCGGCTATTTTGGTGGACATGGGTTATAGCCAAATACCTAATAGAAGGGTGAAGATTGCCAAAACTCGAAAATATCACTATGTTTGGGTTAAGGGGGAGGTTGATGTTGATGATGTAATAAGCAATGTTCGTGACTTCCACGATGACCCAAACTATGTGCCATTTTAGCGTAAAAGCCTTATATGGGGCGCAATACAGCGAAAAGGGCGCAATGTGGGGCGCAAAGTCAACATTGCGCCCCACGCTGAAACCCTTACTACCACTGACTCTTATATTAAAAGGGTGCAAGGGTGGTATAATAAGAGGATATTGGTAAGCAGATAGAATGGCTCTATAGGAGAGAGATTATAGAGAGCGATATAGGGTATAGGGAGTAAGGGGAATTTACCCACCCTTGCGCCCTTTTCGATTTTAAAAACGCTGAAAGCCTTTGGTGGCGTGGCTTTCAGCGTGGGGCGTAATGTTTTTCTCTTTGCGCCCCACGGTGTTTCTAGTGGATTTTAACCAGTGTTTTATGGGAAAAGCCTATAAACACTCGGTCTACAGGCGTAGTGACTACTAACATAGCTTTACTGGCTATGGTTTGTGATATAATCAACGGAATTATTAACAGTCCACCCCAACAAGCGGAGACAATATTATGGCAGGCGGAAGACCAACAAAATACACACAAGAATTAGCAGACTATATTTGCGAGAGGTTGGCTTGCGGTGAGTCGATGCGATCAGTTTGTCGAGACGCTGATTTGCCAGCGGTATCATCCGTATTCAAGTGGATTCGAGAAGACGCTGAGTTTTCATCGCAATACGCGAAAGCCAAAGAGGAAAGTGCCGACGCTTTAATTGAGGATATGCTAGACATTGCCGACAATGGTGTTAATGACTACATGGAAAACCTAGATGCTGACGGTAAGTGTGTTGGGTATCGCCTCAATGGTGAATTCCTACAGCGGTCTAAATTGCGTGTTGATGTGCGTAAATGGGCAGCCTCTAAATTAAAACCTAAAAAGTACGGCGATAAAACACAGGTCGATAACACGTCAAGCGACGGGTCTATGTCACCAGTAAGTAAGATTGAGCTGGTTGCTAAAGACTTCCCAGCATGACTGTAGGACAGATCGAGCTGCCACCATCGCTAGTGCCTGTCTTCCAAGGCGAGGCACGTTATCGCGGCGCTTGGGGCGGTCGTGGGTCTGGTAAGACACGTAGCTTTGCATTGATGACTGCGGTTGAGGGTTATCGGTACGGTAAGGCTGGCATGACAGGTCAGATCCTATGTGGTCGCGAGCATCTAAACTCCCTTGATGAATCCTCACTAGAGGAAGTAAAGGCCGCTATAAGGTCTGTGCCATGGCTTGAAGCTTACTATGAGATAGGCGAGAGATACATACGATCTAAGGATGGTCGCATCAAGTACGTCTTTGCTGGCTTACGGCATAACCTAGACTCAATTAAATCTAAGGCTAAGTTACTGCTTGCGTGGATTGATGAGGCTGAGGGTGTGAGCGAAGAGGCATGGCGCAAGCTCATCCCGACAGTGCGTGAGGACGGCTCAGAGGTGTGGTTGACTTGGAACCCTGAATCTAAGGACTCAGCAACCCACCAGCGTTATCGAATCAATCCACCAGAAAATGCCAAGATCGTTAAGGTTAACTGGTCAGACAATCCGTGGTTTCCTAGCGTACTAGAACAAGAGCGCAAAGACGACCTTGAGCGTAGGCCTGACACTTACGGCCATGTGTGGGAGGGTGACTTCCTAGAGTATCCTGAAGGTGCTTTCTGGCTTAGAGAGATTAACAAGGCTTACGCTGATGGCCGTATTGGTCGTATGCCCGTGGTAGAGGCTCATCCATGTATGACGTTCTGGGACATTGGCGCAAGCGACGGCTGTGCTATATGGGTAGTGCAGCAAGTCGGATTAGAGTTCCGCTGTATTAACTTCTATGAGGCGTGGGGTGAGTCATATAATCATGCCGTGAAGTGGCTTAAAGCGTTAGATATGGTGTTTGAAGAGATGTACTTGCCTCACGATGCCGATCACAAGCGGCAGGGTCAGACCAGCAACAAATCACCAAAGCAGATGCTTAAAGAGCTGATGCCTAGCTCTAAGTGGCGTATCGTGCCGCGTATTGCTGAACTAAACTGGGGTATTCAACAGACCAGTGACGTATTCCCGTACTTATACATTGATGACGTTAAATGCGCCAAGGGCTTAGATCATCTAAAGTCATACAGACGCAAGTGGTCAAATAGTGAGCAGCGCTGGTCGCACATCCCAGATAAGAGTGAGGGCCATAGTGAGGCCGCTGACGCACTAAGGCAGATGGCGCAAGCATTTGCAGCAGGTGATCTAGGTCGTAGCTCTAAGAAGCACAAGGGAGCCTTGAAGCGCAACCTTAAAGGTATTGTGTGATATAATCGGGCTATATTGATTATTGAGGTCTAGCCATGCCAGTTCACAAGCCAAAGAAGAAGCCTGTAAAGAAGCCTAAGAAGGGAGGTTATTTTCTCTAATGAGCTTACTTGATGATTACATGGCGCAGGTACAGTATTACAAGAAGGCTGGCTCCATTGGTGCTGGCTTGCTGTCAGATAGACCTGATATTAGCTTGGGGCCACAAGGATTGCTAGGCCAGATGCAGTCAGCAGGGGCTAAGTATATGGAGCGTGTAAGCGACCCACTATCTTACTACCAGCAGAATCCAGAAGCTCAGGGGTTAGGCACTGTTACGCCTATGTTTGATTTAATGGATTTGGCAACAGGTGGCGGTAAGGGAGCTATGTTCGGCGCTGCTAAGAAGGGCGCTAGGAGCTTAATGGATAGGGTATCATCTATTGGTGACGCTCCTTTGCGCGGCTCTCCTATGCCTGCTAACATACCAAATAGAGGGTTGCTTAATATTGGCCCTAACCCTGACGCAGAAGCGGCGGCAGTTGATTATGCTAAACGCTCAGGTATGTCATACAGCCCTATACAGCAACTAAACCCTGTAGATCCAGAGTTCGGCGCTTTAGCAGCTAGGGAATATGAGTTAATGCGGCATGATCCAACTAATCCATTTGTTGCAGATAGCTATACTCAAATGAAGAAAGAGCTAGTAGGTCAGTATGATGCAATGCTTAGGCAAGGTATAAAGCCAGAATTTGACACGAACCCTTACCCTACTAGCCCGTATGAGTCGTTAGTTGATTTGATTGAAAACAAACGTCTTAAAGTGTTTCCTACTAACGCAGGGTACGGTTCAGCAGATCAAGCTATTGATATTAGCCAAAACCCTTTACTTGAAATGTCGCCGTATAAGATTAGCGGTCAGCCTGCAACATACAATGACTTGTTTAGGGCGGTTCACGACTTCCAAGGCCATTCCAAGTCTGGCGCAGGCTTTAGGGCGGCAGGAGAGGATAACGCATACTTATCACACGCTGGTACAATGAGAGGGCCAGCAAGAAGGGCTTTAGGCAGTGAGACTAGAGGGCAGAATAGTTTTCTAAACTTTGGGCCTGATGGCGCTAAGAATAGATCAGCAGGCATTGAAGATACAATCTTTGCTGACCAGAAGGTTGGCAATCTACCCAACTACATTACAGAAAAAGGGACACCAGAATTATATGCTAGACAGCAAAGATTTGATCAGCTTAGATCAAGTGATAATACAGGGCTTGAAGGAGCAATTGATGATTCAGGAAACCTCCGTCTTGTACATTACTCGCCCAGACCAGTTGAGCGTATCGACCCTAATAACTATGGAAAAGGACTATCTGGACGAACTGTATCAGAGCGCAACAGATCAGCTCACCCAGATTTTGTCAACAGAAGCTTCTATGGCATAGAGGCTACAGATAATCCGTACAAAAAAGAATACGGGCTAGGTAGTAATAAGGTTGAAACACAGATTGATGCGGCCCAAGTTTATGATGCTCAGAAAGATGTTGATGGCTTGTGGAAGGCAGCAAAGGGCGATCCAACTAAGGCAGAGCGTAATATATTTGATGCTGGTTTTAGTGGTTACTTTGTAAACAATAAGCAGTTAGGTAAGGTCGCAGCTATATTCGATCCGTTAGATATAACCAATAAGCTGATGATTCCTTTGGCTGTAGTAGGTACTGGCTTACTTGCTGCTGATGAAGAAAATGAGAAGGTTGGGCTACTAGGTAATGCGATTTAACTTGACGTTACCTATGGGGAATAACTTTAGGGTATAATGGCTCATAATTTAAAGGGAGCATAATGGCAATTTCAACATATTCAGAGCTGCAAAGTTCAATCGCAAACTTCCTAAACCGCGATGATCTTACAGCTACAATTCCAGACTTCATTGCTTTGGCAGAATCGTCTATTAGTAACGAGCTACGTCATTGGCGTATGGAGACTCGCGCTGAGACTACGATTGACGGTCAGTTCACTGGCATTCCATCCGATTGGCTACAGACGATCCGCTTTCACCTAAACACGGCTGGTACTGATGAGCTACGCTATTTGCCACGAGCTGAGATTCAGCGTGTACGAGCAGAGCAGCGTGACGCTACAGGTACACCCGCTTACTACGGGCATAACGCAGGCCAGTTTGAGGTATTCCCCAGCCCAGACTCGGCCTATAGTGCCGATCTACTGTACTACGCTAAAGTGCCTACGTTGACAGACGCAGCTCCGACTAACTGGCTGTTGACTAACTACCCCGACATTTATCTATATGGTGCCTTGATTCACTCAGCGCCATACCTAAAAGAAGACGAGCGCGCTCAGACTTGGGCTGCTTTGTACTCATCTGCAATACAGCGTGTTAATAACGCTAGCAGTAAATCTACCGCGAGTGGTTCTGGCCTTCGCTTAAACATTAAGGCTTATTAATATGTCATCTTTAACGGACTTCCTAGAACTAGAGATGCTTGACCATGTATTTGGTGGAGCTGCATACACTGCGCCTTCTACGCTATATGTTGCGTTGTTCACCTCTGCAACTAACGATGCTGGCGCTGGTACTGAGGTGAGTGGTAACGCTTATGCTCGACAGTCTATCGCATTCAACACAGCATCAGCAGGCGCTACAACTAACACAGCCTCGGTCGAGTTCCCTACATCTACGGGTAGCTGGGGTACGATCACCCATGTAGCTCTATTTGATGCAGCCACTAGCGGCAATATGATGATCCACTCAGCCTTAACAGCAAGCAAGACGATTGCTACGGGTGATGTGTTCCGCTTTAATGCGGCTGACTACGACATTACGATTGATTAACTATGGCTCTTAACGGGTACGGCGCAGCACTCTTTGGTGTAAATATATACGGTCAGGCAGCTTATGTTGATGCCGATACCAACGCGCCTATCTCTGTTACTCAGACAAGCGACTCTCAACGGGTTAGGGTTGCTGATGTAGTTCAAGTCATTAGTGGTGTTCAGGTTGCTCTAGGTACTCGCATCCATCAAGCGGCTACAGTGGCCTCTGCTGCATCTAATATAACGCTTACAGCTAGCCTACAAGCTAAGGGCGCTACTGTTGCAGGTATTACGTCTAGCCAGACCGCTACAGGCGTTAAGGTTAGGACTGCAAGCTCAGTATCTGCCATTGTAGTGACTCAGGCTCCTAGTGCGGTAACGGTGTTGTCAGCAACTACATTAGCGCCTATCACTGGTAGCTCAGTAGTGGACGGCTTTATTAAAGCTAGCGGCGTGACGGTGTCAGCAATTACAGTTAGTCAAGGCGTAGATGCGCGGTTAAAGTATATTGATATTGAGACTGACTTGCAGACGTATGACGCTCTAGTGGCAGATGTGCAGGTGTGGAATGACTTACTGTTAGACGCTCAAGATTACACAAACTTACCTATAGATTCGCAGGTCTGGAACACGCTCTCTAGTGATAGCGCGACTTACGTCAATTTATAGTATAATTAAACCAGATTATTTAACAGGATATAGCAATGGCTGATACAACTACCACAAACTACGGACTAACTAAGCCAGAGATAGGAGCCTCAGAAGACACTTGGGGAACTAAACTCAATACTGATATGGACTTGGTTGACACTCAGATGAAGGCTAACGCTGACGCTGTAGCGGCTACGGTTGTTGTGGCTAACGCGGCACTGCCTAAAGCTGGCGGCACCATGACAGGCGATCTTGAGCTAGGTGATAACGTCAAGGCTAAGTTTGGTGCTGGTGATGACCTACAGATTTATCATAACGGCAGTAATTCTATTATTGAGGATAGTGGGAGCGGCGACCTTGTTATCAAAGGTTCTACCAATATTTGGATGCAGTCAGCTACAGGTGAGAACTATTTAAGAGCTAATTCCAATGGTGGTGTAACTTCATACTATGACAACTCAGTCAAGCTAGCCACAACCTCCACAGGCGTAGACGTAACGGGCAACGTAGACCTAGCAGATAACGGCAAGTTGTTGTTAGGTAATGCTGACGACCTACAGGTCTACCATGATGGTTCAAACAGTTATGTTAAAGAGATAGGTACTGGTGACTTAATCCTTCAAGGTGTTGCAGCGGTTCGTCTACAAGGCGGTGGTAACAGCGAGAACATGGTTGTGGGCAATCAAAATGGGTCAGTAGATCTTTACCATAATAATTCACAAAAACTAGCCACCACATCCACAGGCGTAGACGTAACGGGCACGGTGACTGCTGATGGGCTTACTGTTCAAGGTAATGCAAGCGTCGGCTTAAACCAAGATATTTCTATGGACAGCGCAGGCTCTGGTCAGCTAAAGCTAGACGGCCTTGGCTATAATGCTGCGATTGCTTTAGATTCTGACGCAATGAACATTTACACAACGTCAGCATCAAGAGATGTTGTGTTAGGTGCTAATGAGACAGAGGTGCTGCGTGTAAAGCCCACAGGCGTAGACGTTACAGGTACGGTGACTGCTGATGGGCTTGTTGTTGATGGTGCTGGGTTTGTTGCACCCTCAATCTCAGGTGATGGTACCAGTGAGACTCAGCTCCGCTTCAATAGTAACACTGCCGCAAGAATTTCAAACCAAGCAAATACTGCTTTAGTATTTGACACCAATGCCACAGAACGCCTACGCATATCAGCCGCAGGCAACGTGGGCATAGGTACGAGTTCGCCAGCCACTAAGGGGCACTTTTTCTCTAGCACCACAATGGATCAGCTATCGGTAGATGGGATAGGTGCTATTGAAACAGGCGTTAACTTTAAAAACAGCGGCACAACTTACGGGCAGATATACTTCAATAACGTATTCCCATACGATATGAGCATGATGCAGCAGTATACATCTGGCTCACTTATTCTTGGCACTAATGACACAGAACGTATGCGCATAGACTCAAGCGGTAACGTAGGTATTGGTACGAGTTCGCCAGTATACCCGCTTGTCGTGTCCAATAGTGGAGCGCAAGGTCTTGAGTTTATCGTAGGAACTACAAACTTTATTCAGTCATATAACCGAAGCACATCAGATTATACGCCACTTAAAATAGATGCTGAAACCATTACCTTTAGTACAGATAATGGCGCAGAACGTATGCGCATCGACTCCAGCGGCAATGTGCTGGTGGGTAAGACTGCGCTGGATGGAAATACTACAGGCTTCCAAGTTGAGCCTGCTGGAGCTATTGCGGTAACAAGAAGTGGCTCAACAACTGCATACTTTAACCGCAAGACAAATGACGGTGATATTGTCCAATTCCGCAAAGACGGCTCAACCGTAGGTAGTATTGGTGTTACATCTGGCGATTTACTTATTGGCACTGGTGATACTGGCTTTCAGTTCTATGATGCAGGGAATCAAATACTACCTAGAAACACAACAGGGGCCAATGTTGACGGTCTAATACAGCTTGGCACTTCTGGCTCACGCTTCAAAGACCTCCACCTCTCAGGCGGCGTCTACTTAGGCGGGACAGATTCAGCGAATAAGCTGGACGATTACGAGGAAGGGACTTGGAATCCGCACATTAGAGATGATAATGGGGTAGTCGTATCCTGTACAGGGCAAGGTAAGTATACAAGGGTGGGCAATACAGTGTACTTACAG
>Ga0255039_10000416_pt1 | contig 13856 bp, 10 predicted proteins | sample BC1_12_1_MG_FD_181713 | JGI IMG/M metagenome (GOLD analysis project Ga0255039, IMG submission 181713) | Seawater microbial communities from Strait of Georgia, British Columbia, Canada - BC1_12_1 | ecosystem: Environmental > Aquatic > Marine > Strait | place: Canada: British Columbia | collected... | reverse complement strand
GGTGCATAGGGGTTGAATAGCTGTTCGGCCTTTGGCTTTAGCAGTTGTTCGGGGGCGGTGGTGCGATTACGGGCTCTTCTGCGAGGCATTGCCGGCTCCATAGCATGGTCGAACGATAGTATTTGACCCATTGGCAGATGTCTATCTATGTCACCGTAGTTTTTCATAAACAATAGTGTTTATTTATGTAAACAATTATCGAACTGTTGATTCAAGCAAACCAGCGCTCGGAATGACTACTGGTATTTAATCCCCTGCCGAGTTAGCGTAGCCAGCAGATGAAACCGAATAACAAACGATTTATCGCCTGCGGCATGTATGCTTTCACCGAGGAACTGCAACAGGCCTGGCAGGCATTGTTCGACGAGTTTCGCTTGTTGCTCGATACTGACGATCAGGTCGATGAAAAGCTGGTGTTTGATGGTGCCGAATCTGTGTTGCGCGACCCCGGGCTGCTTTTCGGTCACACCTGCGGCTATCCCCTGATGAAACACCTGCAGGATGCGGTAACACCATTTTGCGTACCTGTTTTTAACGTTGCCGGTGTTAGCGGAAATTTGTATTCCAGCCGCATCATCGTCGCGGCCGACTCTGATATCGACAGCCTCGCCGATTGCGAAAATCGCATTACCGCCATCAACGGCAGTGATTCGAATAGCGGCATGAATGTATTGCGCCACGCGATTGCAAAACTAGATCCCGCAACGCCTTTTTTTGCTTCGACGATTAAAAGCGGAGGACATCTGCATAGTCTTACAGCGGTCGCCGAAAGACGTGCCGATGTAGCCGCTATCGACTGCGTCAGTTTTCAGTTGATCGAGGACCAATGGCCGGAATTGACCGCCAGGGTGCGCAGTATCGGTGACAGCGTGAAAACCTGTGGTCTACCACTGGTACTACCTGCATCTAACCTCGCCTCGAGCAACACCGGGGAAATCCTGCGGGCATTAAACGAAGCCCTGAATCAGGTTGACTCCGGGGTTAGACAACAATTGCGTTTAAGCCATTTTGGAAGTATCAGCCTGGACGATTACCAGGGTATTCTTGAAGTGGAATCCTTCGCTATCGAGGCCGGCTACCCCAGGCTCAAATAGTCATTGCCGGACACATGATCGTAATCTAAACTCCGCGCAGTTTTCAGGCAGCAGTGCCGTCGTTAACGGAGATCAGCGAACATGTGGAAAGATCTGTCAGCCTCCTGGGCTATATTGCTCGGCATTGGCTTCATGATGCTGGCCAACGGCTTACAGGGAACCTTACTCGGCGTGCGCGCCGGTATCGAAGGCTTTTCAACCTTCACTACCGGCATCATGATGTCAGGATATTTCATTGGCGTATTCATCGGCTCCTTCGTCGCACCGAGACTGGTAAAACGGGTTGGTCACATTCGTGTGTTTTCCGCGCTTGCGTCGCTGGCATCGATATCAATCCTGTTTCACGGGGTTTACGTCGACCCATGGCTGTGGATGGCGATGCGCGTGATTACCGGCATCAGCTTTGCCGGGTTCTACGTGGTTACCGAAAGCTGGCTTAACGACCGCGCCAGCAACGAAACCCGCGGCAAGATATTGTCAATTTACATGCTCATTATTACCGGCAGCATGGGTGCGGGACAATTTCTACTCACCCTTGCGAAGCCGGAAGCAATCGACCTGTTCATACTGATCTCGGTCATTATCTCCTTCGGCCTGATCCCGATTCTGCTGACTGTGAAACCTGCGCCGAATTTCGATACTTCATCCAAGATGTCTATAGCCGACCTTTATCGTGCCTCGCCGCTGGCGGTCATCGGTAACTGTCTTACCGGCATGGCACATGGCACTATCTTTGGCCTTGGCGCCATTTATGCAAGCCAGGTACTGGTGGATCTCAACTCGATAGCCTGGTTCATGGCCTGCTTCCTGATCGGCAGCCTGATATCGAACTGGCCGGTTGGCTATCTCTCCGACCGTATCGGCCGGCGCACCATCATGGCTGGCTTATCGATCATTGCAATCGTTTGTTGCCTGCTGGCAATAGCCACGCCAAAGGACAGCATCATTTTTTACCTGGTTATCCTGGCACTTGGCGGGGCGGCGATGCCGATGTATTCGATCTGCGTCGCCTACGCCAACGATCGCCTGGAACCCCATCAAATTGTCGCGGCCAGCGGCAGCCTGGTCATGGTATCCGGTATCGGACTCATGACTGGTCCTATTGCGATCGCGTTTTTAATGGATTTTTTCGACGTTGTATTTTACTTCTGGGGAATCGCAATCGTGTTTGGTCTGATATTGCTGTTTACGCTGGTGCGCATTAATTTACGCGAGGGTGTCGCACTCGAAGACCAGTCCACCCTGGTTGCAGGCCCCATCGGTACTCCTATCGCCGAGTTCAATGCGCCTGATTCGATCGAGTATGCCGAAGCAGTGGCCAAGCACGAGGTTGAACAACTGGACGAACGCGACGACATCACCGAGCGCCAGCTGTAAACCGACGCGAACTGCTTCACCTGCCGCCTGAACTGGAGTCTGAAGCAATATACTGAGCGTCAGTCCTCTAAAACCAGAACGAAGCGAAAAGACGAGTAACCGTGGCGTCAAAATCATAAAGCGGTTCATCTCCAACCGCTCCGGATCCGGTTAAATCGCGGAAATCGTCGTAGTCGAAATATATATAGTCGACGTGGAGATTCAGGCTACCGCGATCAATCATGCTCCATGATCTGCCAAATTCATAACTGGCCCCAAGCCCCAATGTAGTGCTGGTAAACTTGCCCAGCTCCTTATCACGCGCGAGGTAGTTTTGCGCGTCCCTGAAGGGGAACAAGTCGCTGTAAAAATCGGCCTTGTCCTGATCGTGGTATCGAAATCTGGCTTCGAGGATCCAATCTTCCTCGTAGGGGATGGTATAGCCTAACTCGTATGTCATCGCTTCTATACCCCAGTTATCCTCGAAATAGCGCAGGCCGGCATTCACTGCCCCGTACTGGGATAGAAAGTAATTACCTCGTACCGCGACTGCGTTACTGGTACGAGTCCGTGGATAAACCTCTTGCTGGAAACTGTAACCAGCCGGGCTGCCGCCATCAACATAGCGCACCGAGCGGTAAGGATTATTGAGATAGCCTTCGTCGGATATGGTTTCGAAGGTGAACGCCATAATCAGGTTCTTGGTGAAAATCTGGGAAAGCCCGATTCGATAGCTGCGCACCTCGGTGTCTTCTTTGAAGTCAGGGTTACCGTTCTGTTCGACCGTATTGTCACCATAGGCGAAGCCCATGCTCACCGTGGTCAAATCACCGAACATGTCCTGCGCAATACCCATACTCCAGGTTTCCGCCGTGTAATCGCTCTCGTCGCTTTTGGTATAACCGACACTCATGGTGGTCTTTTGCCGCAGGTAGTCGACGTTGATGCTGTATTCGTCTCGCTCCTCGGTGTACTCGCTGGCGCTCACCACAACGTCGATCGATGCACTGGTTACATTATCGACATAGTAATTCAGGCCTACCGACACGCTGTCACCAACATTCTTGCGTACCAGTACCGAAGGACCATCGACCTCGACGCCGCCACCGTCATACCTGTGGTAAAGCAGATCCACCCGCTCTTCCGGCAACACCGCCGCTGTTGCAATCACCGGCACAACCGACAACAACAGTAAAGACGCCGCTACTAAAAAGCAGGTCGATTTCACAGAAATACTTTCAAATTTGGAATTAATTGGTGCTCCTATTGCGCGGGATTTTTTTGCGCTAGCGAGGAAGGTCTGCGCGCAGAACCGGAGCGTACGCACAGTACGTGACGGTTCGAGCACAGACCTGACGAAGCTATCGCGAAAAAAGACAAGCAAGAGGAGTACCAATTAGTTGCAGCCGCAGCCGCCGCCTGTTGCTATCCCCGCCCCGCGCGCACCTTCGCGCGAGTCGTAGACGTGGTGCAGGTAGCTCGCCGATACGGGATCGCGATTGAAACTCATAATAGGGTCTGCCAGGTTGGCGCGTTCGTAGGGTTTGACCCAGGGCTCCCCGGCACAACCGGCGAGTAGCGACAGAGCAAGCAGAATCGAGCAGCAGTTAATCCGTTTCATGGGCTTACTCACGCACCAGTTTTTTTATCATCTGCCGATACTTCTTTTCATCGCCAGGTTTGTAGCCCTCGTGCAGGTAGCGCATATTGCCATCGCGATCTACAACGACCGTAGTCGGCATCGCAACCACCTTGTACTGCTTGCTAACCTTGTTTGTATTGTCGAGCAGGATCGGGAAATCAACCGGAACATGTCCCAGAAAGTTCATGGCACCTTCCATATCCTCTTCCACATTGACACCCAACACGGTAAACCCGAGCGGCTCATACTTTTTATGCAACGCATTCAACAAGGGCATTTCCTCGCGGCAGGGACCACACCACGATGCCCAGAAATTGATTAAAACGACATTACCAGTCATTTCACTGAGCTTGAGATTCTTTCCACTCAGAGATTTCAGCGTGAAATTTGGTGCCGGCCCCTTTACCGAGGCGGCCCCCGTGAGGCTCACACACACCAGTGAAATCAGACAGGCCGTCAACAGACGCGGCAAGCTTCGTGATATTTTAATGTTCATGTCCTAATCCTCCTTAGAAAAATAAATTCAATGCCACCGTGAGCTCAATATTGTGAGTGGTTTCGTCTTCTCCAAATGTATCCAGATCGAAGATCAGATCCCGCACCTCGACGTCCAAACTGAGCGCATCAATAAATATGGTACGGTAGCCAACTGCAAAGGCGATTGTTGATCGATCATCACCTGCGAACTCGGTTACACCCATCCCGCCGGAAATGTATAAGACTGTATTTAATGTAGTCGAATCGGTGAGAAATGCTTCCCCGGGAAGCAGGTTAAAACCGATACTGAAGAGGTAATACTCCACGTCTCGCTCATCATCTGATAGCAACGGCGCGCCCCCGCTGAGTCTCTCGAAGCTTGTCTCCCCCACGTCACTTTTACCGTAGGAACCCTGGACGAAGAAATCTTCCGAAACATGGTATCCAAGCTTCAGCCCGATTACGGGGTTGGTATCAAAATGTTCCATCGCCAGAACACCGCCGTAGACCGAGATTTCAAAATCATAGGAGTCAATCTGTGACTCATCAAATTCAACGCGTTCTATTTGAGGCTCGATTAAACTGGTGCTTTCATCTTCATCGCTTTGCGCAGCAAGCTCGGTTGCCGGCATCGTTAGCGTAAGAAATGTAGCTGCTAAAAGAATACTGCGAAACCGAATTTCCATTCGTTTACTACCTCATTGTCGTCACGGGTGGCCGTGGATGAAAAAATGACATATTGGTTAGCTTCAAACCGAGCCAGGAAACTACGACTGACATAGGCCTGTATACCAAGCCCGTACTGGGCAAAGCTGTTGGTGTCATCGTTCTGGGAAATCAGGGTCGAACTTGGATCGACTTCTATCACTCCCACGCCGAGAGTCATGTAGGGCGAGTACCTCCAGTCCGGCAAGGGCTGCATCAACAGGTTTGCCTTAATAAATTTGGCATTGGAGCTGGTTCCCGTCGACTGCCCGAAATGCAACTCTGCAGCCAAATTATCGGTGAAGGAATATCCCGTAAACACGGTAACAACCGGGGTTGAATCAAATTCGCCGCCGGTCACGCCAAGCACCCAGCGACGCCCTGTAAAATCGTCCTGATCCGATTCGACGGCCTTGAATTGCTCACCGCTGGGTAGCAGCGTCTGGTGTATTTGATCCCGGCGGGCCCAGCCAGTCTTTCCGTCCTCGCTCAAAATTTTGAACCAGTCGGTTTTTCGCCGAACAATCCGAACCTCGGTACCGCGATCGATGACATGGAAAATAGGATAACCTTCGGCCGGACCGGTATGCAGTTCGATAAAGGGCTCGGCTATCGTTACCCTGTATCCCACCTCGTCTATTGCTACCTTATCCACCGCCAGCTCGCTATCCTCTTTCCCCTGGGCTTGCAACGGTTTGTGCGCGACCATAAGCAACAGGAATATGGACAATAGAATTCCCTTGAAATGGTTCAAGCTTTAAGTTTCCCGACTAATACTAAGTTAGATAATTAATACTAGACGAATAATTCAATTTTGCGGGGCCGCCGGGTCAAATGGGTCATTAAAGTTCTGTGCGCCCAGGTCCAGCCATTCACTGATCAACTTCAATTCGGCGTCTGTCAACAACATGGTTGTATGGTCCACGCTACCGGCGGGAATCACGCGTGCCGCATCCAGCTCTGTGCCGGTCATTTTTTCGATAAAGAAGCTACTGCGAGCACCATTGGCTGTCATACTCGCACCAACTCCAACTGCTGGATTAATATCGACGAGGTTACCCATGGCGTCAATTTCCTGCCCCAGGTCGTTAAACAACAACTCTCGATAGGAACGGAAAAAATTGTTTGGATTCTGATTCGGATCAATGGTGAGATCAAGCTGCCCATAGGGCAAGCGGGGGACGTTGGCCACCTCGGAGGTATGGCAACTGGTGCAGGTGTCGTCAAGAATCCCATCGGGCGCGGCCATGACTAGCAGCGGTGTATTGGTTGGGTCAGCGGGATCGACGGGATCAGCAAACGCAAGTGGCGTAAAAACATCTGCAGCACCCCGATCGAGTTCCCAGATGGCCTGAATGTGTCGCGGGTAATTAATGGTGATTCGACAGTTATGACTCCATGGTTGCGGTGACCTGTTGTTGCAGTTCGCATTACGCAGCGGTTTTGCCGGCGGCGCAGGCGACAGTATGGAAGGATCAAGGTCGTCGTAACTGTAGCTGTAAGGCACGAGAGGGACCGGGGCAGTTGCCAATGGATCGGTCCAGTAATCGACGAAGTTCAGATCGGCGTTCAGCACCGGTTCGGGTGCCGCTGGAAAGGCCGAACCCACCCGATCAAAACGAACCTCCGCCATGGTTTCGCCAAGGTTGAGACTAAAGTACGGGATCGACGGCGCAGTACCCGGGATCTGCGTGTTGACATAAGTCAAGGTCTGAATACCGCTATTGATCGAAGGTGCTGTGCCATCGGAGCGCCCGTGCACTTCCGGAGTCGGACTATTGGGGTCATGCACATGACAGCCTGCGCAGGTCAGCGTATCGCCGGGCAGCACTTGAAACCAGTTCAAATGGCGCGGCCCGATACGTCGACCCTCGGCATCCAGCACTTCTACTCCCAATGGTACATTTGCAGGTACCTTGGCTTTAACCGATCCATCGGGTTCTACCGGGGCGTAACCAACAATTTCACGCATGCCCAGGTTACGTTGTCGTCCGAAGGCCTGGTTATTCAGGTCGGGTGCGTTGAAGGCTATGTCATTGGGATCGGGCAGGCCTACAGGCTTGATAAAACGCACGAATCTGATTGGGCGTTGATCTGCATTAGCATTCAACGGATCGGCGAAATCTGCTACCGAGTTGATGGCTCCCGAGGTTTCACATTCACCAAAGAAACAGCCATCAAAACTGGTGTCTCCAATATCGTAGATACTTTTTATATTGACCACGCCAACGTTCTCTGCCTCCCAAACACTGTCGAGTTCGGGACCCTTATCAAAGACCACTGTTGGCCGCAGTGAGGTCTGAATTGCGATAGCCTCGGTGAATACCTGGCCCTGTTGAGCCAGTATGATCGGTTTTTCGGTATCGTCGTCCATATTGTACAACCAGATTCCGTAAGCAGGAGAGGCCTCCACTGCCGCCGGATCTGAAAGATAGGGCTCGACACAAGGCTGGTTCTGGTTATTCACCGAAACCTGGCAGGTCGATTTACTCACCAGAATTCTGCTACTGTCATCCTGCAATGGAAATGCAGAACTGTAGCGCCCACCGGTTGAGATCGTGCCATCAGTGGGAATCGTATTGACCGTCGCCGATTTTTGCGCGGGACCTGCGAGACCAGTCAGGGACCAGATCGGTTTATCGTTATCGACGAAACGGTCAAGATCGATAACAATGATATCTCCGCCGGCGAACGTGTCGGTAAAGGGCCTGGCGATAACCATCAAATCGCCATCAAGTGTTTCACGTACACTGCTGAAATGCAGCGGAACCGCACTACCACCAGTCCCGGTGTCATGACTGTGCGCACCGTAAATCATTTCCAGGTTGCTGCCGTCGGGATTGCTCCTGTAAAGGTGCATGCCTTCATTACCGCCCGCATTGTCCCAGCGGCTGAAAACTATCTGACCGCCATTGATGTTTGCTAACACCTGTGGAGACAGATCATGACTTCTATTGAACGAAATCTGGCGAATGCCAGTCCCATCGGGATTCATCACATGCAACACCAGCGCAACCGAGTCACGATCTTCATCCAGTGCGGAAAATACCTGTTTCCCCTCATTGACCAGGTTTGCCTTGGCCTGGTCCTGGCGGCTCGAGGTAAACACGATACGGCCATCGGGCAGGTAAGCCGGGTACAAATCGTCACCCTGCTCCGCTATCAGAACACTCGGGATAACGCTTCTGAGCACACCGGTACCAATATCGTACTCGTAGATGTTCCAGCTTGGCGGCGGAATATTATTGTTGTTCGGGGCGGGGTCGAACAGGCGCAGTGAAAAAATAAGCTTGCTGCCATCGTATGATGCGTTAAGACCCTTTACGTCACCCATGCCTCCGGTTACCGAACTGGTCAGGTTGGTTACTTTTCCATTAACGGTAGAGTTACTGCGCAGGTATACATCGCCACCAGCCATGAACAGGCGCGGTTCACGCAGGTCGTCCTGTACCTCATCACCCATATCATCGACCGGGATCGGGCGTTTGATATAGGCCAGCGGAACTTCGACAATGCCCGGGTCTATGCCTTCACCCGAAGATCCACCGGAGTCACAGGCGCTCAGCGCAGCTACGGCTGCACATAGCGATAAAACTCCCAGCCAGTGCAAGCAGGGTTGCAACCACGGCCCGCAGGTTGGAAAGTCTTGAGTTTGTAACCTTGTTGTCAGCTTCATTAATAACCTTAACTCTTAAGGAACCCGGTGCGACACGCGTGCTCTACTTACAGGCGCGTATTTACTTATATAGTGTATCTTCGACAATACCCGCCAATCTCCCGATTTCTGACCAAGTGCGCTATTTCTGGTATGAACGGTATACGTTTGTACTGTTCACTCTCGTAGAATTGTGGTTCAGGATTTAACTGGCGGATAACTAAACAAGTACAGGGATATAGCTTATCAGCAATCGGAAATTGCTCACTGGAAACTATACTTTTTGTGAACTATTACCGAACGCATTTTCTAATTGATCTAAATTCCCTGTGCTAGTGTTGATCTTCAAATGCTCTATCAAACTGAAGACTCCGCGACAGCGATTCACTGGAGAATGATGGGAAAATCCATGGGAATAAAATACAAATTATCGCTCGTTCTGGTAACCATCACGGTGCTGCTTAGCCAGTCATTGTGGGCCACTGATGAGCAGCGACGCCAGGCCAAACGCATCCACGATCGGCTCACCGGGGTACCTGCTACCAACACCGCGATCGATGATATGGAATTCAGGTTAGGCAGTGATCCTACTGGCAGGAGTGCGGCACAATATGCGATCGACACTGCGCTAAATCCGAACGCCCGTTACTTCTATAACGTGACCTTAAAGAATTTTTCCGCGCCGTGGACCAATGAAGAACAAACCGTATTCACTCCGTTGAATGACTATACTGCCACCGTGATCGGGCTGGTCCGCGACAACGCCGACTTCAGACGATTACTTTACGACAATGTGATTTACCACGGCGCCAACAGTCCTGCTTATTCTAATAGTGACAATAATCATTACGAGGCACTGGAAGCTTTAGGCCCCGTAGCTGGCGACCTGTCGAATCCCGCGGTTCTGGTTGCCGATACGCAAACTAATGTTACCGGCCTGCCGGGTACCGCAACTGCCGGAGCGATAACAACCCGCGCGGGCGCGATGGCTTTTTTCTCCGACGGCACCAACCGCGCAATGTTCCGTTTTACGATGATGAATCACATGTGCACCGACCTGGAACCGCTGAAGGACGTGTCACGTACTCCTGACCGGGTTCGCCAGGATGTTTCACGCAGTCCTGGCGGCGATAGCCGCATTTTCCTTAATTCATGCATCGGCTGTCACGCCGGTATGGATGGCATGGCGGGTGCCTTTGCTTACTATGAATGGGATTACACCAACGATAAAACTGACGGTAGTCTTACTTATACGGGTCCGGAAACAACAACACCGCCCGTTGTATCCCAAAAACACCTGATCAACCCGGATAACTTCGAACCCGGCTACCAGATATCCGACGACAGCTGGGTCAATTACTGGCGCAACGGCCAGAACTGGCTACTGGGCTGGGGTACAGCCGTAAATCCCGACACCAGGGGCAATGAAACCGGCAATGGCGCAAAATCACTGGGGCAGGAACTGGCCAATAGCAATGCATTTGCCCAGTGCCAGGTGGACAAGGTATTCAAGGCTGTCTGTCTTAGAGGTCCGACCGAATTTTTTGGTGCGGATCGCGCAGCCCGGGACAGCATCGTGACTGCTTTCAAGACCACTTATAACATGCGTGATGTATTCACCGATGTCGCCGCGCATTGTAAAGGGAATTAACCTTATGTCGATTTCTCGCTCCCTGCTCCAATTACTCCTGGTGGCCAGCTTAGGCGGGTTACTGATTGCCTGTGAAGGCTCGAACACGGTCTCCAATCCAGATCTGAGCACTGGCAATCTGGGTTACACCGGACCACCTGCCAGAACTTCTGACATACGATCGTTCCAGCTGAACTTCTGGAATTTCCTGAAAGAAGACAACCGCTGCGGCCAGTGCCATAGCGCAGGTGGGCAGCCGCGGACATTCGCCGATAAAACCGATGTCAACGCGGCCTATTCACAGGCAGTCCAGATTGTCAGCCTGCTCGATCCTGCCAGTTCGCAAATTGTCGACAAGGCTGCGACGGGGCACAACTGCTGGTTAGGGCAGAGTGCGGGGCAGGCTTGCGCGGATAATATCGAACAAATGATTATCAACTGGGCCAATGACTCGAATATCACTTCGGCACGCCTGATCCAGTTGACACCGCCAACGATTAAACCACCTGGCGCGGCTAAGTCGTTCCCTGCCGCGCCAACCGATGGCGGCAATAATGGTTCGAGTTTTGCCAATACCGTGCATCCGATACTGCTTGCCAATTGCCAGGGTTGCCATATAGAAACCGCCACGCCGCTGCCGATCGCACCATTTTTCGCGAACAATGACCCAGCCTCGGCTTACGAGGCGGCCAAGCCAAAAATGGATATCGATACACCCCCGAACTCCCGCTTCGTCATCCGCCTGCGCCAGGAGGCACATAACTGCTGGACCGATTGCGCGAGTGACGCGACCACAATGCAAAATGCAATTGCACAGTTCGCTGCTGGTATTGACCCAACCCCGGTCGACCCGGCACTGGTGACCAGCGCGGCATTAAACCTCGGTGATGGCATCGTTGCCGCCGGCGGGAATCGCCACGAAAGTAACCTGGTGGCACTATGGGAATTCAGAACCGGTAGCGGCAATGAAGCTTTTGACACCAGCGGTATCGACCCGTCGATTACGCTACAAATGCAAGGCTCCTACCAGTGGCTCGGAGGTTATGGACTGGACTTAACCAATGGTTACGCAATCGCTAACAATTTCGACAGCGTCAAGTTGAAAACGTTTATCGAAGCAACTGGGGAATACGCGATCGAAGCCTGGGTTATCCCCGCCAATGTGACCCAGCAAAACGCCAACATAGTTGGTTACTCTGCCGGTTCAGTACGTAACTTTACCCTCGGCCAGGAAATGTACAGTTACGAATTTTATAACCGTATCGATGATCCGGACCCGTTATCGTTGAATGGCGAACCCTTCTACACATCTTTCGATAGTGGCGAGGAACTTCTGCAATCGAGCCTGCAGCATGTGGTGGCAAATTATGACCCGCTGGTCGGCCGTAGCGTTTACATCAATGGAACACTGGTCAACGCACCGGACCCGAAGGCGCCGCCCACTTCGATTGGTAACGTCGTCTGGGACGACAATTTCGCCTTTGTACTGGGTGCGGATGTCGCCGGCATAAATAACTGGGATGGCCAGATACGCATGGTGGCAATCCACAACCGCACACTGACCGCATCGCAGATCCGACAAAATTTCGATGTCGGCGTTGGCGAGAAATTCTTCCTGCTGTTCTGGGTGGGTAACCACCTGGGTGAAGATCCGCTCGATCCGAAAAGCTTTATCCTGTTCGAGGTGTCACAATTCGACAGCTATAGCTACCTGTTCGACACGCCACGGTTTATCAACCTGGATCCTGCCTGGACCCTGACACCAATCCCGATCCAGGGCCTGCGTATCGGTATCAACGGCAAAGAAGCACTCGCCGGACAGGCGTTTGCAAACATCAACACTACAATTAACACCACCGATTACGATCCACAACTCGGTCAACAGTTATCGCCGCTGGGTACTGTCATCGCGCTCGAAAAAAGCGCAGCCACCGACGAATTTTTCCTGACCTTCGAGCGTATCGGCAACGACACTAATGCATTTAGCGACCCCAACCCGACTGCTCCGACTGCTCCGGTTGATCCGGCATCACCGGTGGTATCCGACATCGGCTTCCGTACCTTTGAAGAAATAAATGCATCTATTTCGGCAATTACCGGGATTCCGGTTACCAATCCCCTGGTCGATGGCGTGTACGACGACTATATCCAGCAATTGCCGACCGTAGAAGCGATCGATGCCTTCCTGCCCTCGCATCAGATGGCAATTGCACAGCTCGTACTCACTTCCTGTAGCGAGCTGGTCGACACCAACCCGGGTTACTTTGGAACTTTTGATTTTGGGGTGGATGAATCGATCGCATTTGATAGTACCGCCAAACGTAATCAAATTATCGACCCATTGTTAACCGCCGTGACCAATTACGATGGTGTCGAGAATCTGACCTCGCAGCCAGCCGAAGCAGAGTTACGCGCAACGTTTAGTTCCGCAGTACCTGTAGATCTTCTTTCGAATACCAATGTAGTGCTGGCGACTTACGACAGCTTAATCGATCACATGATTACCAATTGCAACGTGGCTACTTGCGGTAGCAGTGCCCGAACCAGACAAATAGTCAAAGCAGTGTGCGCATCGGCAGTCGGTGGCGCAGTGACGCTCGTACAATAGGATTGTAGAAATGGCCAGATTCAAGAAAAACCAGTACATAGCTCCCGACGCCCCGCTGATCTACGAAGATCATGGCCGCCCTATGAGCCGTCGCCAATTTATCCGCCAGGGTTTCATGAGTGGGTCGGCAACAGTTCTCACTGGCAGTATTCTCAACGCAATTGCCACCCCTAATTCTGCAATGGCGGCAATTGCTCCGGATCTGGTCGCCTTGCAAAACAGTATTGGTTGCTCGCTGGTTCCTTCAGGTGCTGGCACAAGCGTACCGTTTATCTGTTTTGATCTTGCTGGAGGCGCCAACCTGGCGGGTTCCAACGTCCTGGTTGGGCAAGGCGGTGGTCAGATGGATTTGTTATCGACCGCGGGTTACAGCAAACTCGGCGTTCCAGGCGATATGCTGCCCGGTCAGGACAGCACCAATGTAACAACCCTGAATCCAAGTACCGGAACTCCTACCCCCGATTTCACCAACAACGAATTAAACCTGCTATTTCACGCCGATAGCGCAATGTTGCTAGGTATTCGCGAAAAGGCAAATACTGCATTAGCAACCGGCAGGATCGATGGTTGCGTGATTCCGGCTCGTTCTGACAACGATACAGGGAACAATCCGCACAATCCTTTATACGGACTCGTTCTAGCAGGTGCGAGAGGTGAGGTGGTTGACATAATCGGTTCGCGCAGCAGTG
>Ga0255039_10000415_pt1 | contig 13892 bp, 15 predicted proteins | sample BC1_12_1_MG_FD_181713 | JGI IMG/M metagenome (GOLD analysis project Ga0255039, IMG submission 181713) | Seawater microbial communities from Strait of Georgia, British Columbia, Canada - BC1_12_1 | ecosystem: Environmental > Aquatic > Marine > Strait | place: Canada: British Columbia | collected... | reverse complement strand
AATGGATGGGGACTCATCGTGCACAAAAAGTATTGGGTGAATATCTTATTACCCAGCGGCAATTAGATGAAATGGAAAAATCACTTGAGCCTGGCGATATTTTATTTGCCCGAAAAAATTGGGTGATGAGTAATCTAGGCTTACCAGGATTTTGGCCCCATGCAATGTTATATGTAGGGTCTCGTGAAAAACTTGATACATACTTCGATGATTCAGAAACGTTACAATACATCGAATTACTCGTTGGGAAAAAATGCACATTTACAGAATGTCTACTCATGCTTTTTCGAGGTGTTTTTGCAAGATATTTACATGACGATGTACACACTCCAAATAGTGGTCGTTGTAGTGTGATTGAAGGCGTAAATCCAAAAATACGCATGTGTTCGCTCAAAAGTTGTTACGGTGATTATATGGCAGCAATTCGACCAAGGCTTTCAAAAGTAGATAAAGCGCACGCGATCATCGAGGCATTTGGGCATATTGATAAACCATATGATATGAACTTTGATTTTGCTTCTGATGATAAACTTGTTTGTACAGAATTGGTATGGCGTAGTTATCGTCCCAGCGCAGATCGTGTAGGTGTAAATATCGATTTGGTAAATATCGCAGGGAGAAAGACATTACCGGCGCATGAATTTATGAAATGCTATGCCAAAGAAAATGATACGGCAAAAAAGCAATTTGATTTTACTTATTTTATCGATTGTTGTGAAAAAGATCAAAAAACATTCGTAGCCAACGAAAAAGCATTTTTAACCACCCTCACCAGAAGCAAGTGGAGCTTCAATCAAGCTTAATAACCTGCAAATCGTAATGAATTATTAGGCAATGTATTCCATTATAATAAACTTTCTAAACCGGTTAAGGCGACCAGTTCGTGGGTAAAAAATGGCTCGGCGTACGCTACGCCGGTGCGGTTGCCGAAGTAGTGGTTCATACTAGAGAGGTGGTCGATGATCCATCCTTGTTTACCTGGCTCTTTTTGGTTTGACCAAAATTGAGATTGGTATGCAGTCATGGCGGCAACTTTTTTATCCCACTGTGATGATATGTCGATACAAAACGACGGCGTTGGGTGTACCTTTAAATGTGTTGCATAATAATAGATTACCTTTTCAGGGTGGTGCGGCTCATATTTCATATCTGTTTTGGTTAACTTTGCAGCAAAGCATGCATCTTGTACCAGCTGGGATATGTGAACATGATCAGGGTGTGCATCTGGTGTAAATGGTGCAAAAACCCATCTTGGTTTATATTGTCGAATGGTTTCAGCAAGTATTTGGCGATTTTGTAAATTTACTTCGACATATCTGTTTGGTAAACCAAGGTTGATGCGCTCGGTGATGCCAAGCGCCTTAGATGCTGCTTCGGTTTCAGATTTTCGTATTGCTTCAGATCCTGCAGGTGTTGGCTCTCCGGTAGTGACATCTGCAATGGTAATATGCCATCCTTGCTCTATAAGCAAAGCGATTGTGCCGCCCATCGCGAGTTCGGCGTCGTCTGGGTGGGGCGCAAAAACAAGTATGTTTTTATCAGTATATGATGCTTGGGTCATCGTATTTACCTTGTATAGTTAATGTAATATTTATAAATCAATTTTTAGAAATTGCAGTGGTGTTTTGTTAATGAAATGCTTATGGATATATTCAAGTGTATCTATTTGTTGCGGAAATGTTAGCAAGTTAGCTGCTGCTTGAACATTAACCCATTGGAATGTTTTATGTTCTTTAGATAGTACGACTTGTGCAGTAGGGTCGATAAACGCAATAAATACTGGTGCCAAGCATATAACATGGGTCGTCGCTTCATAAAAACGTTCTACTAGATTGGCCGAGTATAATGATTCACACGTCAAGCCTGTTTCTTCTTTTAATTCACGCAGGGCAGTAGCAACCCCAGTTTCTTTATGTTTAACTTTACCCGTGACCGGTTGCCATGTGTCTTGCAAATATTTATTTTCACGTTGTAATAATAAATATTCTGCCTTACCTTTGTTGATTCTTACAATATAACAATAAATTAAAAATGCCTTGACTGGAATTTCATCGGTGATATTAATTTTGGCCTTTTCATTCATAATGAGTCACCTATAAAGATTGATAGACACGTTCGATATTGTCAACCATCACACCATCACAAAATGTATGTTTACACATATTTTGGCCAGTAAGACCAAATTGGTTTCTAAGATCAGGGTTTTGAATTAACTTTAATTGAGCAGCGATGAGTGCGCTGATATCTTTGGGCGGTATTAAAATACCTGTTTGATCATTGATGCATACTTCTCTGGCCCCATCTATATCAAAGCTGATTACAGGCTTTTTACAAAGCAATGCTTGTGGCAATACTCTGGCAAGGCCTTCGCGCAATGAACAATGAATTAAGATATCAGCGATATGAATAAGTGGGCCTACGTCTTTGGGTGGTACTAAACCGGTAAAGAAGAAATGTTCAGAAAGATTTGCGTCATTAATTTGCTGACGTAATATTTCTTGTAAGGTACCGTCTCCTATAAATAGCCAAACGACGTTTTTATTTACTTTGACAATTTCTTTTGCAGCTTCTATGACATAGTCGTGCCCCTTAAATTCAAAGAGGCGCGCTACTTTTGCGATTACGATTACATCAGGGCTTATGCCCAATTTGTTACGCGCTTTGTCAATATCGGTTGCAGTGGGTGTGTGAAGATAGTGATCTACTTTCATACCTGAAAATACTTTGATATATTGTTGCGGTTTCCCGATACCCTCTGCAAGTGCCTGGTCAGTCATTGCTTGCGCCACACAGAGTATACGGTCACATTGTTTGGCACTATATTTTTCTGCAGTGATATAGATATAGTTTTTCCAAGCGGGTAAATATTTATGAAAAGAGAGGCCGTGAATTGTATGTACGATTTTAGGCGATCCGCTGCAAGTTGCACGTTGGATATTTACTTTTGCTTGTTTGTGGCAACACGTTTTACCTAGAGACTTAACCCTTATTTGCCATGCGCCAGCGCGCCCAAGAATACCAGCTTTGGCGCTGTGAGTATGTACAATATCAGGGCCGATTTCTGTGAGTAATCGCTTAATTTTGAAATATGCAATGACGTCTTTGATGGGGCTTATTTGCCGTACCAATTGTTTTAGTTCAATGACGCGCAGGTGATTAGATTTGCAGATTGATAACAGTTCACCTTCAGGGCCATCAGTAGGGCCAGTGATTAATATGACTTCATGACCTCGTTCTTTTTGGCCAATGCATGTGAGTAATGTGTTTTCTTGAGCGCCGCCAAGGATCATGCGTGTGATGATGTGAACTATTTTCATGAGATGATTATACCGAATCAAAGCAAAGATTGCTATGGCAGGTTTTTAGATATATACTAACTGTTTTAATTGATAAATACCATAATAGGAACAAATTAGATGGAATCTCATAATATTCAGTCGGCATCTGGGTCGCAGTCTAACATTATCAAAGTGATCGTTTGGGTGATGGTTTTGTCAGCCTTGATCATGCTTGGGCTCGTTTATAAAGCGATTGTTAAACATAAAGCTGGATATGCACAATTGATTGCGACTGAATTAGTGGTGGTTTATTATGATGAACATAAACAATTTCCCCAAAACTGGGCGCAACTCGCCCCGTATTATCCAGATGTACGCCATACCGGATTTATAGAAAATTATGAAGCTGTCCAAAAGGCTGTGATAATTGATTTCGACAGACTTGATGAATATCTAACCATGGAAGCATTTGATGTGGATAAAGTAGAAAGCATCATTACATTAATGAAAGACAGAGATGCGCACTTTGTCGGGGGCGAAGCGAATATACTCGTCGTAAAATATCTAACAGGTGTAGTAACCATAGCAGATTTTATTCCCGCAGTACCAGAAAATAAATAGCGGGTACCAAATTCAATCCACGCATTAAAAAATTAAAGTCAGTTTTGGGATTCTGTTTTAGTAGGTAACGTGCATAAGTGTTAAACCGGCGGCGCATGATCTTTTGCCCGCAGCGCTTCTTGATTTGGCGTCGAGAATGTCTTGCATTGATTTTGAATGAATACCTTGTCCAATTTCAATGAGGGTACCTGCAATGTTACGTACCATGTTATATAAAAAGCCAGATCCTTCGACATCAAGGATGATGAAGTCACCTTCTCTCGAAAGTGTACATTTGTAGATGGTGCGTACGGTACTTTTAACGGGGTTGCCGTTGTTGCTTTTAAAACTAGCGAAATCATGTTCGCCAACGAGTACAGCAGCAGCTTGTCGCATTTTTTCAATATCGAGTGTTTGCCAGATGTGACAGACGTGATGACGTAATTGCGGTAATAACCATTTACGATTATAAATTTTATATCGATATAATTTATGTTTGGCGTCAAATGTACTATGAAATGCTAGGTCGACAGCTGTGGAATCTAGTATTTTGATATCAAAAGGTAAAAATTTCTGTAAGGCCAATGCAAAGCTTTCTGCTGGAATTGTACTGGTGGTCGTGAAATTGATCACTTGTCCTTCTGCGTGGACGCCGGTGTCTGTTCGGCCTGATACAATAATGTTGACTGTATCGCCCACCAGCGCTTTGATGCCAGATTCAATGGTATCTTGAACAGTGCGTTGTCCATTAGATTGCGTCTGCCACCCAAAGAACGCTGTGCCATCATAGGCTACGGTCATTTTTATATTTCGTTGTGTCATATCTATTACATGGTACAAAAAAAGCAGACCTCAAAAAGATCTGCTTTTAAATTGTTGGTTATTTCGGTTTATGTCGATCTCACAAAGTGGCTTTCCAATTAATTAAACGAGTAGTTCTGCAATTTGTACGGCATTAAGCGCCGCACCTTTTAATATTTGGTCACCACTAATAAAGATATTAATGCCGCGGTCGTTATCAATGGTTTCATCCATACGGATACGACCCACTAAAATATCACCTTGATCGGTTGCCTCTAAGGTCATCGGAAATTTATTATTTTCACGATCATCAACAACTGTTACGCCAGGCGCCGTTGACAATAATTTACGTACCTTTTGGGCGCTTGTTGGGTTGGTAAATTCGATATTGATGCTTTCAGAGTGCGCACGGTATACAGGCACGCGAATACAGGTACAGGTACAAACGATTTCGTTATCATCAAAAATCTTTCTTGTTTCATTATGCATCTTCATTTCTTCTTCGTTGTAACCATTTTCTAAGATATCAGAATCATGGCTAAAGACGTTAAATGCACATTGATGTTTGAAAATTTTTGGGGTGACCGTTTCGCCAGCAAGTACTTGTTTCACTTGATCTTTGAGTTCTACAAGCGCTGTTGCACCTGCGCCACTCACTGCTTGGTATGTTGAAACGACTAAACGTTTAATCTTATTTTCTTTATGCAACGGCCAAAGGGCAACGTTGGCAATGATGGTTGAACAGTTTGGGTTGGCAATAATACCTTTATGTTTTTTAGCTGCATTGGGATTAACTTCCGGTACAACCAATGGAACATTTGGATCCATGCGAAACGCAGAAGAATTATCAACAACGACTGCACCAGCTTTGACAGCGGCTGAGGCGAATTGTTTAGAGATGCCACCACCTGCGGAAAAAAGGGCTATGTCGACACCTGAAAAACTATCCGAAGTGAGTTCTTCAGTAGTATATGTCTTGCCTTGTACGGTATATGTTTTGCCGACACTTCTGGCAGATGCTAACAGTTTGTAGTCTGTTGCAGGAAAGTTTCGTTCTGCTAAAACATTGATAAATTCCTGACCGACTGCGCCAGTGACACCGACAATTGCTACAGTTAATGACATAATATTTTTGACCTGCGACGGTTGTTTGTGGGATAAAGCACCGTCACGTTGACCGCTTTCTATATTAAATGTTTACCAGACGGTTTGACCCGCGCGTTGGTTATATGTATGTATCGACCGCTTTGGTCGATAAGCAAGCAGTTTATTATAGCGGTTTTAATAACAGGGGCAAGTTAACGATCTTCAAGATCGCACGCTCACCAGACGCATGGTTGTGGATCGTAAATGTTAAATTCATGTAAACTTTGTAAGCACAATAGGTTACGAATTAGAAGGGTGTGGATAAACATGAGATGTTTTGGTGAGATTATCAGAAAAGTTATTTAGGGTGTTAGATCTAGATTTATTCCCGATAGAGATTTGCATTGACGTTTGCTTGCGCAACGACCAAAGAAACAGCATTTGCTTGATTGTATGATCTGATCTTTGGATTCATGGGAATTGAAAGGAGACGGTCTTTATATTGTTGATGCCAGCCATCAGGTAACCCTTTGTTTTCGTTACCAAAAATAATAATATCCTCGTCTTGGTAGGGTGCCTTGTCGTATCGGGTGTCACCAAATTTGGTCACTAACCAAGGCTGCCGACCATCAAGCCATTCAATAAATGCATCTGGGGAATCGTGGTGGGTTAAGTCTAAGTGTTCCCAATAATCAAGGCCAGCGCGGATAAGTCGCTTGTTGGTGATCTCAAAACCAAGCGGCCCGATTAGATGTAAACGACAATTCATACCAATACATTGACGGGCAATCGTACCAGTATTCTGAGGAATAGCAGGTTGAAATAAAACAACGTTGAGCATAATAGACATTCAAATAAGCGTTAATAGTATCGTTTTAATAGAGAGTATACTCACGCAACAACCGAAACACACGAAATTTTATGGTATTATCCATATTGACTTCATCTTAAGCGACATAGATCTGAGCGCTATAGTGTGTCACAAAATCGTTTGTGTATTAATCAAGGTTTTGTACTCGGATCAAGAAGCCGTTGCAGCGGTACTTTTTTAGGAAATTTCCTTTTAGTGGGGCTGAGCGAGATTGGTTAAGTTCGATGAAGTCTATGATCTTTAAATTTGCTGCAGTCAAAGTGTCTATTAATTCGTCTTTGGCAAATAGGTGCAGGTACATTTTTTTGATGCCACGATAGTCGTTCATAAATTTATCGCCTGGTTCAGATTTGCCTCGTTTGCTTTGGATATAGTTACTCAACAAGAAGTTGCGACCTTCTTGCGTCCATATACTATGATAGCGATTATGCAGATGTAAAACGAGTTGGCCTGAAGGTTTGAGTATGCGCTTGATTGATCGCAAAAATTGATGCCGCGCAGCTGCCGTGTAGATCATGCCAAAGGTACTGAACATGCAAATCGCATATTGAAAGGCGTTGTCATCGAAAATGTGGAGGTCGCAGATGTCTCTCTGGTATAAGGTCGCAGAAAGATTTTTGCTTTTTAGCTTACCTTGGGTGATCGACAACATTTTTTCAGACAAATCAACGGCCGACACTTTATGACCACTTTTAGCCATGGCAAGCACATGTCGACCAGTGCCACACCCTAAGTCTATTAGTGAGGCAGGCAAATGAAACCATTTATTGATTTGTGCAACATCGTATTTGAAGAGCGGTTCATTTGCGAAACATTGGTCATAACCAAAGGCTATATCATTATTTGCGATATATTTAGCAGTTGAGCTATGTATGTGGGGAGTGGTCATAATACGCTTTAATGTTTAAAATGTGGTGCTGTTCTCACTGTTAAACAACACGATTAAAGCATAAAAGGAGGTCAAATGCAACCTACTTACGGCTATTTACAATTGCGAAATATGTGGATAACTTGTGGGAAATCGCCATTTTAAGCGAGTTATTAAGGGTGCTAGGGGTGCCATTTATCATAATTGCTTGACACGATATTAGATTTGCATAAAATGCAACATTGATTTCAACACGTCAGCGATGGGTAGACTGGCAGTTGTCGTTTGTATTCATTTTATTGTTTTACCCATAAATGTGATATTGTCTCGGTATGAGGCAAGGAGTTATTTAGATGGCCCCTATTAAAGTAGGTATTAATGGTTTTGGTCGAATTGGTCGTAATGTATTACGTGTACTTTGTGATATGACTGATCAATTTGAAGTAGTTGGTATTAATGATCTTTCATCAGCAAAGGTAAATGCCCACTTATTTAAATATGACACCATCATGGGTAAGTATAAGGGTGAAGTATCATCAGATGATCAAAATATGATTATCGACGGACATAAAATTAGAGTCACTGCAGAACGTAGTCCTGCGAATTTGCCATGGGCAGAGTTGGGTGCTGAAGTTGTACTTGAATCTACTGGTATTTTTGCATCACGCGAAAGTGACCGTGGCGGTTATGGTGATCATATCAAAGCTGGCGCCAAGAAAGTTATTCTATCTGTGCCTGCTAAAGATGCAATTGACGCAACAATCGTTATGGGTGTTAATGACGACACGCTAACTTCGGCTGTGCAATGTGTTTCTAATGCGAGTTGTACAACCAACTGCTTAGGCCCTTTAGCTAAGATTCTTCATAAAGAATTTGGTATTGAACGTGGTCTAATGACAACTGTTCATGCTTATACAAATGACCAAAACGTTTTAGATGTTGCCCATAGCGATCTTCGCCGTGCCCGTGCAGCCGCGCAAAACATTATCCCAACAACAACTGGTGCTGCCCGTGCCGTTGGTATCGTGATTCCTGAGCTTGCAGGCAAGCTAGATGGTATGGCTATGCGTGTACCAGTGGTTACTGGTTCTGTTGTAGACTTGGTTGCTGAGTTGAAAAAAGAAGTAACAGTAGATGAAGTAAATAGTGCAATCAAGGCAGCTGCCGAAGGCGAACTCAAAGGTATTCTAGAATACTGCGACGAGCCAATCGTTTCTAGCGATGTGATCGGTAATGCACACTCAAGCGTATTTGACGCACTTTCAACGATGGTATTGCCAAAAGAAGGCTCTAACATGATTAAGGTTGTCAGTTGGTACGATAACGAATGGGGTTATTCAAACCGCACCGTAGATTTGATGAAAAAGCTTGTTAAACTAGGCTAAACCATCTTTTACACCAATGATTTTATGCAAACGCACCTAGTTTTAGGTGCGTTTGCTTTTTCAGACTCCAAATTTACCGTATGTAACGCGATGTTTTCATTGAAGGCTCTATCGCTGAAAATGGTGTGCTGAATTTACTAATTTAAATTTTTTATCAGGAAACAAAATGGCTAAGCAAACAATTGCAGATATAGATGTTGCAGGCAAACGTGTATTTATACGTGTCGATTTTAATGTGCCTTTAGATGACAATGGTGTCATTACAAATGATCGACGTATTGTCATGGCATTACCAACAATCAAAGCTGCATTGGCACAAGGTGGTAAGCTGATTATCGCTTCTCATTTGGGACGTCCTAAAGGGGAAAGAAACGAAAAATTCTCATTAAAACCAGCAGCGACTCGTTTGGGTGAGCTCCTTAAGCAAGAAGTCACGATGGCGCCTGATTGTATTGGTGATGAAGTAAAAACGATCGTTGACAATATGAACAATGGCGATGTTGTTGTTTTAGAAAACCTTCGTTTTCATGATGGTGAAACAAAAAATACCCCAGCGTTTGCCCAAGCATTGGCATCGCTAGCAGATGTATATGTAAACGATGCTTTTGGCACAGCACATCGTGAACATGCTTCGATGTTTGGTGTACCTGAAGCGTTAGGTGCAGGTAAACGCGTTGGCGGGTTTTTGATCGAAAAAGAATTACAATATTTGGGTGAAGCAATGGCTGACCCGGTGAGACCGTTTGTGGCAATATTAGGTGGCGCTAAAGTGTCAGATAAAATTACGGTCATTAAAAATTTGATTAATAAGGTAGATCGTATCTTGATCGGTGGTGGTATGGCGTACACCTTTTTCAAGGCGCAAGGGTATGAGGTCGGTAAAAGTATTTGTGAAAATGACAAACTTGATATGGCGTCAGACCTTTTAAAGTTGGCGATAGAAAAAGGGTGTGACCTGGTATTGCCAGTAGATAACGTCATTGCCCAAGATTTTAAACCACATGCAGAAAACAAAGTGAATAGTGGTGATATTGCAGATGATTGGGAAGGGCTTGATATTGGTCCTGAAACACAAAAATTATTCGCAGATAAAATTGTGGATGCAAAAACGATCGTTTGGAATGGCCCTATGGGTGTATTTGAAATGGAACCGTTTGATGCGGGTACCAGAGCAGTGGCCACAGCGATGGTTGAAGCAACAGAAGCTGGCGCAAATTCAATCATCGGTGGTGGTGATTCGGCCGCTGCAGTCGTCAAATTTGATGTGGATGACAAAATGAGTCATGTCTCAACGGGTGGTGGTGCAAGTTTGGAGTTCATGGAAGGCAAGGCATTTGCCTGCCTCGATATTTTAGATGATAAGGCGTAGTTTTTTTTTGTTTATTAACGACATGTTAAGGTTTTAACAATATGCCATTATTACCAGTTACCGGAACAATTGAAATCGCACCGTCTATTTTGGCGGCCGATTATGCACGCTTAGCAGATCATATATCTGAAGCGTCATCTGCAATTAAGGTGTTGCATTTAGATATTATGGATGGGCACTTGGTCCCTAATATTAGTTTTGGCCCCGATCTTATCGCACGAATTAGATCACAGTTTTCTCAATTATGTTTTGATTGTCATTTGATGATCACAGACCCGCAAAAATATGCACCTGCATTTGCAAAAGCAGGTTGTGATGTGATCACGTTTCATATCGAATCAGATGGCGACCCTGCTGATACAATCAAAATCATTCGTGATTTGGGTTGTCAAGTTGGCATTACCTTGAAACCTGGTACACCTGTAACGGCATTGGCTAAGTGGGTTGACCAGGTAGATATGGTTTTATTGATGAGTGTTGAACCAGGATTTGGTGGACAATCTTTTATGCCAGAATCTATTACGCGAGCAAAGGCATTGAAGGCGATGATGCGCGCAGATCAACGATTAGAAATAGATGGTGGTATAGATGTGCATACTGCCCCCGATGTCATTGCTGCAGGCGTTGATACGCTGGTCGCAGGGAGCGCTGTTTTTGGTAAATCAGATCCAGTTGCTGCGATAAATAACATTGCAGGGATTGCATAACGATACGTTTATGGAAAAAGTAGCCATATTCGTTGACGTACAAAATATCTATTACACAACTAAGCAAGCATATAAACGTCATTTTAATTATAATGCGTTTTGGCAAGAAATCACTTCGGGGCGTGAAGTCGTTAAAGCGATTGCTTATGCGATTGCTCCTAACGATATCAAGCAACGTCAATTTCAAAATATATTACGGGGTATCGGTTTTGAACTCAAGCTCAAACCGTATATCCAAAGAAGTGATGGCTCTGCCAAGGGCGATTGGGATGTCGGCATTGCCCTTGATGTGATGATGTACGCTAAAGAAGCAGATATTGTTGTACTCGCATCAGGAGATGGTGACTTTGATTTGTTGGTTGACAAGGCAATTGAAGATTTTGCTGTTTCTTTTGAGGTATATGGTGTGCCACAGTTGACAGCAGCATCTTTGATAAATGCAGCAACGACGTTTTTACCTATTAAGTCACATTTATTGATGTGATGTTACGTAAGCTTGCGTGACGTTTCGTATATTCTTTTTTTACCTATAAAACATTTTACCACCGAAGTGCACTGAAACATACTGAAACTGTTTTTCGATTTGGCTAAATGTTTGTATGTTTGGTTTTGTTGTTGCTGTTTCTGATGTAAGCATATGGAAATCATTAAAATTTTGCTTACCCTTCTGATGATCTTCCCCTATCCACATCGTTTATTTGTCTACCGTTTTCTTTATTCCTTAATGAGGTAGGTGATAAGCGTGACGCTTTCAGTGTATTTCAGTGCCTTCAGTGGCAAAAAAAATGGGAACTGTTGTGATACAACGCAAGCTTGCGTGATATTATGTATATTCATTTTTTACCAATAAAGCATTTTACCACTGAATCGCACTGAAACATACTGAAACTGTTTTTCGATTTGGCTAAATGTTTGTATGTTTGGTTTTGTTGTTGCTGTTTCTGATGTAAGCATATGGAAATCATTAAAATTTTGCTTACCCTTCTTATGATCTTCCCCTATCTACATCGTTTATTTGTCTACCGATTTCTTTATCCCTTAATGAGGTAAGTGATAAGCGTGACGCTTTCAGTGTATTTCAGTGCCTTCAGTGGCAAAAAAAGGGGAACTGTTGTGATACAACGCAAGCTTGCGTGGTATTATGTATATTCATTTTTTACCAATAAAGCGTTTAGCCACTGAAGTGCACTGAAATACACTGAAATTTTTTTCGATTTGGTTAATGTTTGTGGGGTTGGTTTTGTAGTGCTTGTTTCAAATGTAAGCATATGGAAATCATTAAAATTTTGCTTACCCTTATTATGATCTTCCCCTATCCACATCGTTTATTTGTCTACCGATTTCTTTATTCCTTAATGGTGTATGTGATAAGTGTGACTTCTTCAGTTAATTTCAGTGTCTTTCAGTGGTAAAAAAGGGATGTATTGTGATCTTATGCAAGCTTAAGTCATGTTGTATAGTATTTCCCTTTTTACTTCACCGCAACAAGGACTACTTAGCGGTTGGTATTAGGGCGGCTATTTTTTCTAGCTCTTCGGTGCTGAATGTTAGGTTGTTGAGGGCTTCAACGTTTTCAGTGATTTGGTTTGGCGTGCTGGCGCCGACGAGTACGGTTGTGGTGCGTTGGTCTTTTAATAACCATGAAATGGCCATTTGTGCAAGTGTTTGATTGCGTTGTTTGGCAATATCATTGAGTGCCGTTAATTGTTTGACGACATCATCTGTAATCGTAGTGGCATTTAATGAGATACTGTTACTGCGTGCACGGGATGTTTTTGGGATGCCGTTTAAATATTTATCAGAGAGCAATCCTTGGGCGAGGGGACTGAAGGCGCTGATGCCTGTTCGTTTACGGCCAAGGAAATCAATGTGCTCTTTTTCCATATTATTATCAAGCATCGAATAACGTCCTTGATAAATGACACAGCGTACATGCATGCGTTTGAGTAATGTAAATGTTTCCTTTAGTTGCTCCATTGGATAATTTGAAATGCCGACATAAAGTGCCTTACCTTGTTGCACAATATCATGCAAGGCTGTCATTGTTTCTACTAATGGCGTATTGGGATCGTAACGATGTGAATAAAATATATCGACATAATCGAGTTGCATCCGATGCAGTGATTGGTCAATGGATGCCATTAATGATTTGCGTGATCCCCAATCGCCATATGGACCATCCCACATGGTATACCCTGCCTTGGTCGAAATGATCATTTCATCACGATGGTTGGCAAAGTCGTTTTTAAGGATGTTGCCAAAGTTTGTTTCTGCAGCCCCTGGTGTTGGCCCGTAATTATTGGCGAGATCAAAATGGGTGATGCCAATGTCAAACGCCGTTTGAATCATTTTTATGGCATTGTTCGGGTCGTCGTTTGATCCAAAATTTTGCCATAAACCTAATGAAATAGGGGGTAACAGTAGGCCACTATTGCCACAACGGCGGTAAGGCATGTTGTCATAACGGGTAGCAGCGGGGGTATAGGTCATTTTGTTTTTCCTGAAGTTATTAGTTATTAGTTATAAGCAGTAAGCAAGATAAAATGGAACTTGGTCAAAGTCAACACTTTAATAAAAGATTAATACCGCCCCGTTTGACAGGTTTGTCGGTAGGAAATATCGAGCCAATCTTGATGGATTCCGAATGATAAGGCAATCTTGATTATATGGTCACGGAGTCGTGGCGGCAGGGTCTTTAAAGCTGACTTAACCGCCATAAACCTAACAGAAAATTAAAGATGATTTGTTTCGTTTGTCCGCTATAATAAATAACGAAACAATCCACCAGACGCGCTGGTGATTTCAACGTTATTGAGTACGTAATCAGGCCACCCTGGCCTGTTCGTCACAAGTTAAGGCACCGATGGCGACCTTCAAATTGTAATACGGTTAAGTACCGTAATCGTTCTCGATCAGAGCAGGATGCA
>Ga0255039_10000414_pt1 | contig 13907 bp, 17 predicted proteins | sample BC1_12_1_MG_FD_181713 | JGI IMG/M metagenome (GOLD analysis project Ga0255039, IMG submission 181713) | Seawater microbial communities from Strait of Georgia, British Columbia, Canada - BC1_12_1 | ecosystem: Environmental > Aquatic > Marine > Strait | place: Canada: British Columbia | collected... | reverse complement strand
CGCAAATTGTACTATTGGCCGCGATGTTGTTATTGGTGAAGCATGTATTTTATATCCAAGCGTGACCATTTATGAACAATGTCAATTAGGCGATCGGGTAAAACTGCATGCCAGTTGTGTGATCGGGCAAGATGGTTTTGGGTATGCGACCTTTGAAGGTACGCATAATAAAATCCCACAGGTTGGTGCCGTATTGATTGGTAATGATGTTGAGATGGGTGCCAGTTGCACAGTTGACCGAGGTACGTTAGGCGATACTGAAGTTGGCGCAGGCACGAAGTTTTCCAATAGTGTGACAGTTGGTCATAACACTAAAATAGGCAAAGGGTGTTTAGTTGTAGCGCAAACAGGTTTTGCCGGGAGTTGCCACGTTGGTGATTATTGTGTCTTTGGTGGCCAGGTTGGTATCGCAGGGCATATCAAATTGGGTAATGGCGTTACAGTCGGTGCTAAATCATGTATTTATAATGATGTTAAAGCAGGCCAAACGATTTTGGGTATTCCTGCGGTAGATGCGATGACAGCCAAACGGCAACTAGCGCTCACGGCAAAACTCCCAGATTTTAAAAAGAGACTGCGTGCATTGGAAGAAACCGTTCGTACTGCCTTAGGTAAAAAAAAGGCAAGCGGCAATCATGAAGCAGATTAATCATCTGCCACTTAATTGCTAACGAAAAGTACCTTGATGTATCAGTGGCGTTATTAGCGATAATGGCAATTGCTTCAAAAATAGCGAAATAAAATTTTACGTCGGAACTGTAGTATAATGACTTCCCAAACGATCGAATCACAATCTGGCGTGCTTGGTTTAATAGCAGGCAATGGCGAGTTACCATTTATTGTGGCCCGTGGCGCCAAAGCCGCAGGCCTTAAGGTGATTTGTGTCGGTATAAAAGGGTCTGTAAAACCAGAGCTTGCAGATGTCGTTGATGAGTTTAAGTTTGTGCCTGTTGCTCGGCTTGGTAAATGGATACGATTTTTGCGGCAGTTTAATGTGACCAAGACGATCATGGTAGGTGGTGTTAGCAAGCAGCAACTCTTTACCCCATTTTTTCTTTTAAAATACAGACCAGACTGGCGTGGTTTGAGGTTGTTATTTAGTCGTTTACGGAAAACGGATCTAAGAAATGATAGCTTGCTTTCAGCCTTGGCTGATGAATTGGCTATTGGAGGTGTGATGTTAGATAATTCAGTGGAATATTGTCAAGATCATTTGGCGCCTGAAGGCGTTATCGGCACAGCGGTGCCTACGAAACGTATATTGGGTGATATAGCATTCGGTTGGCCAATCGTCAAAGAAATGGGACGAATGGATATCGGACAAGCAATTGCTGTCAAAGAAAAAGAAGTGATCGCTGTAGAGGCTATTGAAGGTACAGATGGCATGATCAAGCGGGCAGGGACGCTTTGTAAGAGTGGCGGATGGGTATTGATCAAGGCGGGTAAACCCAACCAAGATATGCGTTTTGATGTCCCAACAGTAGGACCTGGCACGATAGAAAATCTCAAAGGCAATGGTGCAGGGGCTTTGATTGTGGAGGCAGGTGTCACGTTGATTATCAAGCGAAAAGAGATGCTTGCATTGGCCGATAAATATAAAATCATTATTTATGGCGTGAAGTGATCTTTTGATTAAGTGTCCTCAACGACAATAAGTCAAAAGGATTTGACTTTGCCTAAAAAGCCACCAACTAAGCTGTTGGTGGCTTTTTTTATGTGTCGTGCAATGGCATAGAAAGAAACAAAAAGCATGAATGTATGTCGTTGTCTACAGTGGCGTATGCGCCTGTGATTTTTTTGTCTGCTTGTGGTCTTAATATCATAAAAGGAAATGATTTTTTAAATAAAAAGCATTGACGTTCCGATCGTATAAGTGTCGCAATGACATTGTAGTCAGACGGAGTTGACTTCCCATATAAAGCCATCAGTTAAAAGCTGTTGGCTTTTTTTTATACAATCCACGCTATTGAGTGCCCCGTTTTTGCTGAGCGCTGATGTATGGGGCAATTTGTGTTACAACTGAAGTGTGAGGTGGTGGTTAAAAAAAATGCGCAATTTATCCATATGTCAGAGGGAAATGTATAGATAACGTAAAATATTTTCAAATATTAGTTTAAGTTGTAAAGATTAAAGAAAAGAATTGAGAAGGGTCGATAAAAAGGTATAATCATCACTCTACGTGAGATTTCTCTGATTACAGAGAGGTGACTAGGATGTAAATCGCGTTGCAAGCACTTTGCTTAGGATGACAGGATGTCTCAAATCAAACGAGTTACTAAAGAAGTTCCGTCCAATAACAAGCGTTTTACGTGCGTAATGGTGTCGCTGTTCTTTGCGATGATCAGTGGCGGTCTCTTTTTACAACTTATTGGTGGCAAACCTGTTCAGCAGATGGGGTGGAGTTTAAGCAGTCAGCAGCAGATCGAACTGCCCGTATCGGGTGCGCAAGTTGGGGTGACACAACACTTGCTCTCGAATCACTGGGAATCCATTGAAATCTCTTATCGCATGAACAATCGGCAAAACTCTTTGAGTGAAGGCTTAGCAGGCGCATTGGCACTCGAATACCATTTCATTATCGCGCAAAGCAACGGCGAAATTATCAAGACCCATATGTGGGAAAAGCAGTTATCAATTGACACTGCTGACCAATATAGCAATCAGGCTGACACTATTCGCATTTGTATTATTGGTGATCCAGTTCGGGCTCAAAAAACAGCATTGCAAAGACATAGTCTTGAAAACCTCTTATCTGAACTTCACCATGTTTACAAAAGAGATTTTCAAGTGGTGTGGCCAAGATCAGCTATTGTGGCAAGGTAGTTTTTTTTAATCTTTAAAACAACATGGTTCATTTTCAACAGTTGTATTTAAACGTTATTCAAGGGTAATATTGGGGAAAATCTCTTAAAATAAGCTTTTAAGAACGGTGCATGTCCGTTTTAGTAATCATCGGTATATTATTTTGGCTATATACGGTTTTGCCTACAATTTATGCGCAATAATAGGTGGCTATTAACGTTGATTTTATTATAATCTATTTTCAGTAAGATATTGTTGGACCTTGGGTTCGAAAATGTCGACTGTTTACCAAGTAAAGCATAGTTTTAGGGCGTAGCTTATGCGCTTTGTTTTGATATTTACGCAAAACGAGACATTTGACCGTATGGGGATTGATATCTGTGAAATAGATCCAAGTTATTATTATTTCATTTCATATATATTTTAATCACAGTTATTAAATGCCCCATTTAGAATTGTCAGTAATACGTCAATTGATAGTGACAAAGAAGCTACATAGATAATGTATAGCTTCGCTTGAAAAGATCTTATGTAGATTTTTGGGAATAGTGATAGAGAATATAATGATGAGTGTGATGAATTTACCAAAATTTTCTGGGTATACCGTTATCGAGAAACTCGGTGTGGGGGCAGGTAGCCAAATATATTTAGCTACAGATAAGAAAACAGGTGAGAAACGCGCAATTAAGCATGTAATTCGTCATGAAGGCGAAAACGCACGTATGTTGGAACAGGTTGAAGGGGAGTATGAAGTAGCCAAGGCGATAAAACATCCATATATCCGTAAAGTGTATGAAATTCGTCATAAGAAAAAATTCTTTAAGACGCAAGAAATCGTCATGGTTATGGAGTATTGCCCTGGTATTAGTTTAGAAAAAGCGACCGGCCGTTCGTTGGTCGATTTATTGCTTATTCATAAAATGGTTGCCCAAGGATTGCATGGTATGCATGAGCATGGCTATGTGCATTGTGATATGAAACCCAACAATATAATTATAGCAGATAGTGGTGCTATTAGTGTGATTGATTTAGGTCAAAGTTGCAAAATCGGAACAGTAAAACAGCGCATACAAGGTACGCCTGATTATATTGCACCAGAACAGGTGAAAAGAAAACCAATAACACCAGCGACAGATGTGTTTAATTTAGGTGCCTCAATTTACTGGGCGCTAACAGGTAAGCATGTACCCACATTAATCCCTAAGAAAAAAAATGATGACCGAATTGGTTTGGCTGAAGATGTGCCTAAAGGACCCCCGCCAAGTCCGCATAAATTAAAGCCGATGATTCCTGTCGGGCTTTCAAATTTGGTGATGGAATGTATTTCTAAAAGCCCTTCAGATCGTCCAAAAGATATGAAGGTGTTGATGGGGCGCATCGACTTACTTATTCATATGATTGCTGGCGAAAAATTATCCAAAAAAAAATGACAGTTGCCTAATACACGCCTGCTGTGTATATACTTTTGATAACCGGTGTCTAAATGATTTCAGCAAGAGAATTATTTGATGACCTCAAGCGAGGCGGCGAAGCCAATCTTCAAGATAAATGGCGCAAAGGGAATTTGATTGAATTACCTGCAAATGGTAAAGTAATTATGACTGGTGACTTGCACGGTCATCAAAAAAACTTTGATCGCCTTGTGCGGTATGCAGATCTTGAGAAAAATCCAAATACGCATTTAATATTCCACGAAGTAATTCATAATGGTCATCCTGAAGTGCCTAACGAAGACCATACTTTTATAATGTTGATTCAGGTGGTGAAATTAAAAATCGCTTTTCCTGATCAGGTGCATTACTTAATGGGCAATCATGAAATGGCGCAGTGCAGTGGTGAAGAGGTCCTAAAAGGGGGGCATCGCATGTTAAAGATATTTACAAATGGGCTTCATGCGAGATTTCGGGAACATGCAGACATGGCTTTGCAAGCAATCAGTGATTATCTGTTAACATTGCCAATTGCAATACGCACAGAAAATCGTATTTGGATGAGTCATTCATTACCATCAAAACGGCATTTAGCTCAATTTGATGATGCTATTTTTCAAGACACATTAGAGGGGCAACATGTAGTAAGTGATAAGTCGCTACGTGCATTGTTGTGGGACCGTCGGCATGATGAAGCGTGTTTATCTAATTTAATGCAGCGGTGGCATGTTGACATATTTATTGTGGGGCATCAAAGCCAAGAGTATGGTCACGGTCGCCCGTTAGACGAAATGATTATATTGGCTTCAGATCATAATCATGGCCATTGTTTGCCATTTGATTTATCTGTAGATTATACGTCAGATGAGCTATATGGTTTAATAAAACCATTGGCATCCATTGCTTGAGCATCTGCTTGGCTTTGTAGGTAAATAGTGGTATAATAAACGACTGTTGTGGAAAACTACGACTGCAAACGTGTTGATTAATGACGACGTCGTCAGAAAGTAAAACAAATGAAAAAAAATAATGCGATGATCATATTTACGGTAATCCCACTACTTGCTTTGCTTACATTGATTTCGTGTAAGAAGGAAAATGTTGACGAGTTGGTTGTTTGGGATAAAAATATCGACGGTGTTGCAGTATCGCCATTGCCTGAGATAGAATCTTCAGGTGGTACTAATGGGATAGTCGGCTATAAAAATAGGGCTGCTTTTTCCGGAGAGCTTGCAGAAATTCAAGTTGAAAAAACCACATCATCTTTCAGTCCGCCTGCGAGTTTATTATCCCCAGATACTACAGAGGATCCTTTAGAGGTCTCTTCAGATGCATCAGCGTCATTTACAGAGCCGAACTTTAATTAAAGCCTTTGCGCATGTGGCATGGTTACATCTTTTTTAAGTTCGGTCTATTGCCGTTCTGTACAATGATACATCAAGCTTTTTAGCGCAATGTGGTTGTTTTTTTATGACAGATTTGTTATAATTAACGCATCGCTTTTAAGATATATGTGGTAATAATGAGGTGCGATCATGACCGATGTTGTATTACTCGTAATTGGTATCGATGGTCATCGTAAAGAAGTCATGGTGGGTGCAGGCGAGACGTTTGTAGGACGCAGACCAGACTGTGATTTACGTGTGCCGCTGCAAGTGTTTTCCAGGCGTCATTTTGTAATTATACGTGAAAATGATTCATTGATGATCAAAGATTTAAATTCTTCAAATGGCACAATGCTCAATGGTAAACCACTTACTCAGCATGCAGTAAAGGTCAAAGCGGGCGATCTGGTGAAAGCAGGTGGTGTCAAATTTTTATTCAAAATTGATGGTGACGCAGGGGATCGTGGGCGTGCAACTGCTTCGGGCGACGGGATTGTTGGCAGCACCCTCAAAGACGATAGTCGTATAAGTGATGACCTCACAGTGCTTGAACACAAAGCCGATGACGATTTTTTTGACAACACGAAATAGTTGTAAATATCTAAATGATTTCATCTACAAAATATTACACAACCTTTAAAACCGATTGGGGGTACTGCGGTTTTGTTTATTCTAAAAAAACAATGCATCGTTTTTATCTCCCCTATCGTAGCAAACTGTTATTGCAGCAAGCGATCTTTAATACGTTTGGTGTGCTTCCGTTTTGTTGTGATGGACAAAAGGATATAGAAAGCCGCATTGTTGATTACTTTTCAGGTAATGTAGTTGAAATGGATATCAAAAATGAAATGGTTGATGGATTTGCTTTACGCATCAGTGGTGAAACGGTATTTGCTCAGCAAGTTCTAAAAACGTTAATGACTGTTTCTGTTGGTGATACGATCACATATGGTCAGCTAGCGGTGAAAGCAGGGTATCAGGGGAGTGCGCGTGCTGTTGGTTCAGTAATGCGTCGCAATCAATTTCCTTTATTGATTCCGTGCCATCGGGTGGTACCTGCTGGCACAAAGGGCGTTGGTCAATTTTCAGCAATGGGTGGCACATCGTTCAAGAAAAAATTACTTGCCCATGAAGCAATGATTGCTATGGAAGTAAAGTAATAGATTTTAAAGCGATGATTATATCGTTGACTCGATATCAGTGGTTGTGATGAGGTCAAAGAGATCTTTGGCGTCGTTGCAGTCCCATATTTTTTGGTGTGTTTCTGTGTTGGTCATGAGCCTGCTCATACGTGCCAATGCTTGAATGTGTGCAGACGTTTGATTGAGTGGCGATACCAGGAGCACCAACATCGTTACCTGTTTGCCATCGATAGAGGCAAAGTCTATGGGTGTTTCTAGTTTGGCTACCGCCATAACAATGTTATCAGTAGCATTACATTTGCCATGGGGGATAGCAAAGCCTTCGCCAATCCCAGTTGATCGAATTGCTTCCCGTTCGAGAATTGCCTTTAGTGCTGCCTGGGCGTCAGAGATGCCATTGTTTTCTTTGAGAATATTCACCATTTGAGTGATGGCATCTATTTTATCTTTCGCTTTTAGGGGGACGATAACGCTCGAAGGTGTTAAAATATCAGCAAGCAACATATGTGTTTTACTCCGAAGGCGATTAAAATATAATTTACTAAACAATGCATTATAGTAGGCTGGTAACGGTTTTCCATGGTATTCTTGTTATATATATTGAGGTTTTTATGTTTGATGTAACAGCGATCGTTCTTACAGGTGGCAAAGGGTCCCGAATGGGGTCTATAGATAAATCTCGCATCGAAATTAACGAGGTGCCTATTATCGACCATTTGGTTGCGACATTGCGCCAGTGGTTTAAAGCTGTGATCATCGTGACTTGCGCAGGTCGGGAATATGATTACCCTAACGTTGAGGTCGTTATCGATGCCGAGTCAGAATTTGGCCCTGTTATGGGCTTATACTGCGGTATTAAGGCTTCTTCCACGAAATATAATTTTGTGATGGCATGTGATATGCCGTGGCCCAATGAAACGATTATTGCGTTAATGTTACAACGCATTGGTGAACATGAGGCGGCTATGGCACAAATTAATGGCAAATATCAATCATTGATGGCAATTTACCACAAAAATACTGAATCTACCTTATTAGCTTGTATTTCTGCTAAGCAACATCGATTACGCGATTTTTTGGCGCAATTAGATTTAGCCGTATTGTCAGAGGCAGAAATCAAGGCAATCGATCCGTTGATGCGCGCATTTACGAACATAAACAGCGCGGCAGACCTAGATGTAGCGCGTAATTACAAGCAGTTATAAGTGATTACAAATCGATTATATGCCGATTATAGCGGTTACCAAACAAACATGCGCTTTCCACAATCGCCTTTACCAGTTTTTGCTTTACATTTGCTGTTTCAATATTTAAAATACATGGCTAATTATGGCTACTTAGCTCAGCTGGCTAGAGCACCGGATTCATAGCCCGGAGGTCGCGGGTTCAAGTCCCGCAGTAGCTATTTAAAAAACAAAAGGCGTTCTCCAAGTATACACTTGGAGAACGCCTTTTTTTGTTGGGGTCTGTTAGGGTAAGTGATTGCAATATAATGCTTTATATTATTTTAGTTAGTATATGACTAGAGCGCTTTCAGGACTTACGCTAACCGAAACCGTTAGAAAAATTTGGTGATCAGGCAGCATTTTATCATTGAAACTTCAACGTTTTATGGCCCGGAGGTCGCGGCTGTAATCCTTTATTGCTATAGACTGATATTAAAGGACTTACAGATAGTGTGAGTATTTTTTATGCCTAATATTGATAATTGTACACCAAACTGTACACTACTTTCTGGTAAAGATGAAGTTCTGCTAACCGGTTTTTGTCATAACTATTGATAGTGGAAAGTTAATATCATGGCAGCTCTCATTAAACGTGGCGCAAAGTATTACATCATTTGGCGCAAGGGGGTAAGTCAAAAAGGTAAAGCTTTCAAACGCCGTCCCTTTAAATTGCAAAAGAAAATAAGCGAAATTTTGAATCGTAACAATTATTTGTTATAGTTCAATATGTCCAACTAAAACACTTTTGGCAGATGTACTAGGAAAATATATAAATTATATATCTGTCTAAAAAATCCCCAAAATATGTAATACAAAAAATAACCAAGGCATATGCCGATGGTCGCAAGAATAAGCTTCGCACCAAGAACAGTTAATCATATTATTAAGAATATTAGACGATTGGTTAACTGGGCCATGGATAAAGGTGGCATGCAAATACCCAACGACAAAAATCTCGCAAAAAAGGTTCAGCTTTATACAGAGTCTCCAAAAAGAAACTGCCCTCAAATGCCCCCTTTATTAATGCAGTAAGCCAGTACTGTCATTATTGGGAGACATGTATATTGTTTCATGGTTTGGAATGAGAACAAATTGGTTGAATGTGAATCAATTACAGTCGTCGGAAGTCGGAAAGCATATAACTTATTGTACATAGGTGATTTATGAATGAATAATAAATGCACCTTACGGGCGCAGCCAATGAATTAATTATTCAAATATCTTATAAAGCTGACTGATAGGTAGTGTCCAAATATCATTTTTGATTGGATAGCTTTCTTCGCCAGGATAAAGTACCCATGTCTTTCGGGGTTGTACTTCGTTTATTGCATTGGTAGAACTTCGGGTAAGTTTCGGTGTCAGAGAATATTTAATTTCAATCGCAATTTCAACGTTTAACCCTTTTGTTAAAACAAGATCAATCTCTGCAGCGGCAGCTGATTTTGTTCTATAAAAATAAGCATCATACATGCGGGGCTTAAGGGCCATGACCTGCTCTAAACAAAAACCTTCCCATGATGCCCCTAAAATTGGGTTTGAGCAAAGATCATCATGGTCATATATTTTTAGCATTGTGTGAAGTAGACCGGTGTCACGAATATATACTTTTGGGGATTTAACAAGCCTTTTTTTGACGTTACCAAAAAACGGTTGCAGTTGCCTGATCATAAAAGTATCTTCAAGGATATTCAAATACCTACGCGCTGTTTTTGAGTCAACACCAAGGCTCTCTGCAAGCCTACTGGCATTCCAAAGTTGACTATTACAGTGAGCAACCATCGTCCAAAAACGAAACAGTGTCGTCGCTGGCACCCTGACGCCAAGGACAGGTAGATCCCTCTCTAGATGCGTAGTAATAAAGTTTTGATTCCATATCGATGCCGATTCATCTGAATCAGTTAAATAACTATTTGGATATCCACCTCTAAGCCACAGTTTATTTACATTATTTTTGGTATCATCTATTTCATCCAGTGTAAATGGAGATAATTCATGGTATGCAATTCTGCCAGCAAGTGATTCTGATGCCTGCCTTTTTAAGGACGGAGAAGCCGAGCCCAGGATCATAAATCTTCCTGCTCTTCTATCTTGATCTATCATAGATCGAAGCAGCGGAAATAATTCTGGTTTCCGCTGTGCTTCATCAAGTATGACCAGGTGATCTTGAAATTGCTGAAGGTACAACTGGGCATCATCGAGTTTTTGCAGGTCGTGGGGACTTTCTAAATCTAAATATTTTACCGGTTTATCAAGTTTGTCTGCAATCATTTTAGCGAGCGTCGTTTTGCCTGCCTGACGTGGCCCAATCAAGCCGATTGCCGGGAATTGCGCTAAACTTTTGGTAATATCTATATGAATCCTTCTTTTTATCATAGTTTAATTATCGGCATTAGCCTACGGAAAATCAACTATAAAGGGTAGATTAATTGGCTCATCGGTATCTAAATATATGTATTTTCAAGGTTTACCAGCGATAATTTGGTCAGTAATAACTTTGATGTTTCATTTGGGAAATGGGTAGCCAAGTATATTGTTTCATTGGCCTAAATGCTAGCAAATCAACAATTGTTAATCAAATACAGCCGTCGGGACCGTATGTAACTTACTATTATCAAATAACTTATGGCCGTATAATAAATGCACCCTACGGGTCCGACGGTCGCTTGACAAGTACAGCCGTCCCTACGAGGCTGTGAGTTTTTAGGAAAGAGACAGATTGCGAAGCGTACGTAACCAGTGCCTGCTAGCTCTGGTCTTAAAATATTGTATATTAGAAATGCACAAACCTTATTATTAAGCCCTTAGCAAGGTTCGAAGCGTTTGTGACCCAAATTTGCGAAAGCAAATTTGTTCTTCTGGTAGCACTGGTTACGTACTCGGATAAACTTAAGAGCACTCGGTTACTTAAAAACTCACAGCCTCAACGGGACTCAATTTGTTTTTTATTTATACCGGCGGTTAAAACTGCCGGCTAATAACTTCCATCCCTAACGGGATTGTTTTCTACAAATAACGCTGAGGTTAGCAGCAGCTTGCTGTCTGCTAGACCGCCTGGTTATTACTCCATCGGTTTACAGTCGCGTGTTTACTTTTTAGTCCTGCGTAACCATATCCTGCTGATTTGCTTTTGTATAGCCGTGTGGCATGATGACCGTGGCTGTTAAAGTTAAGATTATTATAATCCTCTCGGAGGTATTTATCCAGTTTATTATTAGGGGGCGAGTTTGTAGTGCGACAGCATGAAATAACTCTTCTTCCTTATAAATAGTTTCTAAAAACAAACCTTCACTCCTTTGATTCTTCCATGATTTTAAATTGAATTTAAACAACACTATTCAGAAATATTACTGTCTGAAAAAAGGTAAGCTAATATCGCCGTCAGGCATATGTGCAACTAATTCTAAGTTGCCACCTAATGCGTCAATCAGTCTTGATAATGTACTAATTTGCATGTCATCTTGTGATTCGAGTTTTGATAAAGCAGGTTGACTAACGTTTAATTTTTTTGCTAAGTCAGATTGGGTTGAGCCAGTTGATTTTCGTAGTTCTGCAAGATACATTTCAGTAATGATCTTGTCAGCTTTAGCCTTTGCTTTTTTTACGCGTTTAGCGCCCATTTTTTTGTCAAGAATATCTAATTTGTTTGCCATAATAATTACTCCATTGATTCTAAATATTTATCAAATATATCGTCAGCAATTGGTATGATTTTTTTATAAAATCGTTTGTCACCAGTTTTATCTCCGCCAATGAGGAGTATTGCTGATCTATTTGGGTCAAAGGCAAATAGTGATCTAAATGGCCTGCCTTTGATTTGGGTTCTTAGTTCCTTCATATTGCTGTGTTTTGAATTTTTCAAAGTATCAGCGTGTGGTCTTGGTAGGTGAGGACCTAGTCTTTCAAGTAACCTAATGCTTGTACGAATTTCATCTTGTTCGTTATCGGCAAGAGATAAAAACCACTTATTAAATTCATCGGTTGTTTCTATTGTCCACATTACAATATTATAACATTTAGGTTATATAAATCAAGGGTTATATTTTATCAGTAAGGAAAAAGAACAAAATCGCAGATTAATGACTCTTACGGCTGGTTATTACTCTTGTGTAAATGGCGGCGTAAAAGTGCGGCACCAGCCGTGGCGTTTTAAAAGTGTAGCACCCCTATAATAAAGCCGAAGAGCTAAGTGGTTATTAGACCATGATTTATGTAAATCAGGTCATTTCTTCTTGGTTGGAGGCTTTGAAAGGTGTACACAGATATGCAACAATGGGAACAAATTCGTCGTCGTGTTTTAAGGCAATGGGTCAGCAAGCGTCAGATTATTCGTGAAACAGGCATGCATTGGCAGACACTTGAGAAAATGCTTTCTAATAGCGCACCTCCGGGCTATCGCCGTACGCAAGAACGAAAGAGTATTGTCACAGAACATTCTGATTGGATTCTCGGTATTCTTGAGTCTGATAAATCGACCCACAAAAAGCAGCGACATACAGCTAAACGTATTTTTGAACGTCTGCAATCCGAACGTAATTTCAAAGGCAAATATACTGTTGTGAGGCAGCTTGTCGCCAAGCTTAAAAAACATACACAAGAAGTATTTATGCCTTTAGTGCAGCCGCCCGGTGAAGCACAGGTAGATTATTTTCAAGCATTAGCGAATATAGACGGTGTATTGCAAAAGGCACATTGTTTTGCAATGAGCCTAGTATTCTCAGATATGTTTTTTGTCAAAGCGTTTCCTCGGGAATGTACTGAATCATTTTGGGAAGGTCACGTAGATGCATTCAAATTCTTTGGCGGTGTGCCCAAAAGAATCAGTTATGACAATTCACGCATTGCCATCCAAAAGATCACTGGATGCCATAGTCGTGTCGAAACAGATGGTTTTTTACAACTCAAAAGCCATTATCTGTTTGATTCCCATTTTTGTTGCGTAAGGCGCCCCAATGAAAAAGGTGTCGTTGAAAATATTGTTCGTTATGCAAGATCAAATTTTATGGTGCCTGTACCACAAGTAAAAAACTTTGACCAACTTAACGCACAACTTTGGGAAGCTTGTTACAGCGAACGATGTCGAACATTAGCACGCAAAGGTAAAACAAAACTTGCACTGTGGCAAGAAGAAACACCTGAGTTTTTGCCTTTACCTGAAATCCCATTTGACCCATGCCTTAAAAAATCAGTAATTGCAAACAGCCTCTCATTGGTACGCTTTAAGTGTAACGACTATTCAGTACCTATTGCGTTTGCGCATCACGAACTGATTTTAAAGGCTTATGTTGACACTATACATCTGTTCACAAAGCATGGTGAAGAGATTGCCTTTCATAAGCGATCATGGCTAAAACACCACGTAACACATAATCCAAGGCATTATTTAAAACTTCTAACAAGTAAACCCGGTGCACTCGATTATGCACAACCACTCGTGGGGTTAAAGTTACCTGAAAGTTTTGAACACCTCCGTAAGAAGCTTGAACTGCAATTACCCGAAAAAAGTGAAGGAACAAGAGAGTATATAAAAATATTACAACTGCTAGAAAAATATTCTGTTAAGAAGCTCAGTAACGCAATTGAAAAGTCGTTACGATTATTTGTACCTTGTGTAGATATTGTTCTTCAATATTGCATGGATGTAGAAAACCCTTCAGCGACCACCTTTGATCTTGACGGGCGTGAACATCTGGCATCCATTGAGGTGTATTCACCAAATATTGATGAATATGAAAGCCTTACGATGGAGGTAGTGGTATGAGTTCAAAATCAACAGTATTATTAGAACATCATCTTAAACAACTTAAGTTATCAACGATAAGAAGTGAGTTTAAAGATATTGCCATGCGTTGCGCGCAAGATAAGTGCGATTATGTGACATATCTACTTCGCCTGATTGAAAGTGAAGTTGCTGGTCGTCAGCAA
>Ga0255039_10000410_pt1 | contig 13923 bp, 16 predicted proteins | sample BC1_12_1_MG_FD_181713 | JGI IMG/M metagenome (GOLD analysis project Ga0255039, IMG submission 181713) | Seawater microbial communities from Strait of Georgia, British Columbia, Canada - BC1_12_1 | ecosystem: Environmental > Aquatic > Marine > Strait | place: Canada: British Columbia | collected... | reverse complement strand
TGCCCTCACTGACACCAGCCAGCGCATTTTGCACTCCCGCAGCCATAGCAGCCCCGCCCTGGGCCTGCATTTGGGCACCGGTAAGCGCACCACGAAGGTAGTTAGAATAGTCTGTTGCGCCAAGTTCTGCTCGAACGCCTGATCCAAATCCGTAAGCCATTAGATAAAAGTGGGGTTAGGGGTAAACTTGCGCTCAACAATACTTGTCATCCATTTGCGGATAATCCGCTTAATAAGCGGCTTGTCCGAAATGAACTGAGCAAACTTTTCGCCGTGTTTAATATAGAGATTAAAGAACCAATTAGGTGAATTTTCAAACAACCACTGCCGGAACAAAACCCACATTGGATTCTCATTGCCAAAGACTTCGCGTGCCACCCAGCATCCAAGCTTCCCGCCAATAACACTTCCTAGACCACTTGCTAGTCCTCCAATCATAGCACCTCTAGCCTGCGCTTGAGCACCGGCAAACCCAGCCTGTGAGCCGTAAATGCTGCTTTGATAATTTGACAAGTTAGCCTGATTCTGGAGACCGAGGTTAATGCCTGCGTTGGGATCAAACAGGTTAGGACCAAGCTGTTGTCCAGCCAGTCCAGCAGCAAACTGTGAGGACGCCATGCCCATGCCCGGGGCTTGTGCGGGACGACCAAGGATAGCCTGAAAGGGGTCGGCGGCAGTGGCTTGATTCATGCCAAATGCCAACTGTCCGGTTTGCAACGCCTCAAGGCGACGGTTTCGCAAAGCCTGTTCACGGTTCAATATTTCGCTAGCAACCGTGCCCTGATCTCCTACGCGCCCACGAGACGCCCCAGCCAAACGTGCCTGCTGCTGCGCGTTACGCATTTGCTCAGGCGTAAGACGGCCAGATCGAGCAAACTGGTCTTGAGACATTTGATTAATTTGCTCAAGCAAAGCCTGCTGCATTGGATCAGCGGAACGCAAAGCCGCCGTAGCCCTACCACCCAAAGCCTCAACGTCAGCAATGTCTGCTTCTCGTTGGGCCGTTGTTAGTTCCTGCCCAATACCAGCAGCGCGACGAGAAGCCTCGTCTTGAATGTCCAGCAGTCCTGCTTGGTCTTCTGTGCCTCGCAGCAAAGTGTTAATGTCCGCAAGCTCTAGCTCCGTGTATTCAGGGCGATAGGTTTGCTCGGCCTGCAAAAGCTGACGTTGCAGCGCAGGATCGGCCATTGCTCGAATAAAATCCAAAGATGATTTCCCAGGATCAACTGGAGTTGGAGCCTCGGGAGGCTTTGGCATTCTGACTTTTGTGCACATTATAAATTAAGTTCCTTTACGAAAATGTCGGTTTCCCAGACTGGTTGATATCCAAACTTTTGCATGTGGCCGTGATATGGGGACTCTTTATTGCACATAATAATATATCCGGGGACACCCTTTTCCTCTATAAGAGTTTCGTAAGTGTTCTGGAGCTGCATAGATTCCTTTGGTCCAATCTTCTTTGAATCATGCCATAGCATTAGGACAGGAACGCTTGCCACAGATGCACACCCTACGATCTCCCCGTTCTTTTCAACGTAGTGGGACGGGTAGGAGCAACCATCGTTATCAGACCTTGCGGCAGCAAGGACGCGCTGCATGGTTTCCAGATCCTTGATCTTTCGAACTTTAGGAAGAAGACTCATTAAGTAACGTTTAGTTTGTAGGCAATAATATGTCTAGAAGAAATAATGTTTAAATGCCTTAGATATTGCCGACATTAGGTAGCAATAATGCCATGGGTGCGAAGGGCTGCAAGGATTAAGTTAATTCTTGCATTTGTAATGTTAAATGCGCCTGCTACTAACTGTGGGTCCGTGTGGTCCGTTTCACTTTCAAAATCCGTGTCAATGTAACCAGCACTAAGGCTGTTTATTGTGGCCCCCTGAGCACCTAGCACCTTAGTGCCGTTTACTTGATAGCCATTTGGGGAAGTAACATTAACAACGTTTCCAGCCGTAATGTTGTTAGCTCCAGCAATGTTGTTACTGTCATCAATGGTAATGCTAGATGATTGGATTGTATTTCCGAGGTCGCCATTTGCTCGTATGATGGCATTGTCGGTGCTACCGCTGCTGCCGCCCATTGATCCCGTGGACGTAATCTCAATGCTGCCTGCGCCAACCACAAGTCCAATTCCAGATCCGGCGGTTAGTGAACTTAAACTAAACCCACTGCCATTACCAATAAATAGCTGTCCGTTAGCGGCAGTTTCTAGTTTAGCTGCAGTAATTCCTTTATCTTTTACGATAATTTGCCCACTACCGGAAAGCTGGGTTGTATCACCATCTACTGCTCCAGACTGAAACGTAGCAGCATTAACTGCTGCATTAAGGTTCGTTGATGTAACCTGATCACCGTCAGCGTAGATGGTTCCTGTTTGGAGAATTGCCATGTTAGTATTTTAACACAATTAGTTATTGTTGAAAAGGTGGTTAATTGCCAGAGCTGCCAACCAAATTATTTGTTCCGCTATTGGTCACTATAATAGATGTGCGGCCTACGCTAGCATTTCCATAAACCTTATTGTGTGAAGTGCTAGCTCCCAAAACAATATCTTGAGGAACATTATTTGCTTGAAACGCATTGCCTTGAACAATGTTTGCAATCGAGGTTCCATCAAAAAGAACAGCCGCCACAGTAGAGCTATCAAAAGTGTTATTTGATACAACAACAGTTTTGCAATTATTAAAGTCTAATGTATAATTATTTCCGTTCATTATAAACAAGTTACTTTGAATCATAACTTGCCAAACATTTTCCATCCTTATGTTTGTATTAGTCTGATATAGACCAGGGTCATAAACGCGAGGATCTCTAGCGTCAAAATGACAATTAGAAATAAATATATTTACTGCTCTTTGCGATTGAGTTGCACTAGTGTTTGCAGTAACCACAATTCCTTCGCGGCAAGGAACTGCATAAAAAGTATCTACAACTAACCCTTCATTGTTTTGTTGATCACTAGTAAGTGCAAACGGGCTTGATTGGACAGCAACGTCAAACCAATTGCATTGCGTTCTAGTAATCATAGAGTTCACACAACGCCCGTGCAGCAAAATTCCAAAGTCCGATTCATATTCATTATCACCCTCAAGCCCCGAAAAAAAACAATCGCTAATTTCAGTATTCCAACACCATTTAATATATGCGCCGTATTCCCAGTATGGAACATTTTCTCCAGTTCCGGTTACGGTTCCGTCAGGGCCATGAGCTGCAACACGCCTTATAAGTGGGCCTGTTACTCTGTGCGTGGTGTTAATTTGATTGTCCTGAATAATTGTAATAGCGGTTCCCATTGCGTTTTTCCCGCCAACCGCTCCAGCATATAAGGTTAAATCCCTAATTTCTACAGACGAGTCCGGCTCGTAATTGCCTGTGCTACTTGTTGTTGATGTTAGTGTAAACTTTAACCCCGCATTTCCAGTAGTTACAAAATCCAAAATAACAACATTTTCACCCGCCCCAGCAATAACTAAATCTTTTGAGGCTCCAATCGTGTGATTAATCTGTGAACTAATCTTATATGTGCCTGCTGGGAAAAATATTACAGATTTTTCATTTGCCAACCCAGCGGTTATTGCTGCGTTAATAGCAGAGGTTGCGTCGTTGGTCCCAGTTTTGTCAGCATTGTATGGGTATTCAGCTACGTTAATCCAAGACAGGTCTTGCTTTTGAGTAATTTGCCCCCATGTATGTCCGTGGTTAGTGCCGCTAGTAACCGTTGGGCTTGGATAGCTTCCTCCTAAATCTCCACTAGCAGTTCCGGTCGGCGTGCGTGCATCACTAAGTCGCGAGTCGTCTCCTGCCGCAACCGTGCCAGCAGTAGTGCCAACGTCAAGCGTCGAAGAGTTGCCAAGCCCGCTGACCGCCGTGTTCGCAATAGCAATAGGCGTATTGCTCGCCGCCGTAAGACGGCCCTTGGCATCTACGGCGAAACCTCCTACTTGTGATGCACTACCATAAGATCCAGCCGAAACACCTGTAGTCACTAGCGTTGGGTCGGGATATGTTCCAGTAAGGTCGCCACCGGCTGGACCCACTGGCGTTGAACCTCCGCCAGAAGCCGTGTCCCAAAGAACATCTGTTCCGTCAGTTTTAAGAAACTTTCCTGCCTGCCCTGATTGATCTGGCAGCACTTCATTAAGATTAACCGCTGCCTCTCCAATAGTCTTATTAAGACGCAAAGCCATTGCCTTATTGTTGGCAAAATTTTCAGCCTTATCAGACCAAACAAAACCTGCTTTAATATCACTCATTCTTTAGAACTGATATTTAGGTCGGTGAGCTGGGAAGAAACTTTCAGCGATCTTACCTTGGGTCGGCCAATTCTAGGAGCTAGCGTAAACTGGCCGCTATACCCACGAATATTGCCAATGCGGCCACGCACGGAAGCATCCTCCCCAACGGCTAAGGTGTTCCCCAAAAGGTCAGAAAAAGAATCCATTGTGTTTACGGAATCTGGATTTTCTGCCTCAAACGTAATATCAATGTCCGAATCGTTAGTCTCAGAGCTTTCTGCTTGAATCTCAAAAGAGTTGTATCTCTTTCTGTCCATAGTGCCACCCGTATATTGTCGAGTGGTTACATAAGAAGGAATCTTACGGATAGAAGCAGACACTCCAATACTAGTAACCAGAAAATCGTTGTCGTCCTCCCGGTCTTCTAAAACGTGTATTCCTCCAAAAGAGTTAATTGCATACAACTTATTTAATGAACCAGCTCCCGCTCGAATTAAGTTTTCAATATCCCAGCCTTCCCCTTGGGTAGTGTCAACAGACTCCCACCCATTATTTAAAAAGTTATAAACTAATATAGTATTATTAACGGTAGAATCGTCCAGTGGGACAGAAATATAATATCTGTTGTCGTGATAAATGGCTACCGAGTTACTAGCGTAGTCTTTATTAATTCTCTTAATAATTGGATTAATAGACTCCGAAAGGGGAATGGATGCACCACGCAGGTTATATAAATCCTCGAACTTAACAGCATACACGCCGTTATCCGACAGAAAAAGAATTTGATTACCAACCTGCACAACGGACTTACGCGCCAAACATCCAACCTCTCGCGTGATTTCCTGCACAACCGTTTCCTCCAATGCCCCAGTTACGCCACGAATCAAGTGGATGGTATTCCGATTGAATACAACTAAGTTGTCCTCGGAAAACGGCTGAATTGCCACAACACGATCCGCACCACCAGACGCAATGCGATAGTTGCCATAGATCTGATCGTAGGTGTTTTGATCCAGAATGTCGGAAGCAATAATCTCATCCGTAATATTGCGAGATTCAATTGTGGGAGACCCAGAGGCTCCTGATGTCGTATAAAGGAATGGCATCCACAGCCTACGCTGGTGATAAATAGCCCACGGCGGCGCAGGCATATGGGAAAACCCGCCACCTACAGACATTGGTTTGCTTAAAACCACCGACGCGCCAGCGATGTCGTCCGCGTCAGCATAAAACTTAAACGTAGTAGGTGGGCCGGGGTCGGCGTCGGAGTCAGCATAAAACACCCGATACTCAGATAGCTCATTGAGGTTGGTGTCGCCGCGAGAAATAATCTTAACTAAATCGTTCTCTGAAATATCGTGGCCAGAGGACTCAGTGACGGTAACCACTCCACCCGAAATTGCTGTGTTCCCAGAAGTGCTATACACCAAAGGCTGGGTATAGTCACCGTTTCCTACTAACTCAAACGCCGGAGTTCCAGTTAGGTCTCCATCCCACTGCAAGGTCGTTTCGCCGTCCCTAAAAATAAAAATGTAGTTAAATGCTTGCAGCATATTAACCTTTGAGGAAATCGTAACGCCTGAAGGATAGGAAATGTCAGTAACAACTCCATCTACAAGGTTTACAAGAAAAACCTTTGAGTTTGCCGCAATCGCAATATACTCCTCATTGTTAGATGATGGGTCGGAAAACAAACACGAACCGTATGCAGCGTTAACGACATCATCATCAAGGACTGGGGGAGTTCCAGCGTCATCAAGGGTAAATGGCAAAGTAAGGGCCAATGCGTCAGTAACAAGCGAAGACCCAAAGTGCTGATGTCCCTTGCGGGTTTGCCACGCCCCATTAATGTCCATACGTCCGTTGGAGGACATCGCCACCTCGGATGGACTGAGCTGATCGGGTCGCAGCCGTGCGTTTATTCGAGAAAACGAAAAGTCTCCCTCATCAACGATGGGGTTATCAAGCGAGCCATAATTGCTATACCGAGGCATTCATTTAGTATAGCCTATGCCACAAGGGCTACTTCCGGTATTTAGCCGTTTTTTTGGCAATAGACTTGGGCTGCTTAACAAACTGCTTGCCCTTCTTCATGCCCTTGCGCTTGGCCCTATTGGTTGCGGCTTTTTCTGCGGAGGTCAAAGACTTCCATGCGGCTTCTGGCAAATACCGTTCTCCGGTTTTAAGGCTGGGCTTTCCCGAGTTGGTGCGCCACTTCTGCTTTGTCCAGTCGGCAAGACTCTTTTGCTGTGCTTTCATCGAGAAGTCTTATATCCGCCGCCCTTGGCTTTGTATTGCTTGGCCAGCATTTGGGCCTTACGAGCCGACCACTGGCCTGGGCGTCCGCCCTTACCACCAGACTTAATCGACTGAAACAGTCGCTTCCGCATTGTTGGCTTTGTATATACGCCAGCAGAGTTTACAGTAGATTTTTTAGCAGGCATTTTGTTAACAGTTCCAAGCACGCCGACTCCAATAGTTGGCGGACAGCTTGTTGCTTTTACCCTTGATGCCACCAGACCTAGCGCAATAGCTCTTCTTGCGAGCTGGCTGGCTCTTCTTAATGGTCATATTGGCATCGCCAAAGCGCACCACTTTCTCTTTTCCGTCCTGACAAGCCTTGACGACAAACTTCTTACCGCCCTTAACTTCCCTTCTAGGGCTATTACAGGGCAAATCTCTAGGGTTCTTAGGCATTGGTATAGGTATCGCCTTAAAATGGCTTTATTTGGCCTTATTGACGCTCTTCTCCTTGTTAAGTTTATCAAGGTTTTGAGACTGTTTCATAATCCAACGGACAGAAAAGATACTAACCGTAATTGATCCAAGCAACGCAGCCACTTGCAAAAGGTCAGCAGCCAGTTGAAGGACTGCAAGTGTTGATGCCCAGCTAAGGGCGTTTAGCAAGCCAATCCTGATAGTATCAAATAGCTGAATCACTTGGCGGTCCTTTGCAATGGACGTGATCCAAACCACCACATTACTGCTGTTGATGTAGCAAACACAAAGTCACCCAGAATCACAGCAACTGCGGCCTCCCCTACAAATCCCGCAGCAATAAATAGAATCAGGGAAATAACCATAGCCCATGTTAGCCCTGGACGAGTAAACGCTCTAAAGGCATCCACCATTACCCGTGTAGAAATCACCCACAAAGGAGTGTTTTCTGGAATCTCAACCGACTCTTTATCGCTTTTTAGACTTGAGTCGAAACTCTTAAACTCGGCCTCGGTAACCTTGAGGCGAGAAATAGATTCCATCTTCTTAATCTCAAGCTCAGTTTCCCAAGCCTTAGACTTTGCGTCTACTATCTTTTGAACAACTGAAAAAATGCCGCCTAAAATAGACCCACCCGCCGCACTAGAAAGAAACGTAAACATGAGTTATTTTAACACATGTTTACAACCACTCACTTACATTTTTTTCTAGGCATTGTTCGCTTTTTACCCTTGGCCTTGGATGGGCGACCAACTTTGTTTCCGTATGTTCCTTTTCCGTATGGCATTTTATTCTTCGGTTTCAGGTTCTGGCTCTTTAAGGGCCTCCAAGATATCCTTTGCATGCTGCTGTAAGGCTGCGTGCTGGTCCGCGCTTAGAGCGGCAATGCGCGTGGCAATGTATAGTTGATTAAGTTTTTCTTGAATAGTCATACAAACAATTTATAACTCAACTTAACGGTGGTTGTCAATTAGTTATTTTCCAACGCCTCAAGGCGGGCCGTGAGTTCCTTGATCGAGTTGACAAGCGCGAAGGTTAAGGCGTGTCCATTCCAGTTCAGCACTTCGGTTTCTTGCTCATCGTCCTCCTCTAGCTTAACCATGTAGCTGCCAACGCACTCAGGGAATGCGGTGATTGCCTCTTGAGCAATGATGGAAATCTTATCCTCGCCGTCATCGATCATACCGGCCTTACCGTTGTATCGGTAGGTGACGGGGCGCAGTGAAAGCACTGCGTCGAGCCCTTTTGTGTATTCACCGGTTTCGGTTTTAATACGAGCGTCGGACGCAATGGTCCAAGTGTTGGTTGATGGTTTTGCGGCGGAGTCGGTGCTCAATTGGAGCTGGTATGCAGGTGCCGTCAGGCCAATGCCGACGTTGCCGGAGTTGTCGATCCGCATCCGTTCGTTGGCTCCATTAGTTAGGAACCGTGTAGAATCAGCCGACTGCACTTCTAACCCAGTAGACGCACGAACAAAATAACCGGTGTTAAAAAAACTGATTTGACTGGTGGTTGCCATCTGAATGCCGGTGGAGTCCAGCGACATCACGGTTGAGGCTGCGCCGCTGTATGCTGCGCCGTTTACGGCAAAGTCCATTTGCGCCGTCGCGCCTCCACCAACTCGGCTTACATTGATGTAGCCCCATTCGTTTGCAAGATTATCTAGCCGCCAAGCAAGGCGCGACCCGATCCCAGCGTTGCTGTCTGCGTTCTCAAGTAGCAACGCAACAGCCCCGGCATCGTTGGCCGTGTTGGTGACGCTGAGCTTTGCTGCCGGTGACGCCGTGCCAATGCCGACGTTGCCCGAGCTGTCGATCCGCATCCGTTCGCTTCCAGCCGTTGTCAAACTATCTAAGCCACCATTACCCGTTGATCCGGTATAAAATACTAAACCTGTCGGCATATCAGAAGCGGAATTAAAAGTTCCTTCAGATATCCCCGACATAGATGCGGCATAATCTACATTCGCCAATGTTCCATTTGTGTGATTTCCGCCAAAATAAACTGTGCCTAGCGTATTTGAAGAACCAATAGCAGCATCTGTTCTATTTTTTACAAGTGCTAATTTTCCGCTAAATCCTTGGGATGCATTATTATCGGATCGTTTTCCTATATTGATAATTGCAGGGGAAAATCCAGAAGCAGAACTATCTTCAATGTATAAACCACCAGCAGCTGCGGTTCCAGAAATGGACAACTTACTCCCGGGTGCCGTCGTGCCGATGCCGACGTTGCCGTTGTTGAGAACAGACACCTTTGTTGTGCTACCGGTTAGTAGCAGTAAATCGCCACCAGCTCCTACTGCGCCAATCTGCATATTGCCCGAAGAGTCGAGTCCAAGTCGTGCGACGCCGTTAGAGTAGTAATTCGTATTAGTAAAATCGAGGAACGTCCCCGATGTGCTCGTGCCCTCCATTAATGATGCAACCGCTTCGGTTGCTGCTACGGTTAACGCTCGTGCTGGTGACGACGTCCCCACGCCGACTTTCGCACCGACAAGATTTAGAAGATCTCCTCCCGTTGGTGTGCCTAGTTTTATTAGGTCATTAGCTTTATTGCCAACAATGTAAGGGCGACCCGGCGCGGTGCTCCAGTTGAGTGACGAGTCGTCGGCTAAATTAACGTTGCCGCTATCATCTATCGCTACCCCTGAGTTTTGAACCAGTTTCCCGGTCGTGCCGTCGTATCGCACAACAGCATTGTCGGTGGATGACGCCGGGCCGACTATGTCGCCGCCCAAGAACCGAGAGTCGTCGCCTGCTGCGACCGTCCCTGCGGTGGTGCCTACGTCCAAAGTTGCCGAGTTGCCAAGACCAAGGTTATCTCGTGCATCAGACGCATTGTCAGCCCCCGTTCCACCATTAACAATGGGCAATACGCCACTAATATTATTCAGGGAGTCTGGTGTATCCAGAATGAGGGTCTTAAAAACGTCCATTTTACAAATAGTTCAACTCTTGCATTTCAAGCACAGCATCCGTGCTTGCTTCGCGAATAGCCTTAACCTTGGAAACCATCTCCCGCGTCCAATAAACAGAACTTCCTGCGGGCATACGATAACCAAGTGAAGCGGTCGGATCGGTGGTGCCATCCATCGTTACACGAATTGCAGCATCATTAACCTGAACAAGCACATGCGTCGTGCCAGAGTTTAATGTCCAATCCAACACCTGCTCCGCCGTAGAACTGATTGTGTTCTGCCGGTGGGTGGTGGCGTTTTGGGGGATTGCCTGAGATGGCGTATTAACAATTCTTGCGTTAGGCATGGTATTAAACAGTAAAGGGTGAAGCCTGCACGGCAATAGTTGATCCGCCACCGTGAAACATCTTAGCCGAATCGGCCTGGCGAGCAGACCAAAAGCCGTGGAATCCAGCCACAAACTCATGGCCGTTAGACGCAGAGGGGTCTGACCCATCGAAGGTAACCATAATGCTATTGTTCCCGTTACCCTGAACATCAACATAAACAAACTTCGTATTTTCGTCATACCAAGTTGTTGCAAACTCAACAACGGTTGAAGAAACTACTAAACGTTCATCCGTTCCACCTTCAGTGGGAACAGGATAAAGATTAACTGAAAAAGTATTAGGCATAGTATTAACGAGATTGGCGAGAAACGTAAGTTGAAATTCGACGATATAAAGCGTTATTGTTCCTCTGAGTTTCTGCTTTATCCAATTCTATCAAAAGGTATTGCTGCGCTACATTTTCTTCAGCAATGGCCTTGTCAATTTGACCATCCATCCGCAAGAAGTCTGCATATGCTGCGTGAGCTATATATTCAAAAAACTCCGACGGGATGTTGGTAGATGAATCTGAATATGGGCCTTCCCACTTTTTCAAATAACCCACCCAAAATCCGCTAAGTTCTGTGTTGTTGTGTATTACATTAGCACCGTCGCTATCAACCCAAAACTCATACTCAATAGCAGAGTTAATGTTTAGTGGGTTGCTGCTCCAAATACGATTAAAGCTATCAATCTCAGAAACGCTATTAGCAATCACTGTTCCAGATGGAGTATAGGTTTGGGAACCACTTCCGCTGGAAAGCTCATAGGTAAACGTGTCGTTGTCCACCGATCCGGTGCTAATTGACAAAACTTGATGACTGCCATTTGCAGATGCATCTAGATCGGCAACAGTAACATACATGCCCTCGGCAAAATTAACAGTCGTATTGCACCTAATTGTAACTATCGTGCCAGAGCGAGACGCCGCTTCAATAGTATATTGCGTAGGCGTAAAAGTAGTTGCAATAAGATTGTTAACCGCTGGCCGGGCCTGTGCACCCACAATGTAGCGCGGCCAAACTTTGTTTTGTCGATAAGCCTGATATGCCCTGCGATTTACAAAGTTAAGGATGCTCCCCTTTTCGCTAGGGTTAAAGTTGCTTACACCAGAAAGCGAGCTTATTAAGGAGTAGAGGTCACTATACGTCCGGTCGGTCATATTTTGTTAGGAGAAAGATGTGGAAACTTCTTTTGATAATACTTCATAAACTCCTTGGAGTGGACCTCTTTGGCTCCGTATTTTTGCTGCATACGAAAAAACTCCCACTCAGGAATTACTCCAATGCAACGACCCAAACCCGGCACCTCTCTTTGATTTACCAACTCCTTTGCCTGTTCCGCAGCCTGCGCCTCCTTAGAGCGTTCAATTTCTTTCTTAAACTCTAGTCCCGTAGTAAGCTCACGCATCAAGGCGCGATTAATTTCTCCGTCGTGATACTTAGGGAATGACGTAATTAAATGCATAATAATAGGGCTACCCCGAAGGATAGCCCCATTATAACATGTAAGTCTAGTAGTTAGATTTACGCAATAGCGGTGATCTTACCGTGAGCACCAGGGTGCTTGACCAACAGCGACAGGGTGGTGTCAACGTAACCACGCTCACCGCCACCTTGATTCGGAAGGCGGGTCGAACCAAGACCGATCAACTCGGAAACGCCGTAGTAGTCAGGATTGATGAGGTAACCCGTGTCCTTGTTCGACGTGTCAGGGGCGCAGTCAGGGTTCATGTTAACAATGCTCACCATACCGTGATCAGACTCATACATCTCAACAGAGAGTTTGATGGTCTTGGAATCAGCAGTCTGGGTAACCTGACGGTAAACCGCGTTGGTCGATCCAGAGGTGCGAGCATAGTCAGCAATAACCCGACGAAGAGCAGTGTCAGCAACCAAGGTGAGGTTGTTGGTGCTGCCAGTCACCCGGTAGATGGACGTGATGAGGTCGTTAAAGCCGCTTTCGGTCAGGGAGCCACTGCTGTGGATGGAATCCGCAGGGGTGCGGTAAGCAGCAGGAACGTCAGTCGGACCAGCCGAATCAATCCAGCCACCAAGGCCGCGCAGGCCATAAACGACGCCAGCACCATTTTCAGCCGTGCGATCATTTGCGGAGCAGAGGGTAGCCTCTACGTCGCGCTTGAGTTCGCGGGCAGACTTAGCTTCGGCCTCAGCAATCTTAGCCGGTCCAACGGACTCAACGGCATCCTGCAGGTCCGAAACCATGAAGTCACGGCGGAACTTTTGCACGTAGTTGCCGAGACGGGCGCGGCCACTAAACTTGTCGGTAAATCCATTCGCGGGAACGTCAGCACCCTCGGCAACACCCGTGGTAACAGGAGCAGCCAGCGAATCAACCGTCCATTCAACGAAGGTGGCAGTTGCTTTGCTTTTGGGAGCAGACGAGAGAACAGGAGTCTCCTCGGGAGCGAGGATCGTCAGGATGTCGGTGAGGTCTTCACGATTGGAGACCCCAGAACCAGGATTAGTGGTGTCGTAGGTATTTGAAAAAGCCATGATTATAAAGTAAAATTATTTACGCTTAGAGTGTTGAAGAGTGCGGAGAGCTATAAAGTCCTGTGTAGCACCTGAAGTTGAGAATCGTTGTTGGACATCTTTCACTGCTTTAGCAGCGCGAGGTTCTGGCTGCTCGCTTTGAGCAGTGGAACTAATCGAGATGGACGGAGGAGTGATTCTTGCGCTAGGCTTTGTCTGATTAACTGGCTTACGATTATAAATGGAATTAGCAGCGTGAGCTATCATATATTCCATATACGGTTCCAGATCAGGCACCTTCTCTACGGCCTCCTTAATCAAGGGGCTTTCGCGAAGGGATTCAAACTGCTTTCGCACATCATTATCCTCTCCATCAATCCAAGAAAGCTCGGACTTAATAGCCTCAGAAAACTGCGCCTTCATATTAAGGCGTTGCTCTTTAGCCTGTAAATCCTGCAATCGTGCAGGCAAAAACGTCTTACGGGATTTTTGGGAATCTCGCAAAACCTTTCGCACCTGAGCCTTTGTGATCTCTTGGTTGCCATTGTATGCAACAACATCATCTGCTGCCAGATGGTCGTTGTTCCACAAAATGTCTTCCGCCCATTCAATAGCTTCGTCGATTTCGCTGGCTTTTGCCTGCAAATCTTCAACGGTATTGATGTCAGAAAAGGGGTTGTTTTCAACCTTCTTAACTTCCAAGGGATCTTTTTGGCTTTCACGACTTTGCATTTCCTGCTTTAAGGCATTAAGCTGTTCCTCGGCTTGCTTACGCTTTGCGGTAAGCTCACCAAATCTAGCTACTGCTCGGCTCCCTAGCTTTTCGGCTAGTTCACGAAGCTCGGCCTCTGACATGGATTCTAGGTCGATCTCGCTTTTAGAAAGAACTTCTTCTTCGTCTTGGCTTTCAAGCTGACCCTCGTTGACGATTTCCGCGTTAGATTCGTCTTGAGGCTCTGGAGCAGTTTCCTCCTCCACCTGTTCTGCCTTAACTTCCGATTCTTGGGGTTCTGTATTAATCTCCTTAGTAAACACTTTAGGTTCACCAGAAGGCTTTCCATTACCGCCTTTGCGATGGAGTGCATACATTCCAAACGCAAGATTATCTGACTGTTCCGCTGGACTTGGTTCACCCGCAGCGTTGGGTGTTAGGACTTCATTAGACATAGTTATCAACGCTCTCT
>Ga0255039_10000408_pt1 | contig 13951 bp, 8 predicted proteins | sample BC1_12_1_MG_FD_181713 | JGI IMG/M metagenome (GOLD analysis project Ga0255039, IMG submission 181713) | Seawater microbial communities from Strait of Georgia, British Columbia, Canada - BC1_12_1 | ecosystem: Environmental > Aquatic > Marine > Strait | place: Canada: British Columbia | collected... | reverse complement strand
CCCCCCCATTTTCTTAACTTTATTTCAATTAAATGTTACAGAAAACCCGATGAATAAAGCACTTATACACTTTTTTCTTGCGTGTTTTACACTTGATGACTAAAATTTGGATCAAAATGGTAAAAGGACTTACCAAGCTTTGTCCAAGAATAAAAAAAATGGAGTTTAACGTGAAGAAAGCATTGCTTACCGTTTTAACGGTATTTTCAGTTTTGGCAATGTCACCACAAATTAAGGGTGACATCGATACCGTAGAACTAGACATCACTGACTATGGCACTATTCAACTACTGCTCTATCCTGATATCACACCTATTACAGTCACAAACTTCCTAGATTATGTCAATGATGACTTTTATGATGGGTTGATATTCCACCGCGTCTTCGATAATTTTGTTAACCAAACCGGTAACGAAGATCCCAATGGCGATTCCCCTCCCAAAAATGACCCCATTGCAAATGAATTTTTACGTTCAAACATTCGTGGCACCATCGCCATGGCTAAAGTAGCTGGTGACCCTAATTCTGCGACCAGTCAGTGGTTTATCAATGTCAATGACAATAGCCAAAATTTGGATAACCAAAACGGTGGTTTTACCGTTTTTGGCAGGGTCGTTAATGGCATGGATATTGCGGATGAAATCAACAACGTCCCTGTTGATGGCAATAAGAAACCACAGACACCAATTATCATCGCATCAGCGACACAAAAAGTACTCTTTGACCCCAACAGTAACGACTTTGCGGATACCCCATATTTAGGTGCGCTAGTGCTTAACACTCCTTATATATACATAGGACAAGGTGACCATCTCTATCAAACGTTTAATGTCGAACTAACAAACGAAACGCTTGCAGATATTAGCACCTTAAAAATTACCCAATCTGGTGCAGCGGCGTCTGGTGTTGATCAATATCAATTGTGGTTGGCAAAAGATATTTTTACAAACATATGGATCGTAAAATATATTTTAAACGGCACGACCGAAATAGATGCCGCTAGTGCTGAATCAGTTGTTCCATTTACGACACTTGCAGATGAGCAAATGAATTTCCGTCTCATCAACGGCGATACTGTCCCCTTCGATTTATCAGACCCCAACGATACTTCTGATCCAGCGAATACTATTTTGACGACTGTTGATGGCATCACAACCAAACAAGAAATTGTTTCTTTCGAAGAAACCGATGCTTTATTTCCAGATCACCTAGACTCATCGTTTACGCAAACCAATCTTGTCGTCGTAAAAACATCTATCATCGGTGACGCTGGCGGAGAACACTTATGGCAATATTATCACCCTTTGATTGGCTTAGCTTTTGAAATATCTGGCACTGGTGGCGAAATAAGTGATGTTGATCATAGCGGCACTGGGTGGCATTTACCCACATATAGTGACGGGCCAACGACGGCCGTTGTTTCATTTAAGGCGAGTGAAAACAGAGAAAAGCCTTCTGACAAATTCACCATTTCAGGTTCAACCAACTTAAAGTTAGCCGACCTTGTTGGCAACGAATTTTCAATAATGCTCGATCGTTATCAATCACCATGGATACCATTTTCACTATTTAAATCCAAGAAAGATGGCAAAAGGTTTGTGTATGAAGGTTCACCTGATGGCAAAAAAAACAAATTTGACATCGTTATAGATCCTGCCCAACCAGACAGCGACGATCCGAATATTTTTACTGAAGGTTCCTTCTCCATCACCGGTAAGAAACTAAATTTAAATAACATTGACACACCACTTACTGCCACAATATTTTCTGGTACTTTTGGCGAATCAACACCGACCAAATTTAAAGGTGATGATTCAATGCCAATTCGTTTCAGATTAGGATATACTGATCGCATAAAGGTAAAATCATTTAAGCACACAACAATACCTTCAAGTACATCGGGATATAGCAATATAAAAGTAAAAGGTAAAATATCAGTCGATCAAGAAGCTTCAACGATAGACCTCACAGATATTGATGTCGTGATCAAATGGAGTCAAAAAACTGTCATATTTGACAAGTTTAAACGGTCTGGAAAAGGAAACGATTTTGTTCACAAAAGCAGTGGCAATATTGCACATAAAGCTAGTTTTGATATTGATAAAGGTTCCTTTTCTGTTGAAATTAAAAACACATTATTAGCAAATCCATCAACGCCCCGATCTTTTTCTGTTTCGTTTCAATCAGGCACTAAAATATTTGACGAAACAGTAACCCTCGTAGGCATTGGTACTTTACCGGCAGAATCTAATGAATAAACTTAACAAATATATAATCAGACTTATGCTGCAACAAAACAAAGGTCAAACACATATGAGTCAAAACGTATCACATCGTTTTAAGCGCACTGTCAATGCAGTATCATTTGCAATCGCTATCGCCGTAATGACGAATATTACAGGTGCAGCAGACAACCCCTACGACGTCCTCAGTGCAAGCTTCCATAAACGCGCAACAAGCACAGCGCTAATTAACGACGATAACCGCCTTGCTCCCCTTAGTCTACAAGCGTGTCTGCGCATTGCTTTAAAAAACAATCTTCAGTTGCAAATTGATGGATATTCACCTGCGATTTCATTAGGAGAAGTCGTCTCTGCAGAAGCTGCATTTGATGCAGTAATGTTTGCGTCAGGCTCATACAATAGTACTGACGAGGCGAACCTACTCTCAACCACAACTGATGGCGTTACAACGACAACGCAAGATGGCATAAGCACTGAAGAATTACCTGCTAGCCCCGTCAGCCGTATTCACGAATATAATTACCAATTAGGGTTGCGCAAACAACTCCCTACTGGTGCGACCATTGAAATTAGCGAAAACTATCGTCACTACAATGACATCACCAATAGTCAATTTCGTTACTATTCCCCACTTAGAGAATTTACGACTAAGATACAACTAACACAACCGTTACTAAGAAACTTTGGTATTGACCTTAACCGCGCAAACATAAACGCCGCACGCAATCGTTATCAAATCGAATTACAAGACTTCGAGTTATCTGTTGTTGATACAATCAGAACTATTGAAACCATTTATTGGCAATTATGGCAATCACGATTAATGGTCATTATCTACCAAGATTTACATGATCGGGTAAAGGAAAATCAAAGAAAGCTTGATAAACGACGATCTTTCGATGTCGATATCACTATTATAAAGCGAAACGCTGCTTTATATCAACAAGCCGTATCTTTTTTGTTAAGCTCAAAAAATCAAGTAAGTACATTTCAAGATAGATTGCTAGTATCACTCAATGATCCACAATACCTGCTCTCAGACAAAATTGAAATATTACCAACAGACACTGCTTCAACCTCCCTACAAGAAGTAGACAGAGTAAAATCTCTCGAAACAGCATTAATGTATAGACCAGAAGTTATTGCGCAAACATTTAAGGTTGACACTTCGGATTTGGCTGTTGGCATTGCTAAAAACCAAACTTTACCTGCATTAAATTTACTCCTTAGTTCTAATTTAAATGGTTTCAGCCGAGAACGTAGCGAAGCATATGACATTAAAAATGACCTAGACTACAATACATATAGCGTCGGGATCCAGGCTGAAATCCCTATTGGCAATCGCGATGCAAAGGCAAAGTTATCAATCGCAAAGAAACAACGACTACAGCAGATCCTTAATCTCAAGAAGACAAAGGAAGAAATCACCGCCGATATGAATATCAGCATTAATGATTTAAACACTTCTCATTCAACAATTAAGGCAAATCAAGACGCTACGGCTGCATATGCTGATGCATTTAATAGTTATGTCCAAAAAGAAGATGCGAATGCTGCCCTTACGGCAGGATTTCTTAATCAAAAAATTGATGCTGTAGAAAGATTAGCGACTTCACAAAGAACTTGCACCACTGCCATATTAAATTATAACGTGGCAGTCCTCAATTTCCACCGCGCACAAGGTACCCTGCTACGATACAACAATATTAAACTAGCAGAATTACCTAAATAGTGTGCGTTTATCCTTATTTTATTGATTAAAATTGAACGTATGCTTGCTTTGGTACCCTCTAGATTATACAATTGAATTGAACAAACTTGCCCGCGTCGCAGTAGCCTTGGCTCCCCCCTAGCCGACCTACTCACGCGGGCCTTTATACTACTACAGAATGGCTTATGCCGTTATTATACGTATCTATGAGATGGGCGTGAAACAGTACCCTATTTTCAAAATAGTCATGCGATAGCGCTGGCGCCTGCTAAACCTCAGCACACTCAATGTAGCACACTCAATGTAGCACAATTAAATTATCTATACAAGCGCTTTGAAGAAATCCCCTTATTTGGACTTCCAATAATTCGTTCCGTTTTCAATCCCAACCGGTGTGTTATTTTACGCACTAGTGCGCACCTTGACAGTTTGATCGAAAGTGCTTATGCTTGCCTTTTAATATTAACAACGGAGTGTTTTGATGACTGTTACAAGATTTGCACCTTCTCCTACGGGCTACTTACATGTTGGTGGCGCCCGAACGGCCTTATTTGCGTGGCTTGAAGCCAAAAAGAATAATGGCACCTTTATCCTACGTATCGAAGATACTGACCAAAAGCGTAATACCCCCACAGCTACAGACCAACTGATCAAAGATCTCAAGTGGTTAGGTCTCGACTGGCAAGAGGGACCAGATGTTGGTGGTGCCAATGGGCCATACAAACAATCTGAACGGCTCGATATTTACCGAAAACAAATAGACCAACTTCTTGCAGATGGCAAGGCATATTGGGCATTCGACACGCCAGAAGCACTTGGCGCCATGCGTGAATTGGCTCAAAAAGAAAAACGGGACTTTATATACCCACGCCCAAAAACTTTCCCATCACCTGATGAAGTAAAAAGACTACGCGAGAGTGGCAAAAAAGGTGTGATACGCTTCGCCTTACCCGATGAAGTCGTTACAGTCGTTGATACCGTCCGAGGTAACGTTAAATTCCCACTCAATACAATGAGCGATCTTGTCATTCAAAAATCAGATGGTTTTCCAACTTTTCACCTTGCCGTAGTTGTTGATGATGCCTTAATGGGTGTCACCCATGTGATCCGTGGCCAAGAGCATTTAATGAACACCCCTGGTCATATTGCCTTACAGCAGGCACTTGGATTTGACACACCTAAATATTCACATATTTCAGTCACTGTAAGTCCTGGCGGTGGCAAACTCTCTAAACGGGAACGATCAAAAACGTTACTTACGCATATCAAAAAAGCAGATGATGTCGATTTAGATACATTAGCAACTGCAGGGCATTTATCACGTGCACAGCTCGATACCTATATCAGTGGTGACACAACGCCAGACCAACCTGAAATCACCTTAATGGCAAACGCATTAGGCGTCGAATTGCCAGAAATCAATGTCTCCGATTTTATCAAAAGCGGGTATCTTCCAGAAGCGATGTTAAACTTTGTCGCGTTACTCGGTTGGAATCCTGGTGACAATCGTGAAGTAATGCCACTAGAGGAACTTATCGAAGCATTTGATATCAGTCGCTTAGTAAAATCAAATAGCTTATTTGACAGAAAAAAATTGAGCGCCTTTAATACTGATCATATGAAAATGATTTCGGCAGAAAAATTACGCAAATATATGCGTGACTATTTAGTCGCAAACGAACTACCCATGAATGACATTGATGATACGTTACTATGCAAATTACTTACATTATGTGCAGGTGCTAGAAATTTTGACGACATCGTTACCAAATGCTTGTTCATGTATATAAAAACAGAAGATATCGTCTTAGACGCCAAGGCTGAAAAGAAATTTCTCCGCAAAGAAGGCGCCCCGCAACTACTTAAAATAACCCGAGATGCATTGGCATCTATTGATCCATGGGAAGCAGATGCAATCCATGCCATGATTAAAACAGTGGCTGATGCAAACGATGTAGGTATGGGTAAAATTGCCCAACCACTCCGCATTTGCATCTCTGGATCTACGATTAGTCCAGCGATTCACGATAGTTTGACACTACTGGGCAAAGAAGTTACCCTTTGCCGTATAGATAATGTTTTGGCATATTTGGCCAAGGCAGTTGAATAATATTTTGCTCGATATAAAATGCGCTAAAATTAATAAAACACGTGGCGCTACATATTAAAATAAACACTTTGAAAGGATTCTCGTTTATGTCATTACTCGTTACCGGCTCAATCGGCATCGATACCGTTACCACCCCTTTTGGCACCAGTGAAGCATGCCTCGGTGGATCTGCTGTCTACTTCTCTATGGCTGCCTCATGGTTTACACCTGTTCGCTTTCTCGGTGTCGTAGGCGATGATTGTCCATTTGATCTCCATAAAACATTTTCTGGCCGTGATGTCGATTTAACAGGTCTTGAAGTACGGGCAGGCAGTAAAACATTCAGGTGGCAAGGCAGTTATGTCGGTGCAATGAATGATGCCAATACAGATAGCGTTGAATTAAACGTATTGGAAGAGGCGCCAGCGACCTTACCAGACAGTTATACCGATACCGAATTTTTATTCTTAGCAAATACAGCACCTGCATTGCAAAGTCAACTTATCGACAAAGTGAACGCCCCAAAACTAATCGTTGCAGACACCATGAATTTATGGATCGACATTGCACGGGCAGACTTCGAAGCATTACTCAAAAAAATTGATGGCCTCGTATTAAACGAAGGTGAAGCACGTATGTTTACCGGCAAAGACAATCTCGTGGCTGCAGCAAAAGCTATTTGCAAGGAAGGACCCAAATTTGTAATTGTCAAAAAAGGAGAACATGGCACTTTGTTAATGACCAAAAACAATGAATGCTTTGTCCTTCCTGCATACCCTACAGATAAAGTCAAAGATCCTACCGGTGCAGGTGACAGCTTTGCTGGCGGCATGATGGGATATCTCGCCAATGCTGGCAACTACGAATTGAATACCCTAAAGCAAGCGATTGCGTGCGGCACTGTCGTAGCTAGCTTAAATATCGAAAATTTTTCACTCGATGCCCTGCAAAATGCAACCATTGATGATATTAACAATAGATTAAATACGTTAAAAGAAATGATACAGTTTTAGCTGCTTATGCATAAAAAAGCCACCGTTAACCCCTTTGGATTTTAATACAGATGTCGTTTAAATGTTTTATTGCACTACCCATTGACCAAGCGGTAAAAGAGGAGCTTGGCAGCGTCATCAATGTTTTTAAGCAGAATGATATTTTTTCTGACAATAATATTCGCTGGGTCGACACCCGCGAAATGCACCTGACCTTGAAGTTTTTAGGTAAGGTAGAAGATCGCGACGTGCCAGACATATGCAATGCGCTAACGCAAGCATGCCATTCGTTAACATCATTTGAGTATGTCATTGACGGCATAAGCACGTTTCCCGACAGCAGTGCCGCCCGCGTGATCGTAGCAACAATCACAGAAGGAAGTACCTTGCTTGCAAGCTTGGCTGATGAAATCGACCAAGCGATGAACCACATTGGTTTTATGTTAGAAAACAGAAAGTTTTCCGGCCATATTACTTTGGCCCGTATTAAAGAACGAAAAACGGGATACACCGTAAATGAACACCTAGATGAAATACCGAGCTATGCACCTGTCGTGCAACTCGCAAATGAAATTAGGCTACTACAAAGTGAACGCGAAAAAGGTGGGGTAACATACACCACGATGCATCATATTAAGTTAGTACCGAATAATTAAAATAAATAGAAGTTAATACAAAACCAAAATCAGGCACCCAAGACTAAAAGGAAACTAATCATGGCCAAAGCAAAGAAAGTTGCAAAAAAAATAACCGCAGAAGGCGATCCAAAAGCATTAGACAACGCCTTGTCACAAATTGAAAAAGAATTTGGATCAGGCTCAATCATGATGATGGACTCATCTAAAGGCATCGAAATCGAAGGGCTTTCTACCGGCGCCCTTTCACTAGATATCGCCCTTGGCGGCAAAGGCTTTCCGCGCGGGCGAATCGTAGAATTATATGGCCCTGAATCAAGTGGTAAAACAACCCTTGCACTTACATGTGTGGCTCAGGCACAAAAAGAAGGTGGCGTCTGTGCTTTCATAGATGCTGAACATGCCCTTGACCCTATGTGGGTAAAAACCATAGGTGTCAATACTGAATCGCTTTTGGTCTCTCAACCTGAAAGTGGCGAACAAGCACTTAACATCGTGGAAACACTTGTAAAGAGTAATGCCGTCGATTTGATTATTATTGATTCGGTTGCAGCACTTATACCACAAGCAGAGCTTAATGGCGAAATCGGTGATAGTCACGTCGGTTTGCAAGCACGCATGATGAGTCAGGCGATGCGTAAACTAACGGGCTGCATCAGTAAAACCAAGACATCTCTAATCTTCATCAATCAAATTCGTGAAAAAATCGGCGTGATGTTTGGTAGCCCAGAAACAACACCGGGTGGCCGTGCCCTAAAATTTTATAGTTCGGTGCGTGTCGATATCCGTCGCACAAGCACCATTAAAGATGCATCTGGAACGGCAATGGGTAACAATGTTCGCGTACGCGTTGTCAAAAATAAAGTTGCCCCACCTTTTAAAGAAGCACTCTTTGATATCATGTTCAACGAAGGTATTTCAATTACAGGTGACCTCATCGACCTCGGTGTTGATCGCGGTATTTTAAAGAAAGCAGGCGCATGGATTAGTTATGGCGAAATGCAAATCGGCATGGGCCGTGAAAAGGCCAAAGCATTTTTAAAAGAAACACCAGAGCTTGCCGATGAAATACGCGAAAAAATAATGGACATCGAAGCAGGCGTTGACATTGACGATACGCCAGAAGCACCAAAAGAGGAAGCTAAAACGAAAACCAAGCCAAAAAAAGGTGCCAAAAAATAAGGTTCATCCGCGAATTGCGGGGATTCATGTAATCAGTAGTTCATCGCTGTCTCAAATTTCGATGGTGAAATTCCAGATAAACCACGATGTTTATCGGAATTTTACCATCGGAGTGCAATGGGATTCTCTAATGTCATTTAATAAATTGATGGGAATTAGCTTTAATCCCGATATGCATCGGGAAATTACTTTTAAAATTTTTGCCACAGAATGCCCTGCGGGCGGTACAGAAAGCGCTCTGTGAGCGTACGGATGGAAAAATTATTTTACTTAAATTCCGCTGCGTCCATTCATAAATAAAAGGAGATAACTTTTTCCCGACATAGATCTTAGATTATAAAGCTTATAAACAGATCGTTTTCAGTGGTTCAAAAAAAATATTGAGTACCCTCTAAAATTGATTAGGCATTACTAACGGTTTTTAACATCCCCGAAATTGGCGGATGAACCAAAAAATAAGCCGAAAGAGCCGGCCCCCTTTAATTCTCTTGTTTTAGCTGGCGACGCATGTAGGCGGCTAAGCGACGCCCTACGACGACTTCTTCATCCATCACCTCCGTTGCACCAAGCTCCATGAACTCATCGCGATAGACATGATATCTACAACGGACGATCACTTCTGCATCTGGTGCAAGTCTTTTTAAGACGGGCATCATGCGCCGAATCGCAGCAGGGTCAGGGATTGTGATCACAATCATTGATGCTTGCCCAACCTTTAAATGTTTCAGCACCACTTCATGAGAAGCACCCCCAACAAATGTATTAAATCCAAATCGTTTTGCCCGCGAAGTCATGCGCGGATTTAAATCTAACACCGAAACATCAACATTTCGTTCTTGCAATACTTTACCAACAGCTTGCCCTGCTGGACCAAAACCAATCAACAATATATAAGGGCGTGTTACACCTAGTGTATCACCGTCGCTACCAAAATCAAAATCTCCCTCACCTTTAGGACCAAACCGCCTGTACATGATTTTCTGAAAGCGAACACCAATGGGCATCGCATTGGCGACCATAAATGGTGTCAAGAATAGCGTTGCAATCGATACGCCAACAATAAGCTTAAACATGTCTTGATCAATAACCCCACCTGATTCGCCCACCTTAGCAAGTACAAATGAGAACTCCCCCACTTGAGACAAACAAAGACCTGTGGCTATCGCATTAGAATGCAATTGCCCAAACAATCGCATCACACCCCACGTAATTGCCACTTTTATAACAATGACCAAAGCAACCACGCTGACCACTAACATCAAATGATTGATCATCCACACAGGATCGGCCAACATGCCGACAGTACTAAAAAATAACGTGACTAGTAAAGTGCGAATCGGGATCACATCAGAACGAATTTGTGTTGCAAATGGTGATTCCCCCAACAATACGCCAGCGAGAAATGCCCCCAATGCAGGTGATAAGCCAAAACTATGGGCTGCATAGCTGGCAAAAAATGCCATCACCACCCCCATAACGATCGGAAATTCCCTGTTACGTAAGACCACATCAATGCCAAGGATCGCAGGGAGAACAAACTTAAAAATGAATACAAATCCAATAAAGAGCGGCACGATCATGACACATTTTTGCGCCAAAATTATTAATATTTCTGAAAAAGTACCGCTCTCTGAAAATGCCGTTAACAAAATCATCATAGGTACGATTGCTATATCTTGAAGCAATAATATACCAACGGAATTCCTACCGGCAATCGAATCAATTTCACTACGTGACATCAGGAGCCTGATAACACATGCCGTAGAACTAAGCGCTACCATACAACCAAGCGCAATGCCTGCTTTTACAGGAATATGCAAAAACATACAAACAGCCACTACAGTTGCAACAGTTAACGTAACTTGCAAGGCGCCACCTGCCATGGCTGTTACACCAAGTTGCCTTAATTTATGCCAAGAAAACTCTAAACCAATCGTAAACAAAAGTAACGAGACGCCTAACTCAGCTAAAACCTCTACTTGATCAACATTGTCGACGAGATGAAAAGCATGCGGTCCTAAAACAGTGCCTGCAAGCAGATAGCCAAGTATCGCATTAACCTTAATACGCTCAAACAGTGCACCTAGCACAGTTGCCGTCATAAGCAACATGATGATTTCTAATAAAATGTGCCAATTATTGTCCAAAAATCAATATCCTGAAAGGTAGATAGATAAAATAAACCAGTATTTGTCATATACATATGTGTCAGTATACCATCTATCTTATCAGAATCCTACAATGTAATCTTCATAAATATCTTTCAAATATACAGTTAGCTCCTTTTTTATATCTAAATCATTTCCCCATAGCCAACTGGCACCTCTCTTTCGCATTTATCATACTGCAAGCCGTAAAGGCAAAAAAGGTTGACAAAATCTTAATAATCAAGAAAATATTGGGTTTGTTAAAACAACAGTAATTGAACCATCGGTGCGATACTTGATCGTATTCACTGAATTTGACATATAACCATAGGAAGACTTTTTCATGCCTTCGAGCAAGCAAATTCGTCAAGCGTACATCGACTTTTTCAAACAACATAACCATGAATTTGTTCCGAGTGCTTCGGTGGTCCCCTTAGATGATCCAACGTTACTTTTTACCAACGCCGGCATGAACCAATTTAAAGATATCTTTTTAGGCTCAAAAACACCCGAAAATCGTCGCGCTGTTAACAGCCAAAAGTGTATACGGGTTTCAGGAAAACATAACGATCTTGAAGAAGTGGGTAAGGATACATACCACCATACTTTTTTTGAAATGTTAGGTAACTGGTCATTCGGTGATTATTTCAAAGAGGATGCAATAAAATGGGCATGGACCTTATTCACCGATGTTTGGGGATTTAATAAAGAAAAACTGTGGGCAACCGTTTATGAAGGTAACCCAAATGAAAATATTGCACCTGATACTGAAGCCGAAAATGCGTGGCTCACCTTATCAGAAATCCCTAAAGAGCGCATTTTACGTTGTTCTGGCAAAGACAACTTTTGGGAAATGGGCGATACTGGTCCATGCGGCCCATGCAGTGAATTCCATTATGACCTCGGTCCTGAAGGTTGCGACAAAGGTGGCATCGATCATGTTTGCGAAGTAAACGGGGAATGTGGCCGTTATATTGAACTGTGGAATCTGGTGTTTATTCAATATAACCGTGACGCAACGGGTAAGTTACACGACCTTCCAGCCAAGCATGTTGATACTGGGGCAGGATTAGAACGCATCGTTGCTGTCCTCCAAAATAAAAAAAGTAATTATGACACTGATTTATTTATGCCAATCATTGAACATATTGCCAAACTTTCTAAAAAATCATACGCCAGCAAACTCGGCTGCGAAACAGACAATGCTTTCCGTGTTATTTCTGATCACGTTAGAACATTGACGTTTGCTATCAGTGATGGGGCAACATTATCAAACGAAGGGCGTGGTTATGTATTGCGCCGTATTTTAAGGCGTGCCGTACGCTTTGGTTTGGTGCTAGATTTAAAAGGTGCGTTTATCCATAAGATAGTACCGACAATTGTTGATGTCATGGGAGACGCTTACCCTGAACTCGCCCTACGCGCAGAACATGTACAAACCGTTATCAAGGCAGAAGAAGAAAGTTTTGGCAAAACGTTAGAGCGTGGTATTCAACTCTTTGAAACAAATATTGCCCAGCAAAAAGTAAATAAACAAAACGTGATCACTGGCGCGCAAGCATTTTCCCTTTATGACACTTACGGATTTCCATTGGACCTTACCGAACTCATGGCCGAAGAAATCGGTTTCACCGTAGACACTGATACTTTCGAGACCTTAATGCTTAAGCAAAAAGAAACGGCCCGTAATGCACAAAAAGGGGCCGTTTATATTGCAGATGAACTGGCCGACGTCGTACCACAAACCAACGATAACGAAAAATTTGATACCACCAGTAGTCAATCAAAAGTAATTGGCTATATTTTGGACAACGACTACATTACCAACGGCATCGTGACTAAAGATGTTGAGGTAGGCCTCGTCATGGATACCACCTGTGCTTACGGAGAGATGGGTGGTCAAATAGGAGATAGTGGTGTCATCAGCTGCCCCACCGCAAGTTTCACGTTTAACAATACCCTTAAAGTAGGTAATTGCATTGTACATTTTGGCAAAAGCAATGGTGACATAACTATTGGTGCCGAAGGTATTATCTTGGTAAACGATCCCCGTCGTAACGATATTATGAAAAATCATACAGCGACGCATATCTTACAATGGGCGTTACAAAACGTTCTTGGCGATAATGCACACCAGGAAGGATCACTTGTCACTGAAGATCAATTACGTTTTGACTTCACTTACGCTAAAGCAATGACATCTGAGCAAATTGCACAAGTAGAAACCTTAGTACGTGAACAAATCAACGCAGGTGCCGATGTCACAACCAAAATTATGAATATCGAAGAAGCTAAATCACTCGGTGCAATGGCACTCTTTAGCGAAAAATATGGAGATAAAGTACGTGTCGTTGCTATCGGCGGTGAAGGCGAGGACATCTCTGAAGCCTTTAGTACAGAACTATGTGGTGGCACCCATGTCTCAAATATCGCTGACATTGGTACATTTAAAATCCTCAAAGAAGAATCTGTCGCAACTGGTATTCGCAGAATTGTCGCAGCGACTGGTCGCGCCTTAAATAAAAATTTATATGCGCAAAGTGAACAAATCAATATTTTAGCACAACGACTCAAAACCGCGCCAGACTTATTAGAAGAACGTATTGAACAATTGCTCGACGAAAACAAGAAACTAAAATCAACAGCCAAAAAAAGTGCTGCAGGCGATCTCAAAAGCGTTTCGCAAACACTACTTGATAATAGCTTAAATATAGGCGACGCCAAAATTATTATTGGCGAACTTCCCGATGCTTCTGTTGACCTCGTCAGAGGACAATTAGATTGGCTCAGGCAAAAAGCGGTCTCATGCGTAACCGTTGTTGGGGTAAAAGGAGAAGCTAACAAAGTAATGCTCTTTGCAGCAGTGACTGACGACCTAATCAAACAAGGCTTAAAGGCAGGTGAGATCGTCAAGCAAATCGCACCAATCGTATCTGGCGGCGGTGGCGGCAA
>Ga0255039_10000407_pt1 | contig 13983 bp, 18 predicted proteins | sample BC1_12_1_MG_FD_181713 | JGI IMG/M metagenome (GOLD analysis project Ga0255039, IMG submission 181713) | Seawater microbial communities from Strait of Georgia, British Columbia, Canada - BC1_12_1 | ecosystem: Environmental > Aquatic > Marine > Strait | place: Canada: British Columbia | collected... | reverse complement strand
AAAGCATAAAACAAATCTCTTCCTCTTTGCTCTTCATCACCGTGATTTTTTTTCATTTCTAAAAATTCACGTATATCTTTATGCCACGGTTCCAAATAAATTGCAAAAGATCCATTACGCTTACCGCCTCCTTGGTCAACATACCTAGCTGTATTGTTGAAAACTCTCAACATGGGAACTATGCCATTAGAGGTACCATTAGTGCCTCTAATATGACTACCGGAAGCTCTGACATTGTGTATATGTAATCCGATCCCTCCAGCCCATTTACTAATTTTAGCACAATCGGTAAGAGTCTCATAAATACCTGCAATACTATCATCTTTCATAGACAAAAGATAACAAGAACTCATCTGTTGTCGTGGAGTTCCCGCATTGAAAAGAGTAGGCGTGGCGTGTGTAAAATATTTTTCCGACATCAAATCGTAAGTTTCCTTTACTCTTTTTAAATCTTTTCCGTGAATAGCCACACTAACTCGCATCCACATATGCTGCGGTCTTTCCAAAATGCGTTTGCCAATTCTAAGCATATAAGCTCTTTCTAATGTTTTAAATCCAAAATAATCCATAAGATAGTCTCTATTAAAATCAAAATATGACTGTATTTCGTCAGAATGCTCTGAAACAATGTCATATATTTCCTTGCTTACTAAAGGAGAATGTTTGTTATGAATATCTTTAAAATTATATAAATCTGAAACTACTTTTAAAAAGGAGGCGTCAGTATTTTTGTGGTGATTTGAAACCAATATACGACTAGCTAATCGGCCATAATCTGGGTGCGTAGTAATAAGTGACGCACATTGCTGTGCTGTAAGTTCATCTATTTCTTTGGTTGAAATCCCATCATATAATCGATCAATTATTTTTTGTACCAATGAAGTATAATTGATTTTCAGGTTTATTTTCCCAGTTTCCTTATCATTGCCCAGTACTGTAACGCGCTTTAAAATTTTATCGAAAGAAAATATTTCTTTTTCACCATTTCTTTTAATGACGTGATCCTGATAACTCATCGTATACAAATATAAATATTATAATTTTAAATAGTTGTAATTATAATATATTTTCAAGTACTAAGGAAAATATAATATAAATAATATTTATATGAAAGGACTTTTGTTAAATTGTACTGTGATATTGGCATTGCTTTTAGGAATACTAATTGTATTAGGAGGAAAGAAGGAGGGGTTTTTATCGTCAGGTTCGTATCCAGCATCAGTAGATAATCCAATGATGGTTGATAGTAAATACCCTTATAGAACACCTGGAGGTTTATCTGATCAAAATTATAGTGAACAATGGAAATTATATCCCGTTTGGTCAGTTGGATCATATAAGCAAAAAACCAATAATATTAAAAACTGGCCACAACCGTGCAATGGAACAGCCGCGCCAGCTGACATGTGTGGGGGATTATATAAAAAAATTACACCAGAAGACCCGTGCACGCCTCCGCCTCAGAAAAATTGTCTGAGAGTAAACTACTATTGCAATTAATTCGAATTTAATACAGGAGTATTAATTTTGAGTACTAGTTTTGGCGGATCAAGATCTAATGGCGGTGGTGGTGGAAAACAGGTAGTATATCCTTCTACCAACGGCGATATAATAGGAGGTTTTTTCTTTCTTTTTTTAGGTTTTCGATGAGAATATCCCGAAACCCTTTCTTTTTCAATAATCTTCCAAAGATCTTTAAAATGTGGCGTGGCCATATTAAACCAATCTTTATTGTATGGTACTGTAACGCAGGAATAGTTTTGCAATCGCCAATAGGTGTTTTGAATCCAAGTAAGAGTAGATTCATTATCCAAAAGATCGTCATACCATTTTTCGAAAACAGATTCAGTGCAATTCCAAGGACCATATCGATATATTGGTTTATTTCCATCGTGGAAACATACGATTATTCCTTTTGGGTTGCCATCTTTAGTTTTATTAAAAGTTCCATCTTCTTTGTATTCTTCTTCGGTTTTATATTCTTTAAATACAGTTTCAAGAAAGTCGCAAGTATGCAACCCAGTAACATGCATTTGAAATTGCATTTGAATCCAATAATCTCTTTTAGGAGTTCCCGTTAATTTGCGACTGACGGGATTTTTAATTTCTAGCAGATATCCAAATCGATCGCTTGATCTTTTAATATTGATTCCATCAGGAGAAGCTCCGAATTCCGAGTTTTTTTCATCGGGAATACATCCAAATTCTTCTATTTCAGTGTTAAATTTGTCCTCATAAAATATAGTAGATACGGGTTCAAATTTATGACCGTGATGAGTTGCTGATTTTACATTAACTTTACTATATTTAGCTTTGTCGATTGGTTTGCATTTGGAATAAATCAATTCGTTTTTTTTTGAATCGGAATCGAGCGCTTTCCATGCAGAACTAGCTGTCAATCGTGTCCATCGAAAATCAAACCACTCGGGTGTATTTTGTTCGGGCTGTGGCATTGATCTAAGATTTTGTATTTGCGCTTGTATGTTTCTTTTACTTTCAGGCGTAGTAATATGTGGACCGGGGTAGGATCTAGGTTTTCTAATTATACTGAAATATAGCACAATACCTTCCTCCACCATTTCGGTTAGATCGATGCTTTTAAAAGCATCGATAATTTCGCTGTATAACATTTCAACTATTTGATAGGTATGTTCAAATATCCTAGACTCAAAATCATAGTACATGTATTCTAAGACATTATTTTTAACGAAATCATCAATAATCAAATATATACTCTCTCTTAATTCATCTATATCGATATGTGTAAAATCTGGTTTGGGTGAAAATGTATCGATGATATTAGTCAGAGGCTTTAAAGAGGATATATTATGCATTACGTTATATAATATATCATTTATTATTTAAATGATATCAATTTTATCTTTTTTTGTTTTAACTTTTGTTTTAACTTTTGTTTTGACTTTTGTTTTGATTTTAGATTTTGATTTTGTTTTGCGCTTCGGAGCTGTTCTTGAAAGGCTTGATTTTTTTTTGTCTACTTTTTTAAGAGTAAACTTTCGTTTTACTTTATCATAAGAAAGCCCTGGTATATTTTTAATAATGCCAAGATTAGAATCATATATGACATCTTTAACTCGTTGCAATTTTTTTCGTTCAAGACATTTAACTAAATAAATTTTTAGTTCAGCCCTTTCTTCTTTTGTAGATTTGAACTCTTCTGTATATTTATTGATATATTCTGTAATTTTTCTAATTTTTTCATTTTTTCCTAATTTATTCCATGGCTTTTCTTTATTAACAGCCTTTTCTTTTTCTAAAAACGAATCAATATTAAGCGAATCTACTTTATTAGATGTTACTTTAGAATTACTATTTAAAAGCATTGTTTGGTATTTTATATTTTGCAGTTCCATACATTCATCGCTCATGATATATATATTATAAAGATTAATACGTATATCATTTATTTAAAGTTTAATTTTTTTGGCGTTTTATAAATATATTTACTAATATTTACAACATTTTTCCTATAATTTTTAATAATAAGCGCTTCTATAAATAGGAAAAAGAATGTAATTGCTAATCCAATAAATCCACTAGATAATTTACTTTTATTTTCACTCCAATTCATTTTTTTAAAAGTATCATTTGTTTTATGCATTATCATATTAACAAGAGGTACAGGTAAAAGATAAGTAATAATAACCATTATAAATGCAAATGACCATCCTTCAAAAATATTTTCTTTCTTAACCGATTCTCTAGCAACAATAAATGTCAGACCTAATAATGCAATATAATTGATTAATACCTCAGTACTAAAATTAACAAATGATACACCTCCACTTTTCCAGGAAGGGGTAGCGGTTGCTGTATATAGTTGTTTCCATATATCATATGGTCCTCCCACCCATGTTAATAAATTTGCTATTAGATCTACATTAGGTAAGTATACTTCAATCACATTAAATAATTTATATTTAAATAATATTACAGGAACCGCGATTATAAATATTATAAAAAATAAAATAAATCCTATTACATCTTTTATTTCAGTATGAACCATTTCTTCTATTTCTTTCGTATTAGATTTATTAGATATTTGCATTGTATATATAAATGATAAGGAAAATAAAAATAGGGAAAGAATTAGAAGTCAAAAAAAATACATCAACTATGAGTAAAACTTTATTTACAGATAAAAATCAAATACCAATGATAAATCAACTATATTTAAACGAGGATTTTGAAGGTAAAAAAGAAATTACAAAATCCATTAAGCAAAAAATAAACAGTTATAAGTCGCAAGATACTAAAAAAGATAAATTAGATGATAACTTTATAAACTATACTGATTTATTGGAAAAATTGGTAGTATCTAAATTAAAATGCCATTATTGTCGAGTAAATACATTAATCATGTATGAAAATAAACGGGAACCATTGCAGTGGACTTTAGATAGGATAGATAATACTCAAGGACATAGCAATATTAACACGGTAGTTTGTTGCTTAAAATGTAACTTAGAACGCCGATGTACGAATGATAAGAAATTTAAATTTACTAAACAAATGAGGTTAATAAAGAAAATATAAATATATATATTTCTATATGAGTGAATATCGATACTCGAAATGGTCAGACGGGAATAAACGTTTTAAAAGTAAAAGAGATGCAGGGGAAAAAATGGGACAATTAAAATATCCTAGAACAAAAGGCGACGAAGTTGACGTATCCAAATATACAGATAGTCAGGTAAATATAGTGCGTGTTGCAGAACAGGGAACTTTGGATGAACTGTCAAAAAGACATAATATAAAAAAACAACACCACCAAAGAACGCAAGATAGAGAGCAAATCATGGAAAAAAAAAGAGTACCGGGTTTGGTAGATTTTGATACGATTCATTCTGAGCCTAGCAATAAACGATCGCGAGTAAACGAGCGGATTTCAAACCGATATATGGTAATTCAAACATCAATTAACCCTTTTCTCTCCACAACGGATTATATAGGCGATTTAAAAGTTCAAGATACGATGTTACGTCCTAAAGACAGTAATATAAATGAGGCTTAATAACTATTTAAAGCTGTGGAGGCGAATTTAACTATATAATGTCCTATTCCACGCAAAATCAACTATTGTTGAATAAATTAATGGAGTTTTATAGCAAAGACAATAATATTGACAAGATATTGCCTATTATTAATGGGGAACATAAAGTCAGTTTAAGATTAATCGATTGGTTTGTTACAAATTATAGTAAAAAATATTACACGTGTTACAATATTTCCTCCAATGGTAATCAACGACGATTCAAGGTTTATGTTGATTATAAGTTGAAATTAAAAGCTTATTCTAAGAAGAGATTCGATCCATTTTGTAGATGGGATAGAATTACAATACCGTATGGGGATAATACAAGCATTCAAACAACTCTTGGTCAGTTAAATTTTTTTAGATGGGCCTTGGAATATAGAATTTTAGATTTTATAGAAAAGAATGTCGTAGATATTGAAAATGATATGAATAAAAGAAACAGTTCTTCAAAAAACAGATCGGGCAAATCCAGTGCAAAAACACGGAAAAAGCGAAAGGAATTGTCAGTCTCCGCTACAAAGAGTATAAAAAAAGAGGAAGTTGAAATTATTGTTAAATTTAATTAAATTGAACTTATAAATTGATATAAAGTAATTATGTATATAACGCAAATATGAGTAGCATCGAAAATCCAGAAGAACAAACAATACAAAGCATGGACCTACCCAATGATTCATCGGAATGGCCAGAAGGATTTATGACATATGATTTAAAGTTGATGGCAAATGTTGTAACTAAACTTGAACTATGGGAATGGTTTAGAATGGAATCACCGCCAGAAAACGAGGGATACCAATGGTGGGGACATGAAAATATAAATAAAATTTCAGAAGGACTTGGCAAAGATAACAATCATAGTGGAGCAAGTTTTGCATTCGCAATGCGAACCATGCAATACATTGCAAAGGAGGGATTTTCACAATGGAAGAAAAAAAATATTAAGAATGCAAAGTAAAATAATAAAGAAAACTACTTATTATTTTATAATAAATTTTTTAAATGGGAAATAAAGTATCTATTCGCAAAATAGGATTCGAGGATGTGAAATATCTTTTAAACAAAGGTACTCGATTTATTATCATCAATACATTGGATGAAAGAGACCAAGCATGTTTAATTAAAGGTACTATTTCGCCAACCGAAGAGATATCAATCATTAATAAAGCAATTTCTAATCCTACATTACATATAGTAATTTATGGTAGAAATTATACAGATGAAAGTATATATAAAAAATATGAAAAATTGTTGTCTCTAGGGTTTAATAATATTTTTGTATATGCCGGAGGGATATTTGAATGGTTATGCTTACAGGATATTTATGGAGAGAATGAATTTCCTACGACCTCAAAAGAACTGGATATTTTGAAATATAAGCCATTGCCATTATTAAATACATTACTTCTTACAGATCTGGATTAACAAGCCAAGATCTCATCCCAGTTATTATTTACATAATCTGGAACGAGAGTTTTTGTTTTCATAAATGAAATAATTTTCTCGTTCCAATCAGATGGAAGTTTATTAATAAATTCTGCATTTCCATCTAAAATTAGTGTATCGCAACTACTATTGTTAATCCAATTTTCATGATAATTATGACATTTAACAGAATATTCTATAGGTATAGTTTCTCCTTCGCGAGCTCTGATACCAATTCTGTTTTGACAAATTTCAGGATCTGTTTTGACATAAATAATCCCATTCAATGGATATTGTTTAACGAACTCATCAAACCATCTATTATAAATATCATAATTAACCAATTCGATCTTTTTATCATCATATAACATTTTTGCAAACACGTTTCTATCTGTCCATACAGATCTTTCACATATAATAATTACATTTTGCCTTTTTTCGATTTCTCTTTTAAGAATAGTCAATCGTGAAATATACGCCATCATTTGAAATGAGAACGCATATTTGCTTTGATCAGCATAAAACTTTTCCAAAATAGTTACACCATTTTCGTCCTTAATGGTGTTCCATACGTCAACAGGTTCTTGTAGGAAGATAATTTCGTAGTTCCTTAGGGATTTAGGTAAGCACTTGCTCAAACATTTCACTAATGTTGATTTGCCAGATCCGATATTTCCTTCTACGCTAAATATAATAGCCATTGTTTGATTATTATATTTATTTTAATTTTAAATGAATGTTTCAATTTAATCTACAATAAAATTGAAATAGGATATAAAATTATGATAATATGGTATTATACTTACCATGGATCTAGCACAACGAAAATTATCAAAAGAAGAATGGGACTCTTTGGAGGTTCCGGTATCACAAGATGAATTGCGTATTTTGAAACTTATACAAGATGGATACGATGATGTCAATATTGTTTACAATGATACATTGTCATTGATTAACTTTATAAAAATTTCAGAAGGTGGAACTGAAGAACATCATAGGTTCTTATACGATGAGTATATCAAAACGCCATTTGATAATTTAACAAAGAAATACAAACTTAAGTTGGCAAAAACAGAAAAGAAAAAGAAAAAGAAAACAAAGCTGAAAAAGGCGGATATTATTAGAATTCAGAATACTGATAAGAAAATTAAAGCAATCAGATATAAAATATTTGAATTTGTTATTTTGGATACTTTGGAGGATTTCCTTTCAACGAAAAAAGATGCGAAAAATAAACACTTTTATACATTAATTCAACTTATGAAGTTTAATGTATCAAATTTTAATACGATATTTGCAAATAAAATCAAAGAGATTACATCAGAAGCTATGAGTGATTTCAGCAAGGGTAAATTTATAAAACATGCGTATGATTATATCGAACGAAATAATCAACTTGTTAAGTACAGGGATATCAAACTTTACACACATCAAAAAGATTTGTTCGCGCGGTGTAAACAAAAGGGAGCAAAAATGATTCTTTATCAAGCTCCAACAGGTACTGGGAAAACTTTGACTCCCATTGGTCTTGTAAAAGGAGGTCATCGGATTATATTCGTATGTGCAGCCAAGCACGTAGGCTTGCAACTAGCAAAGTCGTGTATATCATTGGGCGTAAAAATCGCGGTTGCATTTGGATGCGCAGATCCTGGGAGTATTCGTCTACACTGGTTTGCAGCAAAGGAAACAATTAGGAATAGACGTACAGGAGGTATTTTCAGAGTAGACAATGAGGTTGGGGATAACGTTGAAATCATGATATCGGATGTACAGTCCTATCTACCAGCAATGAATTACATGCGTGCTTTCAACAAACTAGAGGATATGATTCTTTATTGGGATGAACCAACGATTACGTTGGATTATGACACACATCCTTATCATGATTTACTGTCTAAAAATTGGCAACAAAATGAGATTCCGAATGTAGTTCTATCTTCAGCAACACTTCCCAGACAAGAGGAGTTAGAAGAAATGATATCTGGATTTTCAGCAAAGTTTAAAACTACTAATGTTGACAGTGTTGTAAGTCACGACTGTTCGAAAACAATTCCGATTTTGGATACAGATGGAAATATCGTACTACCTCATTTAGTATATGAAGATTATGATAAGGTTAAAAGCAGTGTTAAACATCTCAAAAAATATAAAACGTTGCTAAGACATTTTGATGTTCGATCAGTTACAGAATTTATCGTTTATGTTAATAAAAAAGTTGATATTAAAGCACGTTACAAGATAGATGAGTATTTTGATTCTATTGAAGATATTACCGTAATGAGTATAAAAGAGTACTATTTGAAGTTGCTAACAGCAGTTAAAAATAGCTATACAGAGGTGTTTCAATATTTTAAAGGTAAGCGTCAACCGTTGCATCCAAAGCCTATTAAAATAACTACAAATGATGCATATACACTTACGGATGGTCCCACCATTTATTTAGCAAATGATATAGAAAAAATAGGCAAGTTCTGTCTTTTGACTGCTAAGATTCCCAGTGTTATGCTAGATGCTATTTTGGAGGATATGGGATTTAATGAAGGTGTAAGGATTGAAATGGAAAAAATCCAGAAGAATCTCGAAAAGGCTAGCGATGCTGCTGCCGAAGAAGATCGAGGCCAATCAAAAGGATCTGCGGAAAGCAGAAAAACTAGAGAAATCAGTAAAAAATCAGGTTCAGTAAAAGATGAAGATCAAACTACACAACTACTATTGCAAAAGTATGAAGGGTTACGAACTAGTCTTAAACGAATACGCTTAGGATTAAAATTTATACCTAATACGATTGAACATCTTAAAGAATGGCAACATTCCGAAGCCATATCGGCTTTTAAAAGCGATATTGATGATACTATTGTAGAAAAAATTATGCTTTTAGATATTGATGCAAATTGGAAAGTATTATTGCTAATGGGAATTGCTGTATTTGTGGATGTGAAGCAACTTACAAATGAATTAGGACAAGTGAAAAAGTGTATGAAAGATTATGTATCTATTATGAAAGAATTAGCTGAAAAGCAGAAATTATATTTAATCATTGCTTCATCTGATTATATTTATGGAACAAATTATCAATTCTGTCACGGATATATTGGTAAAGATCTTGGCGATATGTCGCAGGAAAAGTTGATTCAGGCTATTGGAAGAGTTGGTAGATCGTCCGCTAGACAAGATTACAGTATTCGATTGAGGAGCAATAATATGATTGATACATTGTTACAGGTTTCGAACCATAAAGTTGAAGTTATGAATATGAACCTATTGTTTCATAATAATAATGAAGAAGATGAATAGAAATTAAATAATTAATATATATAATATGTCGAATATTGTAGAAGCCGGCAAAAAAAAATTTTTTTGTTTGTCGTTTTTAACATTTTTTAGAAGAAGAGCAAAAGTAGAACCATATGATCCAGTAGACTGTGGTATATGTTTTCTACCTATTGGAGCATCTCGAAATTATTATTATAAGTGCCAACATGGGGAGTTCTGCAAATTGTGTTTAGAAAAATGGCGAGACAAACATAATAATTGTCCCATATGCAGAGCTGATTCAAAAAAAAAATATAAAAAATCACTGCGAAAAAATAGCAGAAGACGAAGAAGACAATTATTACGTCTTCAAGTTGAACTACATTCGAGAAGAAGCACATAGTATTTTTCAAAAATATGAAATATAAAATGAATTGTTCTCAATAAAAGAATAAATATCATGAAGCAAGTTCCGGTAGACTTTGAAATTTCAAGAGGAGGTGTACCCCGTTTCCAAGCCATTGTAGCTCTATATCCTTCATTTATTTTTCTATCTATATCTTTATCAGAAGGAGGATATATAATTTCATAGAAAGTGGGCGACATGGAAATATGAAAAAATGGACCTCTGCCCGCCGATGCTTCAATATCTTTCATTTCTTTGATCGTGTTGGAAAATCCACCATCAATTGCCTGTCGTCCATCAACACCAGATTTATATGAGCAATATAGTGGTACATGAAATGATGAGTGAAAACATTCGCGCAAGTGTTCAGTATTACGCCAACTTGTATATTTCTGATATTTATTAAAAAAACGTGTAACGCCCATGGTAAATCCTCGTTTATTCAATATTTCTACACTTCTATGATCTTTGAGAATACAATCTAACATTTCTTCATGATATATACTCATTTTACCACACCACACACCACCTTTACGCGCTTGTCTTGCCAATTGTATATAGATAGCTCGTAGCTCTTTCCAATTTATTCCAAGTTGAACGCCTGCGCCAATTGCAGAACCCACTGAATCACCGCTAATTTTCATATAAGAACCAAGTTTACCGGTTAATCTTCCGCCTGATTTTATTTTAGCATCTTCCCACTGTTCTTCCAATGCTTTAACGACGCCTATATGAAAAGATGATGCCCACGCGCCACCACCAAAATGAAAATTCTTAGGAAATGGTTGTGTTTGAATAGACATATATATAAGTATATAAATTTTAGTGTTATATCAAAGTTTATAAATAATTGCAATTAATGAATTTATATAAAGATTGTATTCCAATAAATATATGCAATTTTATTGGATATTAACATCCCATATTGTTTCTATTTTACCAATAGGACAATGTTTATGGACATTTAAAAATCATAAAACATATGATTCTCTGTTGACATTTCTACATTTAGTCTTTACAGTTTTTTTTTCTATTTGTTATCATACTGATGATTATTCAGATATCGGGGTACCTCTTAATTCAAGACCAGTTTGGACGATTTTAGATCATTGGAGTTCAAGTATCTGTATAGTAGAGGGTGCCTTTTACGGATTAAAAGTAAGAGAGCCTATAATTTATATTATATCATATGCCTCCGGAACTATTTTATTATTTTTAAAAGTGGCGGATCAGAAGTTTGTATCACATTTTTATGTATTTTTGAGCATTTTTCTTACAATGATTTTTAAATATCGAATTACATTAAAGTATTTTAAAAAATATTATATACGTTCTTTAATCGCATTATCTTGTGGAAGCATTGCTACATATTCTATATATGCTCCAAATTTTGGATATGATTATGTGACGTGGCATCCGATATGGCACACATGTATATTTATTACCTCATTTATGACCAACTCTTTACGACATTCATATGATAAAGAATTGTTGGATAAAGCAGAATATACAAGAGCGGCATCTGATTCTATTTAATTAATTACAAATGATTTAATTGTAATTAATCGAATTTACCTATTGACCGCCACGTAGCCGAAGTACGAGATGAAGAGTCGCCTCCTTTTGAATATTGTAGTCGGTAAGCGTTCTACCGTCTTCGAGTTGTTTTCCAGCAAAAATTAATCGTTGCTGGTCAGGCGGAATTCCCTCCTTATCCTGGATCTTGGATTTTACATTTTCAATGGTGTCACTTGGTTCAACATCCAAGGTTATAGTTTTTCCTGTCAAAGTCTTCACAAATATTTGCATTTCTACTCTATTAATCCAAAAAATGTTTAAGTCAATTTACATATATTTATTACATTTATATGACAATATTTACACCTTCCGGTGTAGAGATTCGATGATCTTCGTCAATGGTATTGTATGTTTTTGGAATTTTCATGTAGGCACTATTTGCACGTTCATCTTTTACAGAAATTGTTCCAACATTGTAGGCAGAATATAATTTCATTGAAACAAGCATAAAAAATGAGATAAATGTTGTTAAAGTATTTGAACCCGCGTAATTTTGATATACTATTGCACCAGAAACACCAAAATTAACAACCATTAAAACCAGTGCAATATAAACGGTTTTAATATATTGATTGTTTAATTTATTCATTTGTTTTTTAAACGCGGGATATAACTCAATTTCTAGATCTAAATTTGTATTTGATTTTTCCTCATCAATGTCTAAATATTTGATGCACCAGTTTTCGCGTTTTAATTCAATAAAATACAATGTACCAATAGACGCAAATGTCACAAAGTTGCATGCATTTGCACCAACTCTTAATTGTTCAGTTGCCATAAAATTTTCAGTTGCCGTACATAACTGATTACCGCACTGTTGAGGGACAAATACAACCAAGAAAGTTCCCATAATAATTTTGTAAAACTCCAGAAGCATATAGAACGCAGTCATAATACGTTGTTTGGAATCAACGTCTAATTTCATTATACAATAACTAGAGATTGATTATAATAGTAAATAATATGACATAAGACCGCCGATAATAGCAATATTTTTCATAAAATAATTTTTCTGACCGGGATGTGTGGGAAAATGATAAATCAAAGTAGCTAAAATTGTAAATATAATGAGCACAATAACTGACAACTTTGCTAGGTAATTACTCGTATAATTGAATATATTACCTACAATTATCAAAGGAGATATAAACTCAATTAATATTGCTCCAAAAATAGCAAGTTTAAAAAGAATATTGGGGAAATATTTTAATTTTGTCATGTTTTTCATTCCCAGGGCAGTTGCATTAAAATTAGTTATTTTACTAAAACCCGCAACTGGGAAAATAAATGTAAGAAGTAATGCAGCAATAAGCTCTTTCATTTATTATATAATTTGATTTTTTTTTTCAAAATTAAATTAAGTTCCTTTCTACAAGATTTTACGTATTCAGTATTTGATATATATTTCAGAAATAAACTATTCAACAGATCTAAAATAAATGGCAGTTTCCTTTTAATGTCAATTATTAATGCTACTCTAATACCCCTTGTTTTCTTTTGGGCTTCATGAAAATGGGTATCATCAAACAAAAACCCATCCTTTTCTCTCCAAAATAGTTTATTATTACCTTTAACTTTAAGATAATCTTTAGTATCGTTACTACTAAAAAGTGTATAATGATATCTTAAAATTCCTGCATAAGGACCTCTATGTTCTGGTATATTCTTTTTACCTTTAATAACACTATAAAAACATGTGTAAATATCATTATTGTCTACTAATTTTGTAAGCAAAGGAAATTTATCTTGGTTGACATTACCATAGTATTTGATGTTAAAATATCCATATTTATTATTTGTTTCATGAAATTCGTTTGAAAAAATACCAGGATTAATTAATTTATATTTAGAATAGTTTTCATTAAATTCGTTTAATAGTTCATCGTGGTTTTTTTGTAATAATTTATGAATATCTAAATTTTTGTATTTAAATATACATGTATCATCGTGTAATTTATAAATTGTATTTAGCAACCCCATAGTTACAAGAGGTATATTTTGATAATAGTTAGCAAATTTATAGATTGGTCTCTGTCTTCTATTAATTTCAGTTGATATAAAAGATAAAATGCATATAACAATGATAAAATAAAACAACATTGTATTTTAAAAATAATATATTTTTTTTATCTTTACTTAATATATAATGCCAGGTTATATGACAGGATCTCGAAAACGCAAATCGCGTGGAAAGCGCAAACGCACTCGCACTCGCAGGGCGAAGACTCATCGCAGAAAGAAGCTTCATAGAAAAAGAACTAGA